>ERZ772986.2161-NODE-2161-length-10865-cov-3.332192_pt1 | contig 10865 bp, 10 predicted proteins | sample MGYA00511898_ERZ772986 | MGnify/ENA primary metagenome ERZ772986 (study PRJEB29015, sample SAMEA2737934) | human oral metagenome | biome: human oral; feature: human-associated habitat; material: dental | place: China | collected 2148 ... | reverse complement strand
CGTGCCGAGATTCTTTGCCTTCTCAATCCGCAATCTGCAGAATTTCATCATAAAGTTGCTTATGCCTATCTGAAGCAATTGAAATGGGAAAAGCCATTGAGGCTGAAATGAAAACGCCAGAGCTGGATAGTACCTATATTCCTGCTTTGGATTTACTTGCGCACGCTTATGGCGCTCTAGATAATTGGGAAAAAACCGGGTTTTACGGTCATCAGGCTTTGGCCCTAAAAGATAAAGCTATTCCAGACCTAGAGCATGAAATCATTCCGATACCGGCTCCAAAAAACGGCAAACGGATTATCTCCTTTTCTTTATTTGGCAATAATTCCAAATATATTGAGCCTGCCGTCTTAAATACCCAGCTTGCACTTGTGCTTTTCCCCGGTTGGACATGTCGTTTTTATGTCGACGATTCTGTATCGGCTGAAGCTGTTCAACGATTTAGAAATAACGGAGAAGAAGTGATTAAGGTTGGCGCGCCATTGGACAACTGGCCGAGTACGATGTGGCGCTTTCTTGCCATCAATGATCCCGAGGTTGAATACCTTATTTTCCGTGATGCAGATTCTATTATTTGCTATCGTGATGCAGCGGCCGTATCCGAATGGATAAAAAGTGGCACCCTATTCCACACTATTCGCGACTCAGGCTCGCATACCGCCCTAATTCTTGCAGGTATGTGGGGCGCTAAAGCGGGTGCAGTCCCAGATATGCAGGAAAGGATTCAGAACTTTGTCGACGAGGGCTACCCTTCCAGACATTTTGCCGACCAAGATTTTCTAGAAAAAGAATTGTGGGCCTATATCCGTCAGAATCTGTTCGCACATGACAGATTATTTGATTTCTGTAATGCACACGAAATTCCCGGCGAGTTTTACCCTAACTATCAAATCGCTTTCAGCGAAGGGGTTACCAGCTTTAACGCAACGACTGATTGTGAAGACGGCAGCCTGGCAAAATGGACGCTGTACTCCAGTGCTTCGCCTTTGGTCAATCCGGACTACTCGCTCAATGTTGTTCCTGAATTTAAAGTCTGCAGTTATGTGACTGAAGTAAAAAACGGAGCGGTTTCAGCATTTTTGCCGAAGAGATATGGTAATGCGATTAAAGCAAAACTGGCCAAAATCAACATCGAACAAATATAATTTGATTTGATTCCTATATATCTCATTTAATGAACTCGTTATTTATGAGCAAACACATTCTCCTCGGCATTACCGGCGGTATTGCGGCGTATAAATCTTGTGAACTGGCCAGGCTGCTGAAAAAGCAAGGACATTCTGTATCAGTAGTGATGACGGATTCTGCGACAGAATTTGTCTCCCCACTGACTTTCCAAGCTTTAACTGGCAACCCTGTTTTATCGGATACCTATTCAGGTGCTTCCAATAATGGCATGGCGCACATCAATCTGACGCGTGAAGCTGACGCATTTCTTATTGCGCCAGCCACTGCCAATACGATTGCCAAAATTGCCAACGGATTAGCTGATAATCTACTGACCAACTTGGTGGCAGCTAGAAAATGTCCTTTGGCCGTTGCACCTGCAATGAATGTCGAAATGTGGAACAACCCTGCCAACCTGCGCAATATTGAGCAACTGGTTTCAGACGGCATTACCGTGTTTTACCCAAACAGTGGCGAACAGGCTTGCGGCGAAACAGGCACTGGCAGAATGGTCGAAGCGGTCGATCTGGCAGATTTGCTAGAAGATTTATGGACACCCAAGCTACTAAGCGGCAAAAAAGTTCTGATTACAGCCGGCGCAACGTTTGAAGCCATTGATCCTGTCCGCGGCATTACCAATATTTCCAGCGGACAAATGGGCATGGCTTTAGCGCGTGCGTGCCGTGCTGCCGGAGCGGAAGTCACGCTGATTTACGGTCAAATTCAGACGGCCTTGCCAGCAGGCTTGGCTCATTCTGAACAGGCTGTCAGCGCAGAAGCCATGTATCAGGCAGTTCATCGCCATATCCATGAACAAGATGTCTTTATATCCGTCGCTGCCGTTGCCGACTATAAAGTCAAAAACAGCAGCAACGAGAAACTGAAGAAAAACGGTAATCAACCCCCGGTTATCGAGCTGACGGAAAATCCGGATATTCTCGCATCCGTAGCCGCCCTGCCTTCCCCACCATTCTGCGTCGGCTTTGCAGCGGAAAGCCATCAAGTTTTGGAATTTGCACGGGCAAAACGTTTGCGCAAAAACGTTCCAATGCTGGTAGCCAACCAAGTCTCCGTTTCCATGGGTAAGCCAACCAATCAAATTACCATTATTGACGACCTTGCCGAAATCTCCTTTCCGGAAACATCGAAACGCCAAGCAGCAGATGAAATCGTCAAACGCCTGGCTGAATTGTTGGCTTAATCAAACAAAAGGCCGTCTGAAAGTTTTTCAGACGGCCTTTTGTTCAAACACATTAAATCACAATCCCAATTCGCGCAGAAAACGAATATCGTCTGCCCAACCGGATTTTACTTTCACCCAAATCTTCAAAAAAACTTTGGTATCAAACAATTTTTCCATATCAAGGCGGGCTTCAGTAGAAATTTTCTTCAATTTCTCCCCACCCTTGCCAATCAAAATCGCCTTTTGGCTGTCTTTATCGACCAACACAGCGATATAAATGCGGAACAGTCCGCTTTCCTCTTCCTCAAACTGCTCCACTTCAACATTCATCGCATACGGCAGCTCTTCGCCCAAATAGCGGAACAGTTTTTCACGAACAATTTCCATCGCCAGGAATCGGCTGGATTTGTCCGTCACCATATCTTCCGGATACATTGGGATACTTTTCGGCAGATACGGCTTGAGCAATTCCAGCAGATTGGCAATACGCAGGCCATGTTTCGCGCTGACTGCCTCGCTGGCGGCAAACTCAAACTCTTGGCGTACTTCATTGATAAACGCCTCAAGCGCAAATTTATCTTTGGCTTTATCTTTATCGATTTTATTGACCACCAATACCACAGGCGTATGCTTAGGCAACTGCTTCAGTACCACGCGGTCGGCATCGGTAAAGCGCATAGCTTCCACCACAAAAACCACCACGTCCACGCCGCTCAACGCTTCGGTTACGTTTTGATTAAGACGGTCATTCAAGGCATTGCGGTGATTGGTTTGAAAACCCGGCGTATCGACAAACACAAATTGCGCCGTGTCGTCGGTGTAAATACCGGTGACACGGTTGCGCGTGGTTTGTGCTTTTTTACTGGTAATACTGATTTTCTGACCGATTAAATGATTCATTAGCGTGGATTTGCCGACATTCGGACGACCCACAATGGCTACAAAGCCGCAACGATAATCCGTCGGGTGTTGCGACTCGTTTTGCAAAAAGGTTTCGATATCCATTTATAGATGACTTTCTTGGATTGTTTCAGACGGCCTTTGCATTTTCTTAAAGGCCGTCTGAAATATTATTTTTTAGATTTTTTTAAAGGGAACTTCTGTTCCAACCATTCCAAGGCTTCACATGCCGCTTTTTGCTCGGCCACTTTCCGACTGCTGCCGCGTGCATTGCAGATGAAACCAAGTTCGCCCAAATCGCAGGAAATCACAAACATCGCATCAGCCGTCTGTTCCGCCTGCTCTTCGATTCGATATTTCGGCAGGGCAAAGCGGCGTGCCTGCAAGGCTTCTTGCAAAGCGGTTTTACTGTCTTTTTTGCCGATGTTCAAATCCGCACGTTTCACGCGTTCCGCAAACAAATGGCGAACCACTTTTTCCGCCGCAGAAAAATCAGCGTCAAAGCTGACCGCTGCAAACATCGCCTCCATCGCGTCGGCCAAAATCGAAGGCCGTCTGAAACCGCCGCTCTTCAACTCGCCGGCACCCAAATACAAACCGTCGCCGACATTCATTTCCAACGCGATTTCAGCCAATACACCTTCATTCACCAAAGCCGCGCGCATCCGCGACAACTCACCTTCCGACAATTTCGGAAAAGCGTCAAACAACATCCGCGCCACGGAATAGTTTAAAATCGAATCGCCGACAAATTCAAAACGCTCATTGTGTTTGGCATTGTAGCTGCGGTGGGTCAAAGCCTGCTGAAGCAGCTCCATATTGCGGAACTCATAGCCCAGACGCTTTTGAATCGCTCGATGCGCCTGCTGTTTGAGCAAATCAAGTTTCATTCCATACTTTCAAAAAAACAGCCGGAAAGCACGCCTCATCCGCAGTGAAACAAAATAAAAAGGCTACACCGGTAACTTTTTTATTTTGGCTCATTGTTTCTTGCGTCCCTCAAGCCGATAAACAATCAAAAGCCGTCATGTTTAAACCTGACGGCACTTGCCGACATTGTACCATCAAACCGCCCCTGCACACATCCGTGCGGAAAAGCGGCGAATCGTGTAAAATCATGCCAAATCATCTCTTTGTCAACTCCATGAACAAATTTGCCCAAGCATTGGCCGCAGCGCTCGACCGCTGCATCGTTACCAACACCGTCGCCGAACAAGGCGAACCCGTCGGCTTCCTCTACCGCGAAGCCCCCGTATTTGAAAACGACAGCGGCTGGCGTATTTTCAGCGGTGACGAAACCGACGAATACACCGACAATCCCGACAACTTCAGCATTGTCAGCCTCTCCGCCATTACTGCAGACAATCCCGACATCGCGCCCCTGCTGACTCAGGCAGAAGGCAGCGCGTGGGAATTGAACGAAGACGGCGAGTTCCAAGCCGTTGCCGATTGGCAGCCGCAAGAATAACCCACCCCCATTTCGTTTCAGACGGCCTTCTTTATAACAAGGCCGTCTGAAACCGAGCCGAATTCCTATTTCACAAATATTGAAGGAATCATCATGAACATTATCGAACCACGCCTCGATGGCACCAACCTGCGCATCGGCATCGTTCAAGCCCGCTTCACCAACGAAATCGGCAGCGAAATGGTCAAAGTTTGCTGCCGCACCTTAAAAGAATTGGGCGTATCCGAAGACAACATCACGCTTGCCACCGTCCCCGGCGCGCTTGAAGTGCCTATCGCGCTGATGAACCTCGCATCCTCCGAACAATTCGATGCCCTGATTGCCATCGGCGTTGTGATTCGTGGCGAAACCTACCACTTTGAATTGGTATCCAATGAGTCCGGCGCAGGTGTCAGCCGCGTTGCCCTTGACTACAACATCCCTATCGCCAACGCCATTCTGACGACTGAAAACGACGAACAAGCCGTTGCACGCATCGAAGAAAAAGCCTCCGATGCCGCCAAAGTTGCCGTAGAATGTGCCAACTTGGTCAACCATCTTTTGTCGGAACAATACGAAGACGACGAAGAATAAGCTTCTCCCCGTATTGAATACCGCATATTTTCAGACGGCCTCTCAATCATAACATTGAGGCCGTCTGAATCATTCAATATTCAGCCGACAACCATCGGCACTCTCTTCACAAGGAATACCCATGAAAAGCCCACGCCGCCGCGCACGCGAGCTTGCCGTACAAGCTATTTATCAAGCAGGCATCAACAAAACAGCCGCTCCCGAAATTGCCAAAAACATCCACGAACTGTCCCAATCGTCCAATATGGATGAAGAGCTGTTCAACAAACTGTTTTTCGGCGCACAAACCCATGCCGAAGAATACATGGAAAAAATCAGCCCCCTGCTCGACCGCGACGAAAAAGACCTCAGCCCTATCGAACGCGCCGTTTTGCTGGTTGCTTGCCATGAGCTGAGCACCATGCCTGAGACCCCCTACCCTGTCATCATCAATGAAGCCATCGAAGTTACCAAAACTTTCGGCGGCACCGATGGCCATAAATTCGTCAACGGCATCCTCGACCAACTGGCTTCCCGCATCCGCCCTGACGAACCGCGCCGCAAAGGCTAAGATTGACTTCGTATCAGGTCGAGATTACTGATCTTTGCCCTGTTTAAGCTAATGTCCTTATACAGCCAAACCATCAAAAAGGCCGTCTGAATTTCAGACGGCCTTTTATATTTCGATTTATTCTGATTTTGGCATTTCATAACCGGGACAGTTTTGCTTGTCGCTGCTTGCCCAGATGATACCGCTGTCGTTGTAATAAACGGTACAGGTTTCATTTGCGTTGGTTTCTTTGTTAGGCACTGCCTTCAAAATATAACCTGAATCGGAAGGTTCACCTTCAAAACCAATATTAAAATATTGATTCTGCTGTAAATTTTTATCAGAAAACCCTACAAATGTACTTTTTTGAGTGTAGTAGCGTTCGAGCTGTTGGGCGTTATGAAGCATCTGCGTGCGGACGGCGGCAAGGCGCGTTTGGCGGATGTAGTTTTGATAAGACGGATATGCGATGGTAGCAAGAATGGCTGCAATCACAACGACTATCAGCAGCTCGATAAGCGTAAAGCCTTGTTGGTGTTTCATTGTAGTTATGTCGTAAATAATTAGAATAAGACGTGGATATTATAGTAGTTTTCTTGCGGCTTAAATGTTCAAATTCGGTGGGAGTTTGGGAATTTATGTAAATGAGGTGCAAGTTCTGAAAAATGTTTACTGCCCTTTATTTTTTATTTCAATAAGTTAAACTTCAATTTGAGCCGACCGTCTCTTGGTCGGACTTGGTCTTTACAGTAAAATCCAGTTGTTTTTTGTTTCTATCAATACATCTGTTGCTTGTCTGCGACGTTATTTTATTGAATTGGTTCCTTTTATATGTCTAAAGTTTTCAAGTGGGCGGCCGGTACGGCTGTTGTAGTAGCAGCGGCTTTCGGCGGCTGGTCTTTGATGAAGCCTGAGCCTCAGTCTTCTTTTATTACAGAAGTGGTCAAACGCGGCGATATCCGTCAAACCGTGTCGGCAACCGGCGAAATCTCACCTTCCAATTTGGTATCCGTGGGCGCGGAAGCTTCAGGTCAGATTAAAAAACTGTATGTGAAACTGGGCCAACAAGTGAAAAAAGGCGATCTGATTGCAGAAATCGACTCAACCAATCAGATCAATACCTTAAATACCGAAAAATCCAAACTGGAAACCTATCAGGCAAAATTGGTTTCTGCCGAAATCGCGCTTTCCAGTGCGGAGAAAAAATATAAACGCGAACTTGCCTTATGGAAAGAACAGGCAACTTCCAAAGAAGACTTGGAATCTGCACAAGACTCTTTAGCCGCAGCCAAAGCCAATGTTGCCGAACTGAAGGCCGCCATCAAACAATCAAAAATCTCCATCAATACAGCCGAATCCGAACTGGGCCACACGCGGATTACCGCCACCATGGACGGCACTGTGGTCGCCATTCCTGTTGAAGAAGGCCAATCCGTCAATGCGGCGCAATCTACGCCGACCATTATCCAACTGGCCAACTTGGAAACCATGTTAAACAAAATGCAGATTGCCGAGGGCGACATCACGAAAGTCAAAGCCGGTCAGGATATTTCGTTCACCATTTTGTCCGAGCCGGACACCCCGATTAAAGCGAAATTAGACAGCGTCGACCCCGGCCTGACCACCATGTCTTTGGGCAACTACACCAGCAGCACGGACACGACTTCCAATGCGATTTACTACTATGCCCGTGCACTGGTGCCAAATCCCGAAGGCAAACTTTCTATCGGTATGACCACTCAAAACACGATCGAAATCAACGGCGTGAAGAATGTCTTACTGGTACCGACACTGACTGTGAAAAAGCATAACGGCAAATCATTTGTCAGTGTTTTGGGTGCAGGCAATAAAGCGGTAGAACGCGAAGTAACCGTCGGTTTGAAAGACAACATGAATACCGAAATCAAAAGCGGCTTGAAAGAAGGCGAAAAAGTGATCATTTCTGAAATGAGCGCAGATGAAAAGAATAAGAGCAGCGAACGCGCGATGATGGGCGGCGGCCCTCCTCGCTGATTGATTAAGGCCGTCTGAAAGATTTGGCTGTTTTCAGACGGCCTTAGTTCCTGTATTTCTATTTTTCGCCCGGAAAGATTATGAGTTTAATCGAATGTAAGAATATCAACCGTTTTTTCGGTAACGGTGAAAACCGTGTGCACGTATTGAAAGATGTCAGCCTTTCTATTGAGAAAGGCGACTTTGTGGCGATTATCGGCCAATCCGGCTCGGGTAAGTCGACACTGATGAATATCTTGGGCTGTCTGGATACCGCCACTTCCGGCTCTTATCAAATCGACGGCATCGAAACATCGCAAATGCAGCCGGATGAGCTGGCGGCTTTGCGCCGTGAGCGTTTCGGCTTTATTTTCCAGCGTTACAACCTGTTAAGCTCGCTGACTGCCCGAGACAACGTCGCCCTGCCTGCCGTATATATGGGCATGGACAGTAAAGAGCGTGCGGAACGTGCGGAAAAACTGTTGGGCGATTTGGGTTTACAAAATAAAGAAGGCAACAAACCCAGCGAACTTTCCGGCGGTCAGCAACAACGCGTTTCGATTGCCCGCGCGTTGATGAACGGCGGCGAAATCATCTTTGCCGACGAGCCGACCGGCGCATTGGATACCGCCAGCGGTAAAAACGTGATGGAAATCATCCATAAGCTGCACGAAGACGGGCATACCGTGATTATGGTTACCCACGATCCGGGCATTGCGGCAAACGCAAACCGCGTCATCGAAATCCGCGACGGTCAGATTATTTCGGATACGTCTAAAAATCCGGATATTCCGCCAAGCAAAGTAGAGAGGATTAAAGAAAAAACTTCTTGGTCGTTTTATTACGATCAATTTATGGAAGCATTCAAAATGTCGGTACAGGCGATTATGGCGCACAAAATGCGTTCGCTGCTGACCATGCTGGGGATTATCATCGGTATCGCCTCGGTGGTATCGGTAGTGGCATTGGGTAATGGCTCGCAACAAAAAATCTTGGAAGACATCAACTCGATGGGCACAAACACCATCAGCATCTTCCCCGGCCGTGGTTTTGGCGACCGCCGCAGCGGACGAATCAAAACACTGACGATTAATGACGCAAAAGCCATCAGCCAACAAAGCTACGTCGCCTCTGCTACCCCCCAAACCAACTCCAGCGGTACCTTAACCTACCGCAACATCGACCTGACTGCCTCGCTTTACGGCGTAGGCGAACAATATTTCGACGTGCGCGGTTTGAAATTGGAAGAAGGCCGTCTGTTTGATGATGACGATGTAAAAACCGATGCCCAAGTCGTCGTTATCGACCAAAACACCAAAACCAAACTCTTCGGCGAAGGCGTCAATCCTTTAGGCAAAACCATCCTCTTCAAAAAACGCCCGCTAACCGTCATCGGCATTATGAAAAAAGATGACAACTCGTTCGGCAATTCAGACTCGCTGATGCTTTGGTCGCCTTATACAACGGTCATGCACCAAATTACCGGCGAGAGCCATACCAACTCCATCGTTGTCAAAATCAAAGACGATGCCAACACGCAAGTTGCCGAAAAAAGCCTGACCGAGCTGCTGAAAGCACGCCACGGCACAGAAGACTTCTTTATGAACAACAGCGACAGCATCAAAGAAATGGTTGAAAGCACAACCGGCACCATGACGCTGCTGATTTCTTCCATCGCGGTCATCTCTTTGGTGGTCGGCGGTATCGGCGTGATGAACATCATGCTGGTCTCCGTTACCGAGCGCACCAAAGAAATCGGCGTCCGCATGGCAATCGGCGCACGCCGCAACAATATTTTGCAACAGTTCCTGATTGAGGCAGTCTTAATCTGTATCATCGGCGGCCTGTCAGGCGTATTGTTGTCTGCGTGCATCAGCCTGGTGTTCAACTACTTTGTCACTGACTTCCCGATGAGCATTTCCATAACTTCCGTCATCGGCGCAGTTGTCTGCTCCACCGCCATCGGTGTCGCATTCGGCTTTATGCCTGCCAACAAGGCTTCCAAGCTCAACCCGATTGATGCGCTGGCTCAGGATTGATTATGTTTCAGACGGCCTATTATCTTAGGGCCGTCTGAAATGCTTTTACCCGAAAGATTTTTATGAAGACGAAACCTTTTTCCCAAGCAGCCTTATCATTGGCTGTTGCCCTTGCCCTAAGTGCGTGCGCCGCACCTAAAGCCAATCCGAACCCGACACTGGAAGCGACCGGCCAAGTCATGAGCGCGGCGGAAACTGCTGAACGCTACGATGTAAACGGCAACTGGTGGGAAATCTACCAAAGCCCGCAGCTTAATGCGCTGATGGAGCAGGCACTGGCGAACAATGTCGATTTGAAACAGGCGGCCATCAGCGTCAACAAAGCTTTGTATCAAGCCAATATTTTGGGTGCGGATTTGGTACCTTCGTTCAGCGGCTCGTTGGGCGCGAACGCTTCTAAAAACCTGAAAACCGGCAGCCACGGCAATACCTTCAGCAGCCAGCTTGGTTTGAGCTACGAATTGGATTTGTGGCGCAAACTCAGTGCCACCGCCGACGCGCAAGTCTGGGAATACCAAGCCACGCGGCAGGATATGGCGAACACGCGCCTGACTTTGATCAACAATGTCGCCGACGCCTATTTCAATATCGCCTACCTCAACGAAGCCATTGAATTGGCGCAGAAATCCCTCAAGCAATATCAGGAAATCAACCGCATTGCCGATGCCAAGTTCCGCTACGGCAGAGCCGATTCCAGCCAGCCGACGCAGGCGAAACAATCGCTGTTGAATGCGCAAAACAGCCTGATTTCCCTGAAAAACAGCCTCGACACGCAAAAACAGGTTTTACGCAACCTGCTCAACCTCAAGCCGAACGAAGCCATCGCCGCCGACCCCGCTCAATACCGACTGCTGCCCGTCAAAGGCGTGAACCTCGACGTACCGATTACCGTGTTGGCGAACCGCCCTGACCTGCGCGCCGCCGAATACCGCCTGCAATCCTCGCTCCAGTCCGTCAAAGCGCAAAAACGCAGTTGGTATCCCTCGATTACATTGGGCGCGAGCTTGAGCACGT
>ERZ772986.2158-NODE-2158-length-10879-cov-8.849039_pt1 | contig 10879 bp, 5 predicted proteins | sample MGYA00511898_ERZ772986 | MGnify/ENA primary metagenome ERZ772986 (study PRJEB29015, sample SAMEA2737934) | human oral metagenome | biome: human oral; feature: human-associated habitat; material: dental | place: China | collected 2148 ... | reverse complement strand
GTTGTGGGTGCCGAAGACGACGTCGACCCAGGGGGCGCGCTCGACGATCCCCTCCCCCATCTGCTGGGCCAGGCACCCGGCCACGGCGATCTGCATGCCGGGGCGCTCGCGCTTGACGGCGGCGAGCTGGCCGAGGTTGCCGAACAGCCTGTTGGCGGCGTTCTGACGCACCGAGCAGGTGTTGAGGATGACGACGTCGGCACCGCCGTCGCCCGCCTCGGTGGCGCGCGCCGCGGCCTCGGGCACGTCCTCGACCCGCCGGTAGCCGGCGTCCTCAAGGAGGCCGGCCATGTGCTCGGAGTCGTGGACGTTCATCTGGCAGCCGAGCGTGCGCACGTGGTAGGTGCGCGGCGCGGAGCCGCGGGCGTCAAGTCGGAGGGCGGTGGTGTCAAGGGTGGTCATCGCCTGGCAGTGTAGAGGAGGCGGGGAGCGCCCCTGGCGCTCCCCCTGCAAGCATGATCGCGGGGTGGTCAAGCAGATCTGCAAGATCGCCCTCGCACGGACAGTCATGCCGGCCGCAGCAGTCGCTCTTATCGCGCTCACCGTCTGGGACTGATGCGCCGAGCGACCCGTCCGGCTGCCTCGCTCCCCGAGAGCCTGAGGAGCACTCGCGTCCCAGATCCTAACCGAGATCGCGGAGGAGCCCCTCGGACAGCTCGGCGGACAGGGGCATCCTGTCGATCGAAGGCATCGGATCCGGCACGGACAGGGCGCCGTCAGCGCAGTCGAAGGCGGCCCCCGGGTCATCGGTGCCGACGTCGCCCCTGAAGATGATGCGGCGCGCCCAGCTCCCCGATCGCGCCTGCTCCAGGACGCCACGGACATCGGCGACCTGAAGGGGGCCGCTGCGCCCCTCGGAGCCGCTCTCGATCAGCACCGACGCACCGGGGGCCAGTTCCCGCACGGTGAGGTCTGTCCAGCCGGCCTCCCAGGCCTTGTCGGAGAGGCCGTCGATCGGCAGGGCGGACAGGTCCCCGCCGGCCCGCATCTCGATAGTGGCCGTGAGGCGGCCCAAGGCGACCTGCTTGAAGAGCATGCTCGTGGGCAGGCTCGCAGGCGCTGCGAGCATCCAGCTGACGCGCCGGCCCCCGCCGTCCGGCACCGCCTGAGGAGCGGGTTCTCCCCCGAGGTAGCAGGACAGGGTGTCGTCGGTAATGTCGACCTGGCCCGCTCCATCGACGAGCACGGGGACGGCGATCGCCACGCACGCCTCGAGACGGGCCGAATCAGTGATGCTCGTGAGGCCGGCCGTGAGGACCTGGTCCTCGTCCCCGCCGGCCCATCGCAGATCGACATGGACGGACAGGCCCTCACCGCCGGTGATCTCGTCGGTGACCTCCGCGTGGAGCCCGGTGAGGAAGGCGCCCATATCCTCCGCAGTGGCGTCGCCCTCCTCCGGTCCGCGATAGAGGACGACCCTGGAGGCGACGCCGAAGCCCTCGAGCCTGACTGTGGCAGCAAGGTTCTGGGAACGGGCGTACGCCTCGACGGCGTCCCGCAGGGGCTCAGCACCGGCAGCGGGCGTAGGAAGCGGCGGCAAGACGCACCCGCACCCCTGATGCCACGGGGGTCGGAGAATCCCCCGGCTCACGGCGACCGCCCCGACCCCCGCAGCACCGAGGAGGGCCACACCGCCGACCAGGGCGGCCCGTCGTCCCACCCGAGATGCGCCGGTACGTCCAGGCCTGTGGGAGGGCCCGTCATGAGAACGGCTCGAGACAGGCCGACGGCCAGCGTCAGTACTCATGATACGGACGATACCGAACCTCAGGATCGCCAACGAGGGGCGCTTCCCCATCCAGGGCCCGGACGACTAGTTCCAACGCGGCGCGGATCCGAAGCTCCCAACCGCTTCCAGGGACAGGCGCGCGACCTCGGGCAGCACCAACTGCGACCACACGCGGCGGAGCGCAACCGCGCCGAGCAGAGTCTCCCGACCCGCGCTCGCGCCCTCCCGCGTAGTCGCTCCCGCGTAGTCGCTCAGTACGCGGCCCGCAACAGGCCCGGCCAGCCGAGGTCGAGGGCCCGCCTGACGTCCGCCGCGGGCTGCGACCCCTCAAAAAGGTGGCTCCCACGCACTTTTAAGGCGTTCGCCGATCCTGGGCGCAGCGGGGAACGGCGTGATTCCGCGGTTCTGCGGCGAAAGCGGGGCGGGGGCCGGTGCTAAAAGTGCGTGGGAGCCACCTTTTCCGACCGATGTCCGCCTCTCGGGTGTCCCGGAGCGCCCCGGAGGATTGATGGAGGCCCGGCGACGGGCCCCGCTGAGCCCCTTGAACCGATCTCGGGCCGGAGAGGGTTGAGACCGCGCACTCCGATGCGCGTGCGCCTAACGGGTGCCGGGGCGCCACGGCGCGCTGGCGCATCCGTTCACGAGGGCCCCGGCTCGTCCCCTAGATGATTGACTCCGGGCCGGGCGGGCAGCGGGTCCAACGTCAACGGAGCTTCGTCGCGTGAACGTACCTTTCTCCCATCCTACTGCGCTTTGCCCCCAGTAGGATGGGAGAAAGGTACGTTCATGTTGGGAAGGTACGTTCACGTTCCGGCGTGTCCTGGACGGGCGCCGGTGCGTCCGGGACGCGGCGCCCTCTCGCGCCTCATTGGTCCTCATAGCCCCTTCGTCGAGGAGAGCCCGACCCGCCCACCGCCCCCGGAATCAATCATCTAGGATGTGGCCCGGTTCATGCTCAGATCGGAGGTCCTCATGGCTCGACGACGCGCCGTTCCCCACGTCCCCTTCGCCCTTCGCCACATCGGCGCCACAGGCGACCACCAGGATCCTGTGCTGGCCGCCCTGGGTCTGCACGGGCTGGAGGACCTGGCCGCCGCCGTCGTCCCGACCGGGCTGCCGGTCCTGCCCCCGCCCGGCCGCGGTGAGCCCTCCGCCGCCGCCGGCGGCCTGTCCGAGCCCGAGGCCATTGAGGCCCTCCGGGCGCTGGCCGCCCTCAACAAGCCGCACACCGAGATGATCGGCCGCGGTTACCACCCCACCTTCACACCCGCCGTCATCGCCCGCGACGTGCTGGGCAACCCGGCCTGGACCACGGCCTACACGCCCTACCAGGCGGAGATCAGCCAGGGACGCCTCGAGGCCCAGCTGCTCTTCCAGACGCTCATCAGCGACCTGACCGGCCTGCCGGTGGCCTGCGCCTCGCTGCTGGACGAGGCCACCGCCGTAGCCGAGGCGGTCCTGCTCATGGCGCGGGCGTCGCGCAGGGCCGCCGGGCGCCCGGTCATTCTGGACTCCGGGCTGCACCCCCAGTGCATCGAGGTGGCGCTGGCCCGCTGCGAGGCGCTCGGAATCCGCGTGCTGACCGCCGGGCCCGCGGCCATCGAGGACGGCTCGGCGGCCCCCGGGGAGCAGCTTCTGGGCGCCGTCCTGGCCCACACGACCACGCGCGGAGCGATTCAGGACCTGGCCGGGGCGATCGCCGCGGTCCATGAGCGCGGCGGCCTGGCAGCCGTCGACGCCGACCCCCTGGCCCTGACCGTCTTGAGGGAGCCCGGTGCCGCCGGCGCCGACGTCGCCGTCGGCAGCGCCCAGCGGCTCGGCGTGCCGCTCTTCTACGGCGGTCCGCACCCCGGCTTCATGGCCGTGGCCGACGCTCTCCGCAGGCAGGTCCCCGGCCGCATCGTCGGCGTCTCCCGGGACAGCGAGGGCCGCGAGGCCTACCGCCTGGCCCTCCAGACCCGTGAGCAGCACATCCGGCGGGAGAGGGCGACCTCCAACATCTGCACCGCCCAGGCGCTGCTCGCGGTCGTCGCCGCCCTCTACGCCGTCCACCACGGCCCCGAGGGGCTCAAGACGATCGCCCATCACGCTCACGCCCAGGCCGCGCGCATCGCCGCCGGGGTGCGCGCGGCGGGGCTCGATATCGAGCACGAGAACTTCTTCGACACCCTCAGCGTCCTCGTGCCGGGCGCCGCCGAGCGGGCCGTCGCCCGCGCCGAGGAGCTCGGCTACAACCTCCGCCTGCTCGACGCCGACCACGTGGGCCTGTCCACCAACGAGACCACAACCGATGAGGACGTCGCCGCCGTCGTCGAGGCCCTCACCGGCCGGAGGCCCGCCGACCCCGACGACGACGCGCCGGCCCGGGCCCTCCCCCTGCCGCACGACCTGGTGCGCGAGAGCGCCTTCCTGACCCACCCGACCTTCCACGACTACCGCAGCGAGCCCGCGCTCGTGCGCTACCTGCGCCGCCTGGCCGACCGCGACCTCGCCCTGGACCGCACCATGATCCCGCTGGGCTCGTGCACCCTCAAGCTCAACGCGGCGGCGGAGTCCGCGCTCTGGCTCGTCCCCGAGCTGGCCGGCATCCACCCCTACGCGCCCGCCGCCCAGACGACGGGCTGGCGACGGCTGCTCGCCCAGCTCTCGCAGCGCCTGGCGGCTCTGACCGGGTACGACCGCGTCAGTCTCCAGCCCGCCTCGGGCGCCCAGGGCGAGCTGACCGGCCTGCTGGCCATCAGGCACTACCTGCGCGACAGGGGCGAGGGCCGGCGCGACCTGTGCCTGGTGCCCGCGAGCGCCCACGGCACCAACGCCGCCTCCGCGGCCGGGGCGGGTCTGGCCGTCCAGGTGGTCGCCACCGCGCCCGACGGCTCCATCGACGTCGGCGACCTCAGGGCCGTGCTGGCCGAGCACGGCGACCGCCTCGCCGCGATCATGCTGACCTACCCCTCGACGCACGGCGTCTTCGAGCCGCAGGTCGGTGAGGTCACCCGCCTGGTCCACGAGGCCGGCGGCCAGGTCTACATCGACGGCGCCAACCTCAACGCCATGGCCGGGCTGCTGCGGCCCGGCGACCTGGGCGGGGACGTCTCCCACCTCAACCTGCACAAGACCTTCGCCGTCCCGCACGGCGGCGGCGGGCCGGGTGTGGGCCCGGTGGCCGTCAAGGAGCACCTGGCGCCCTACCTGCCGGCGGGCCCGTCGGGCTCCCCCGCCCCCGAGGCGGCCGACGCTGACGACGGCTTCCACGGCGCCCCGGTCATGGGGGCGCGCTTCGGCTCGGCCGGCGTCATGCCGCTGGCCTGGAGCTACCTGGCGCTGCTGGACGACGCCGACCTGCGCAGGGCGAGCCTGTCCGCGGTCGCGGGCGCGAACTACCTCTCACGCCGGCTCCGGGACTGCTTCCCGACCCTGTACTCGGGCCCGGGCGGGTACGTCGCCCACGAGTGCATCCTCGACCTGCGCGAGCTGACGGCACGCTCGGGGGTGAGCGCCGAGGACGTGGCCAAGCGGCTCATCGACTACGGCTTCCACGCCCCCACGCTGTCCTTTCCGGTCGCGGGCACGCTCATGGTCGAGCCCACCGAGTCCGAGCCGGTCGAGGAGCTGGACCGCTTCGTTGAGGCCATGCGCTCCATCCGCGGCGAGATCGACGAGGTCATCGCCGGCCGCATCGCCGTCGAGGACTCCGCGCTGCGCCGCAGCCCGCACACGCTCGCGCAGGTCGCCTCCGACGAGTGGGACCGCGCCTATCCGCGCAGCCGGGCCGCGTTCCCGGAGCCGTCGCTGGTGCGGGACAAGTACTTCCCGCCGGTCTCGCGCATCGACAACGCCTGGGGGGACCGTCACCTCACATGCACCTGCCCCTTGCCCGACGACGCCGCCCCGGCCGCTCCGACCACCCAGCCCACCGCCGTCCTGACCGCATAGGAGAAGCGATGACCGAGCACGCCCCCGAGGAGACCCGGGAGTCCGCCATGGCACGCACAGCACGCACGGCACGCACGGTGCGCACTACGCCCCTGCACTCCGTGCACGCCGCCGCGGGCGCCTCCTTCACCGACTTCGGAGGCTGGCAGATGCCGCTGCGCTACGCCTCCGACCTCGCCGAGCACCATGCGGTGCGCCGCAGCGCCGGCATCTTCGACCTGTCCCACATGGGCGAGGTCAAGGTGACCGGCTCCGGCGCCGCCGCCGCACTCGACCACGCCCTGGTGGGGCGGATCTCGAAGGTGGCGCTCGGCCGGGCCCGTTACACCATGATCGTGGCCGAGGACGGCGGGGTCATCGACGACCTCATCGTCTACCACGTGGGCGACCAGGAGTACCTCGTCGTGCCCAACGCCGGGAACCGGGAGCGCGTGGCCGCCGAGCTGGTGGCGCGCTGCGCCGGTTTCGACTGCGAGGTCGCAGACATCTCGCTGACCATGGCGTTGATCGCCGTCCAGGGCCCGCGCGCGGAGGAGATCCTGCGCGGTGTCATCGACTCCGGTGCCGGGATTCCCGCGGCGCTGCGCCCCGAGGAGGGCGCGCCCGCCGACGATGGGGACTGCGGGCCCGACGTGCTGTGCGGGCCCACGATCCTGCGGCGCCTGCGCTACTACGCCGCGGTGCGGGCCGTCGCCGCCGGGCACTCGATCCTGCTGGCCCGCACGGGCTACACGGGTGAGGACGGCTTCGAGCTGTTCTGCGGCGCCGAGGACGCCGTCGACCTGTGGACCGTCATCGTCGGGCACGCCGCAGCCCTGCCGCCCGGGGACGACGACGCCGGCGGGAAGCCGCTCCCGGCACTGACGCCCTGCGGTCTGGCGGCGCGCGACTCGCTGCGCCTGGAGGCGGGGATGCCGCTGTACGGCCACGAGCTGACCGAGGAGACCACGCCGTACGACGCCTCGCTGGGCGCCGTCGTCAAGCTGGACAAGCCCGAGTTCGTCGGCAGGCAGGCGCTGGCGGCCCGCGCCGCGCGCGAGGGCTCCGAGGGCACGCGGCAGCTCGTGGCCCTGGCGGGCGAAGGGCGCCGTGCGGCCCGCGCCAGCTGCGAGGTCCGCGGCCATGAGGATCGGCGGGTCGGGGTCATCACCTCCGGCCTGCTGTCCCCCACCCTCGGCCACCCGATCGCCCTGGCGCTGCTGGCGCCCGCCTCCCCCGAGGATCCGCAGTGGGCGGAGGGTACTGCCCTCAGGGTCGACGTGCGCGGCCGCTCCTACCCCATGAGAGTCGTCAGCGCGCCCTTCTACCGGCGCGCGCGCTGAGGCCCCCGCCGGCCGTCCCGACCAGCTGTCCCGAAAGGAAAGGAAACCGACATGCCCCGTCAGCCCATTAGAGCCCACCTGCGGTACTCGGCCGAGCACGAGTGGATCGACGCCGGCGCGCCCGCTCGCGTCGGCATTACGGCGGTGGCTGCCGACGCCCTGGGCGAGGTGGTCTTCGTCGAGCTGCCCGAGGTCGGCGCCGAGGTCGAGGCCGGCCAGGTATGCGGCGAGCTGGAGTCCACCAAGGCCGTCTCGGACCTCTACTCCCCGGTGACCGGCACGGTCGCCTCCCTCAACGAGGCGGCCGTGGACGACCCCAGCGTCATCAACACCGATCCCTACGGGGAGGGCTGGCTGTTCACCGTCGAGGTCACCGGCGAGGGCGAGCTGCTCAGCCCCGAGGAGTACGCCGAGCGCTTCGACGCCGAGATCGCCCCCGCCTGAGCCCCGGCTCAGGCCCGCTGGTGCCGGCGGCGCTCGGCGATGAGGGCGTCGTGGCGTGCCGCCTCGGCGAAGGCCGCTCCGGGCCGGGCCACCGAGCCGAAGGAGGCCAGGTCGCGCCGGAAGACGACGGCGGCGAACCAGTCCATCATGATCCGCACCTTCCGGTTGATGGTGGGCATCGCGTAGACGTGGTAGCTGCGGTGGGCGGTCCAGGCGGCGAAGCCGCGCAGGTTGTGCCCCATAATCCTGGCGACGCCCTTGCCGATGCCCAGCGTGGCCACTGTCCCGAGGTTCTCGTGGGCGTAGGAGCTCAGCTCCGCGTCCGGGCCGGCGGTGAGGGTCGCCACGAGGTTGTCAGACAGGACCCGGGCCTGGCGTACCGCGTGCTGGGCGGTGGGCGCACAGGTCGCCGCGGGGTCGTCGCTGGTCAGGTCCGGCACGGCGGCGCAGTCCCCCGCCGCCCAGGCGCCGTCGACGACGACGCCGTCTCGGGCGACCTGGAGGGTGGGCAGGGTCGTCACCCGCCCGCTCGCCTCGACGGGCAGGTCGGACTCGGCCAGGATGGGGGACGCCTTGACGCCGGCGGTCCACACGATCGTGTCGGCGTCGAGCTCGGTGCCGTCGGAGAGGACGACGTGCCCGCCGGTGCAGGAGGTGAGGAAGGTGGACAGGCGCACGTCGATGCCGCGGTCGCGCAGCTGCTCCAGGCCGTAGCCGGACAGCTCCTCGGTCAGCTCGGGCAGGATCCGGCGCGAGCCCTCCACCAGGACGAAGCGGACGTCCTTCTGCTCGACGCTGGGGATCTTGGCGACGGCGGAGCGGACCATGTCCTCCAGCTCCGCGATCGCCTCGACCCCGGCGAAGCCCCCGCCGACGAAGACGAAGGTGAGGAGCCGACGACGTCTCTCGGCGTCCCACGTGCAGGCGGCGTCGTCGATGCGCGAGAGCACCCGGTTGCGCAGCGCCAGGGCCTCCTCGACCTGCTTGAAGCCCATGGCCTGCTCGGCCAGGCCCGGGATGGGCAGGGTGCGGGCCTCCGCGCCCAGGGCCAGAACGAGGTAGTCGTAGCTCAGGTCGTAAGGCTCGGGGGTCTCCTTGGTGGACTCGGGCACCGGCGGGGTGATGGTGATGGTCCGCGAGGCGTGGTCGATGCCGGTGACCGATCCGGTCAGGATGGTGACGCCGTCCAGGCCGCGCCGGTGGGAGGCGACGATGTGGCGGGGCTGGATGGAGCCGGCGGCGACCTCCGGCAGGAAGGACTGGTAGGTCATGTAGGGGCGGGGGTCGACGACGGCGATCTCGACGCTGTCGACATCCAGCTGCGAGCGCAGCGCCCGGGCGACGCAGAAGCCGACGTAGCCGCCGCCGGCGATCATGATGCGGGCGGGGCGCCTCCCGCCGGAGGCGGCGGGGAGGGCGGGAACCTCGTGGAGCGCGGGACGTGCTGGACGCCCGGCCAGGAGGAGCGCGGCGCCTGCGGCAAGCAGGCCGGCGGTCGACAGGGCGATGACGGTGGAACGACTCATGCACATAATCTAAGGCGAGCCTTATCTTATGGCTATTGCATGCCCCCACATGGCGGGCCGCGTCCGGGGGCGCGGGACGCCCCGCCCCCGGCCTCAGCGCAGGTTGAGGATCTCCCCCGTGGCGGTGTCGACGTCGATGCGCTCGGCCGCGGGACGGCTCGGCAGCCCGGGCATGGTCGAGATCGCGCCGCACAGGGCGTAGACGTAGCCCGCGCCGGCGGCGAGCCGCACCTCGCGCACCGGCAGCCGCCAGCCGGTCGGAACGCCCTTACGAGCCGGTTCGTCCGACAGCGAGAGCGGGGTCTTGGCCACCACCACCGCCAGGCGGCCGAAGCCGTCGGCCTCGCAGCGGTCGAGGAAGCGCGCAGCTGCGGGCGCGTAGTCCACGCCGTCGGCCCCGTACATGGCGGCGACCCTGCCGATCTTGGTGCGCAGGTCATCCTCGGGGCCGTACAGCGCCCGGCCTGGCGTCGCGCCGGCCCGGCGGGCCTGCTCGCAGGCCTCGACGACGGCGTCGGCGAGCTCGAGGCAGCCGGCGCCGCCGTCGGTCACGGGACGGGCGGTGGCCGCCCGGGCGCCGGTCTCCCGGACTATCCGCAGGGCCTCGTCGACCTCGGCGTCGTGGTCGGTGGGGAAGACGTTGACGGCCACGACCGGCTCCAGGCCGAAGCCGCGCGCGGTCCCCAGGTGGTGCAGCAGGTTCGGCGCACCCGCCCGCACGTCCTCGACGCTCTCGCGGAGCATCTCGGCGGGCAGGTCCCTACCGCCGGCGAGGCGGTAGCGGCCCGAGTGGGCCTTGAGGGCGCGCACGGTTGCGACCATGACGGCGGCCTCGGGCCGCATGCCGGAGACGGCGCACTTGATGTCGATGAAGCGCTCCAGGCCCATGTCCGCCCCGAAGCCAGCCTCGGTGAGGACGTATCCGGGCGCCCGCTGCGCGCTCCCGGCCATGCCCCGGGCCGCGACGAGGTCGGCGATGACCGAGGAGCAGCCGGTGGCGATATTGCCGAAGGGCCCGGTGTGGACCAGGGCCGGTGCGCCCTCGCCGGTGCGCAGGAGGTTGGGGGCCAGGGCGTCGCGCAGGATCGCGGCCATGGCCCCTGCCGCCCGGAGGTCCTCGGCGGTCACCCACCGTCCGTCGGCGTCGCGGCCGATGACGATGCGGCCGAGCCGCTCGCGCAGGTCGGCCAGGGAGGTGGCCAGGGACATGATGACCATGACCTCGCTGGCCGGGGTGATGTCGAACGAGGACTGCCGGGTGACGCCGTCGGCGCGGGCGCCCAGGCCGGTGACGATGTGGCGCAGGGCCCGGTCGTTGACGTCCAGGACGCGCGGCCAGGTGATGGTCCGCTCGTCGATGCGCAGGGCGTTGCCGTGGTGGAGGTGGTTGTCGATGACGGCGGCCAGGAGGTTGTGGGCGGCGGTGACGGCGTGGAAGTCGCCGGTCAGGTGCAGGTTCATGCGCTCGGCGGGCAGGATGCGCGCCCTGCCGGAGCCGCCCGCCCCGCCCTTGATGCCGAAGGTCGGGCCCATCGCCGACTGGCGCAGGGTGAGCGCGGGGCGCTCGCCGCGGCGGGCGAGGGCCTGGGCCAAGCCGATGGCGACGGTCGTCTTGCCCTCGCCGAAGGGCGTCGGGGTCGTGCCGGTGACGACGACGTAGTGGCCCGCGTCCCGGGGCGTCGCGGCCCCACCGGGCCGCAGGGCCTCCAGGTCGATCTTGGCGACGTCGCTGCCGTAGGGGATGACGTGCTCGGCCCCGATGCCGGCCCGAGCGGCGAGGTCGTCAAGGTCGAGGGCGTTCCGGGCGCCGTCCCGGTCGGGTTCGCTCATGGGCCAAGCGTAGAGGAGTGGTTCCGGGAGGCGCCGGACGCGCCGAGATCGGTCGAGTTCCGGCTCGAGATCGGTCGAGTTCCGGCTCGAGATCG
>ERZ772986.2155-NODE-2155-length-10888-cov-6.489800_pt1 | contig 10888 bp, 8 predicted proteins | sample MGYA00511898_ERZ772986 | MGnify/ENA primary metagenome ERZ772986 (study PRJEB29015, sample SAMEA2737934) | human oral metagenome | biome: human oral; feature: human-associated habitat; material: dental | place: China | collected 2148 ... | reverse complement strand
CACTGGTCGATGCCTGATAAAAGCGCGTATTGCTGCGCATTTCTCGAATCGTATCGAGCAGTCGGAGAGCCCCCAATCCGTCGACATCTGCTGTAAATTCCGGCACATCGAAAGACACCTGCACGTGGGACTGTGCCGCCAAATTATAAATTTCATCCGGTTGAATCTTTTCCATCAAACGATTGAGATTGGACGAATCAATCATATCGCCATAATAAGTATGAACATCCTTCATCAGATGCTCGATGCGCGCCGTATTAAACACGCTTGCACGACGGACAATTCCATGCACCTCATAGCCCTTTTCCAACAGGAGTTCCGCAAGATACGAACCATCCTGCCCTGTGAGACCTGTAATAAATGCAGTTTTCATACAGCTACCTCTCCCCTTTATCTTATACAACCCTATGCTATATATAGATCTTTCTCACTTATTCAGGCTAAGGGGGTTCCCATTCGCCAAAAGATCAAGTTCTTCTAAAAATCGCCTTGCAATGTGTTTCCAAGAGAACTGTTCCAGCCATTGCTTATCACAAAATCTTTCTTTCTTCTTTTCTTCTAATTTTAAGATTTCACGAGACGCTCCTTCCACATCTCCAAATTCTACAAAATCAGCGACTTCAGCATAAAGCTCTTTCAAGACAGGGATATTGGTTAACAGTGACCGAGTCTGAACATATAAAGCCTCCAATGGTGGCATACCAAAGCCTTCATCTTTAGAGAGAAACAAGAACGCACGGCACTTACCCAACAAAAATTGCTTTTCCGCTTCACTGATATAATCAGTATAGAATACCCCCTCCTCTTTTATCCTATTTTTCACTCCCGTAACCCATAGGTCCAAAGGTGCGTGGCTTTTTCTTCGATAAGACGCATACGCTTCTATTAGAAAGGAAAAGGCTTTATTGGGTGTATCCCCTGAAATAGTATAAAAAAATCGGTCATCCTGTACGTCAGCAAATACAGTCTCTTCTATATTCTCACGGCGAGGAACGCCATGCGTTAAGACTAAAAATCTTGTTCCCCTTTTTACCGTTCTTTTTTTCAGTAACTCCATAATGCAATTCGTATATGCATGGATACAGTCTGCTCTTCTAAAAGCGATAAAGCTGCCCATTTGACGATAAATCGCCCCAAACCATGGTCGGCTAAACAATCTCTGCCGCTCCGTGAAAAACATCAAGTCGTGTATCGTAACGACAACTTTTATAGACTTCTTGATAAACGGAACGACTATATTTTCCGGAAAGTATACAACATCTGGATTTATTTTATTAATATAATAAGGTAACACAAAGACATCACCAAGTCCTCGGGGAATATAAATTTCATGAAATACGAAATTACTTCCAAATGTGGCTTGAATTTGTGATCGACTGTTCGTCAATATGGTATATCGGTTTTTAGAATCGATTTCACTAAGCGACTCTAAAAAAGCCTTTAGCGTTAACCCCATACCACGCAATGAGCCCTCTAATATTCTACCATCGATACAGATATGCACAACTACTCCCCCGTCAAATTTTTAGTGCCATACAGCATATCTTCCGCCATAATGTCCACACTGTATTTTAGCTTATGTTTCTTTATCTGCAAATAATCTGCAGTATCAAACGAATCTTCTAATGCTCTTTTTAAAATATTTTTATCGCCAGATGAATCCTTCAGAGTTATAAAAAAAACATTTTTATATCCTGCAAACAGCTCTTTAAATATACCAATATCAGACAATATCACCTTTGTGCCAGATGCCACTGCCTCAAAAGGTGGCGCGCCTACACCCTCCGACAGACTAGGAAACAAAAACAACTGTGCCTCACTATAAAGCTGTATGAGCTCATCAAGAGAAATTTTATAAAAATGTCTCACACGATCCCGTAAAGGATATTCCGCTAAAAGCTCATTTACCAAATCATATCCCTTTCCCGCCCAGTTATTCCCAAACAAATACAGTTCCATCTCTGGATTTAACGTATATATTTCGGAAAACATCGCGAGGGTTCGTTGCAAATTTTTTCGAGGTTCTCCAGTGCCAAATCCTAATACATAGTTTTTCTTAGGAGGAACCTGTTGTCTATCTGCTAACGAAATATACGCCTCATGAAGATGAAACGGAACTACTTTGATCTTATCTTCCGGTCTGCCCAAAATATTCTCCAGTTTTTCTTTTATTTCATGTGAAAAAGTATAGACTTTAGCTGCACTCATCACCCACAATCGATATTGGAAAGCAAACATTTTCCTTTTCCACCCTTTTGCTCGCTCATATGGAATCACATCGTGAAAAGTTATATAAGCATGCCAAGGCGGTATCAAGGTATTGGGATTAGAAACTACTAACACCTGGTATCTCAGGCTGAGGAAGAATCGCGTCAGCATCAGCCAATGACGATTTTCTATATAATCTCCTATAGAAGAAACATTCACATCACCCCGCAAGAGAAGCTCATCTATTGTCCTTTCAACAAGTTTAGATACTGCTGTGTCCTTATATTTTGTTCTTACCTGAAAGGTATCAACATATATCTTCTTCATCATGATCCCCCCCAAAAACTCACAGTCTTTTTCTAAACATCCACCAGCTTATAAAGAAAAGTATGAGATTAAACAACCAGGCTTTCCATAGATAGTTAAAAGAAAGAACAAGATCTATTGTAAACAACAAGCTATAGTAATACAACTGAGTAGAAAGAACAAATACAAACGCATTCACATTAGCCCGTTCCATGACGATAGATCGTGTAACTCCCGATAAAGCACCTAAGCAGAAGGCATATATGACTGCACCGACATAATCAAAGAAAATCAAGCCAAACAGATCATATCGGATATTCGGTCCCTGTCCACTGCCGGGGAAGATATGAAGGAACTGCCAATAAAGCTCTTCAATTACAGAGCGATTCGCCCCCGCCATCAACCCTAACTTATCAAAAATGGATCCGAAAAGTTCAAGGAGAAGACCTATAATGCCATTTCCAAGTCCCACATATTGCCCTGGCGGAGATTGAAAGAAGTACGCAAAAACATCTCCCGAGGCGACCAATCGTGTTGTCAGAATTAGTCCTATTGTCTCAGCATCAGATGCTTCCTCTAAAAACAATGTAAAAAAGGCACCACCGATAACAAGTGAAAATATGCCAATATACCAAAGTTTGACGCGCCGAAGTACGGCATCAGCATCGGCTGCACAGTATGTCTTTTTTACATATAGTATATAGAAAAAAAGTGAGAACATCACAATGAACAGAGAAGACTTCGCCCCCGTCGTCAAGAGTGCAAAGAGGATAAACAAGGTCAGCCCTATATCATAGATTTTTCCCAATAATTCACGCTGGATACTAGGTGAAAGATACCGCTCCAATAAAAGGAACAAGATTACCGGCAGGATTGCCAGCTCAATCCCCTGCAAGATCTTACCATACCCTTGGTAAAACGCTGCATGCGTCCCTTGGGAGAAGATTGGGAGACCAAAAGAAGCATAGGTAATCAGCTTTTCAAGCACGAAAAGGATTCCATAAAAATAATATATGTTCAACTTAGGAAGATCGAACACTGGAAGTCTATTTATTATAGAAACAACACAAGCTATTGAATTTCTTTTTCCATAGGAAAGTGCAAAGCCCATAAAGAATGACGCTTCGATGGTCAAAAAAGAATAAAAAAGGGCATCGTCTGCAATCGTATTATCAATATATAAAAAAGCAACTACAGATGCAGCAAATATAAATTGAGCAACCACCATGAAGAGCGGATCAAATACATTACGTATGTAAGGGCGATATGCAAAGATATAGATAAATGCTGTAACCCCCAGCGCAATAAAATAAGTGGAAAGATCCAATTCTACTGCCGCTAAGAAGTGCAGCCATTCCATCAATCTCCCCCCATTTCATTATAACCGCTCGAGGTTGTCTCGATGCGCTATATTCTTCCTCAAGTAGTTCACAAAACCATCGAGACCTATACGCTCTAAAAAGCGACGAATTTCGCTGCGAAGTATTCGGAAAAACATTTTTCCTTTCAACAGAACAGTATTCCCTCCATATTGTTTGATAGCCCGGAGAACCTCTCTATAACTCTCTATATAGTTTTGATCCGATTCGCCACCATATCGCATTGTACCAAAAACAGCCGGTACATATACACTTTTGACCCCATGCACCGAAAAGCGCAACAAAAGCTCAAAATCCATTGCAGTTTTATATGATAGATCAAATACACCACATTGCTCAAAAACCTCCCTTTTGATAAACCATGCGACAGGTGCAACTTTCACGAGTCCCTGCCACAAATACTTCTCATACTCGGGGTCTCCGACCATCTTAAGGACGATATTACCACTCACATCCGCATAATATTGATCTCCAAAGAGCAAGCCGGCATCGGGATTATTTGAGAAGGCTTCTACAACCACTTTCATCGTATTATTCTCATACCAATCATCTGAACTGAGGAAGCCAATAATATCTCCTGTTGCAAGTTTGATTCCCTTATTAAACGCATCACATATTCCATCGTCCGGTTCGCTGATCAGAACATCAATATCCTTTTCATATTTTCTGACGATCTCCATGGTTCGATCTGTAGATGCTCCATCAATAACAATGTATTCCAGATCACAATATTCCCTTTGGCGTAAGACACTCTGTATTGTCTGCTCGATCGTTTTTTCACGGTTGTAAGACACGGTAATGACACTGAGCTTCATAAGTCTCTCCTTTAATCTCTACTCTTGTGTACAAAATGTATCCATCTCTTTTGTATCGCATACCAATTCCAGAGCGAAACGAGTACGCTGGATGCTGCCGCAGAAACAATGAGCCCATATATTCCATAAGGCCCTACAAAGACTGCATACCCAACAAACATGATCAAATAAATAAGAACGGTATTTTTAAGCAGGATATCCGGTTGCGCTGTCCCATTATAAAAATAGTATAGCGGTATCTCAGGGCTCTTTAGAATCATGTATATCATAAAGAGTAGGATTGCCTCCCATGTGTGCACTGCAAATTCGGCATTAACATACCACGTAACCAGAACATCCCAAAATGCAAGTACAGCTCCCGCCAAGACAGCATGAATTCCTGCTACGACGTAGTTAAAGCGCCAAAATACTGAACGCATATCTGCTTCATTTCCAGTAGCATGCATACGAGAAATTCTAGGGAAGACCATTTTTGCCATGGTCGCCAGGAATCCAAACAGATAATTAAATACCGTGAAGCAGAAGTTATATATTCCCAGCGCCTCCAAGCCAAAGAATCTATTCACGATAAACTTATCCGCTTGACCAGCTAACAAGGTAAGAAAGAATTGAAGACTTGAGGATCGCAGAAAAACAAAGATTTTACGAAACAATTCTTTTTGAGGCAAGCAAAAAGAGAAGCCAACATAACGCAGCCTACAAACATAAGATGTCGCGAGCGTCCGCAATATGGTCAACAACAAAACACCATAAAAGATTGCAACCTCTGGAGTGGAAACTCTGTACCAAAATATCACAAACACCATAATGAAAGTAGAAAGTTTGAACAAAATACCGATGACGGAGCAAGGCATCCAGGCTTCATATGCCATTAAAAGATTGACTGCTACCGTATTCAGCAGCGAAAACACCAAAGCAATCGAAAGAAGAACGATGACTTCTACGCCATACGTATAATATACCCCCTCAAAGCCAAGAAAAGACACGAACTCCCTTCGAAAAAGCAATGTAAATACAGTGACCAGCACGCCTATAGATAAATAAAAAAGAATTCCTAATGTTAAAACTTGATTACACAAATCCATCTTCTTATCAGCAAGATACTCACACAGGTATTTTGAAAGAGCGAGTCCCATACCAAAATCCATCAACCCAAAGGCACTGTAGAGTCCCATAAAAAAGGAGTAAAAGCCATACCCCCCAACGCCAAGATGATGAATGATACTTCTGATAAGCAGTACCTGCGTAATCAAATTGGTAGCATAGTCCAAGGCCATCCATATACTGTTTTTCAAAAAAACCTTACGCATCCTGTGTGAAGCCCTTCCTTCAACAACATTAAGCTCTTGACGTTGCAATCACTTTCTGATAGATATTTTCCAAAATAGGAAGAGAGAGCTGCACCTCATGGTTATTCAGGATAAATTCTCTTGCAGCAACACCGGCACTACTACATTTCTCTTCATTCTCCAATAAAGCAACAATATGATTGCAGAACTCATCAGGTGTATCTGCAACGAACAAGCCTTGTTCCGGATGCGCCTCAATACTTCCACGACCTAAAGATGTTGTCAAGACAGGAACTCCGCATGCCATGGCTTCCAATATCTTCCCCTGCATCCCAGATCCCGACTGCATTGGTGCTATTGCAAAAGAGGCTTCATTTAATGCGTCGACCATAGAGGGAACAAAGCCCACCAGGCGAACCTCATCCTTGCCATATACAGCCTGCTTTATTGCTACTGCCGGATTTCTCCCTATAATATGAAAATAAAACGAAAACTTCTCTCGTTTCAGTAAAGGATACACTTTATCAATGAACCATGTCACTGCGTGAACATTAGGAGCATAGGATAGATTTCCCGAAAATATAAAGGTACGTTTTTTTCGCAACGCCAGTTTTGGGAAAAACTCGTCCGTCCTCACAGCTGAAGGGATAATAGAAATATTCTCGCCAGAAATATAATCTAAATCCTTCTTGGCACACACAATCAGTTCATGAAATTCAGAATGAACATCTCGTTCATAAGCCGAAACTCTCCGTTCTTCATACTGAAGCCCCCATTTTATGATTCCTTTTTCAAAAGGAATCCTCCTTTGAAGATTTAAGGTCATAGAATCAACCATATCTAAAACGCAAGGAATCTTGTATTTCCTCAAAAAGGAAACGTAAGGTGCCATCCGTATCAAAAAAAAGTGCGCCACATCAAATGTATGCTCAATTAATAAATCATCCAATATACGTTGAAACATATTTGCCTGATAGAGCAAGGTTTGCAAAGGCAAACGCGTTGTACAGCTTCCTTTAAGAAGATTGAACAACGCTATTGAGCGACAGAAAGGGACAGTATATACACCGCCTTTGCAAAACGAGCGAACATGCTCTAAATCTTCTTCAGAAAAATCGTCAGTGATAAAACTCAATAACGTAATGTCATGGTGTTTTGCGAGCACGGTCAGCCTGCGGTATACCGTTAATTGATCTCCTTTTTGAGGAGGATATGGAAATCGCGGTGCAATGAAAAGAAGCCTCACCTTTTATCCTCCCTATCATCTCTAATGAAAAGTACTGCACATTCTATACTTACCCAAATCTCATAAACAAATATTCTTTAGCCTAAATGCTTCCAGGCTATCTTCTTCACCCCCATGATTATACCCTTCCGTTGAACTCTTCGTAAATAAAACACGAATGGTTTGTAAGATAAGAACGACATCCTGCTTGAGACTACAGTTTTGAATATACATCAAATCATAAACAAGTTTGTCCGCAGCCGTTGTATTATACTTCCCAAAAATCTGTGCAAACCCTGTGATTCCCGGCTTGACGTTATGTCGATAATGATATGCCGGTATCATCTTATTAAACTCTTCAACAAACACAGGACGTTCTGGGCGAGGCCCCACCAAACTCATATCCCCAACGACAACATTCCATATTTGAGGCAGTTCGTCCAGTCTTGTCATACGAAGAATTCTCCCTATCGGCGTAATCCGCGGATCGTTCTCATGCGCCATAACCGGACCCGACTGCTTCTCAGCATCCATCGTCATGGTGCGAAACTTATAAACTTTAAAAAGTTTTCCATTCTGCCCCACACGAGCCTGGCTGTATAGTATATCACCTCTCGATGTCAATTTAACCAAAACTGCAACAACCATCATACAAGGAAGAGCACCGATCAGCGCAACAGCAGCCAACATCAGATCAAGAGCACGTTTCACGGCTCGCTTCTCTGCGGTCAAGAACAAATCTTTTGGTCGAAGCAACGGGATGTCATCGACCCGAGACAAGAATGATTGATTACACGCCACATCATAAACATTCGGTATAAAGCGCATCTCTTTCCCATGCTCATTCGCAAATAGAAGAATCTGTTCTTTTTCCGATGTCGCGAGATGCGCGCCAACGAATATGATATCCGATTTAAGTCCAGCTTGATACCAATCCGGTGTCTCATGCAAAGCTGCCGAAACAAACCTCAATTCGATGCCTAAATAAGGATGACGTTTGAACTTTCCATACAACCGAGAGCACTCCTCGTCTGTGCCAACAATAAAGGCATACCTTACCTTTTGGTCAGATTTCGCCGCAAGCCACGTCACATAGCGCAAACAAACCATCATTATAAACGAAATTGCAGCAAATGATGCAAGATATACACCCCAATAAGGGTTTGGCATAACAGCAGTAAAAAAAACATACGCCACCACCGCAGCCTGCAGCAAGGAAACGAACAGAGCCAACAAGATTTCTGCAAACCTCTTATATAGGACGGTATACAAATCATTTATATTGAAGCTGACCCCAATGCATACAGCCAAAACAAAAACGGGTTCTAATCTTTGAACCATGGAGAGCAATAGCATATCAGTTATGGTCAGCACGGCGTTCGTAAGATAACAAGAAGCAATTATCACCACCAAGTCTTCCATGACAAGCACGAGTTTCTTTGTAAAAAAAGTTTTGCAATCTCTCATCCCAGCACTCCGCCCTAAAACTCTCGTCTGTATGCTTTTATTAAATAAACACTACTGACAATACAGCCAAACAAGAATCCAATCAATAAGAAAAGCGCTTTTTTAGGCCAAATCGGCTTCAGCGGCAGATTTGCCTGGTCAACAATCTGGATGTCCATGCTGTCCATCGCCTCTTGAATCTTGCTCTGCTCGCTCTGCTTAACAAGATTCAGGTAAACTTCTCCCTTAATCTTCACATCGCGCTCAAGTGCCATATATTCCAAAACATCGTTGGGCATATCCCCAATATTTTTTTCCTTTTTGCTGCGAAGTTCCTTGAGTTTACTCGCCTCAGCCTCTGCGACAGAAGCTTTCACGGCCGCCAAAGCATGACTCTTCAAAAGCTCTGACTGCGTCGGATTGAGCGTTGTAGCATTTGAGTCGACACTCGCGACAACCTCTGCATTGAGACTTCCCTGCAGTTGCTGCAACTCGCTTTTCGCCTTCTGCACGTCTGGATGTTTATCGGTATAGCGCTGCTCAAGGCCCACGAGTTCCACCTGCTTCGCAACAATTTGATCTCGGATTTTCTGCACAACAGTGTTATCAGAAATATTATATGTTCTGCTCCTCATCTTCTGTTCCGCAAGTTTCGCTTCGGCCGCATCAAATTCTGCTTGTGCGGACTTCTGCTGCACCTCGGCTTCGCTGATCGCCTTGTCAAAGACAGCCAGTTGTTCAACCGCCGCCTTGACCTGTTCATCGGGGCTGTATATCTTATGCTCCTTGCTGAAGGCCGCTAGCTTCTGCTCAGCCTCTTCCGACTCCTGCTTGCTTTCCAAGATACGCTTGTCAAGGAATTTCACAAGCAAGGACTGCGTCTCTTGGTTCATGTCCGTCTGCATGAGGAGGAAGTTGTCAACGACCGTTTGCGAAATCATCTGTGCCTCTTCCGGAGTTTTGCCGTGGGCAATGACCTGAATCAAATTCGTTCCCTTTGTATTTTGTATATCAAGGTACTTTTTTGCGAATGCTTTCGCATCCGGCTTCTTTTCCTTTTCAAAATCCATACTATCAATAATAGGTTCAAGCACCGTGCGAGACTTCATGAGTTCGATATAGTTCATCGTCGGCGACGATACAGATCCACCACCTACCCCAAACATCGCCATCGCGGCGGCAGCACCCGAAACATCAATCTTGCCAGAGTTTCGCGTCTGCACTAGCGTGGTAGATTCATACTGCTTCGGCAACACAAAAGCAATCACTACCGCCACTGCCGTGCACGCGAACACGATCGTTGTCACGACCTTCCAACGCGCAGCCATGATATGAAAAAGCTTCGAGAGGTCAATCGTATCCTCATTTTGTTCCATTGCAGATTCTCTCCTAATTCACGAAGTTAGTCCGTCAAAGATTTATACAGCGCCCACACGTTGATATACGGCAAAATATCTTCTTGGAATTTGATGCCATTTGTCGCCGGCACATAGACGATGTCTCCATCTTCAAGGAAAACATTTTGTGTAATGTCATGCTTCTTCACATAGTCCTTCATATTCAGCGTACGGTAATACATCACATTGTCGCGCACGCGGATGACCTGGATGCGCGTGCTGCGCCCGCGATTCGTCCAACTGCCGGCGCTTGCCAGGGCAGCATAGGCATTCATATTGTCAGCGTCCATCTCCTGAATGCCAGGTTTTGTCACATCACCCATGACGTAGACCTTGCGCTTTCCATATTTCGTGACGAAAATCGAGATATCGGGGATGCGCATGTACTCACCGAAGGCTTCCAGAAGCGCTTCCTTCGCCTCATCCAGCGTCATGCCTTCCAGTTTGACACTGCCGACATAAGGAAGCTGCACGCAGCCATCGACACCAACTGGAATCTCTTCAACCTTTATGTCTTCCGTGAAGCCGATGGGCAAAATGCGCATCGTATCCCCTTTGAAAAGCCGATAGTTTTGCACTGTCGACGGACGCCCAAGGGAAGCAATCTCGAATTCTTCCGGCGCCTCAATGTAGCTTGGAGTTACCGCCGTCTCTTTTGTCTTTTCATCCTTCGATGAAATCGTGCGTTGCGCATATGACTGCGTAGGAGCAGATTGCACAGCGACAGGCGCAGCCGAAGCCGCTTCCGCTGCAGCGTCTTGCGCCGACGACGCGGCGAACGCAGCGCTGCTGCTGAGCGCGAGCGCCGCAGTCAAAGCGAGCA
>ERZ772986.2154-NODE-2154-length-10895-cov-4.165498_pt1 | contig 10895 bp, 8 predicted proteins | sample MGYA00511898_ERZ772986 | MGnify/ENA primary metagenome ERZ772986 (study PRJEB29015, sample SAMEA2737934) | human oral metagenome | biome: human oral; feature: human-associated habitat; material: dental | place: China | collected 2148 ... | reverse complement strand
GCCGTGTCCTACATATATTAAAGACATACCTACCATATATAAAGGCGTACACCTATATATATACGGACTATGTGGACATCGCGCAACTTGCGCCTAAGCGTCTTTCTGTTTTTGGCGTTTATCGCCTTCAACGCTAAGCAGAAAAGCTTGACACCTTATATAATAAGGAGACGGCGAAGGCAGAACTTCCCAAGAGCGCGTGTGCCTACAACCCAACGGATGCACAAACATGCGCATAAAACGTCTGTCGCCACAGATGCAAAAGATAGAGAGATTAGAACCCATCAACAACAACAGAACAACAGTAAAAAGGAAGAATGAACCTCACCAACATCTTGGAACTAGACCGAATGGTGCTTGCCTGGTTCAACGGGAGCAACTCGCTCTTCGTCGATTCCTTGGCCGTAAACCTCACTTCGGGATTCACGTGGATACCACTCTACGTGGTTCTTATCTACGTCATCATCAAAAACAACGACACCATGCCGCAGATATTCCTCACCATAGGATGCGCCGTGCTTGCCGTTGTGGTGGTGAGCGTGTCGGTAGAACTCATCATCAAGCCCCTTGTTGGGCGATGGCGACCCAGCAACGACCCCTATATCAAGCACACCATCAAGATTGTTAACGGCATACGCAGTGGCCAATACGGATTTTTCTCGGCGCATGCCGCCAACACTTTCTCGTTGGCAGTGTTCCTCAGTTTGCTCATCAAGAGCCGCCCTCTGGCCGTCATGCTCTGCCTTTGGTCGGCCGTTAACTGCTGGACACGCCTCTATCTAGGCCTCCATTACCCACTCGACATCCTCTTCGGACTACTTTGGGGCGCACTCATAGGTTGGTCGGCCTACGCGCTTTATCGTCGTTGGGGCAAACCATTAGGTCTTCCCCGCACACAAGTAACACCCCAAACCACCGCCTCAGCCTTTTTAAAGGCCGATGTTGGCAAGGTGTTGCTCACGATGGCACTGTGGATTTGTGCCATCATCATATACAGCTTATTCAACGCATAACAATGAATACTAAACACATCAGGATAAAAGACTATAACTACGACTTGCCCGACGAACGCATAGCCAAGTTTCCCTTGCCCCAACGCGACAAGAGCAAACTACTTGTTTACAATCACGGCGAGGTGTCGCAAGACGAGTTTAGCAACATCACCCGCTACCTACCGCAGGGCGCACTCATGGTTTTCAACAATACCAAGGTTATTCAAGCGCGCCTGCATTTCAGAAAAGAAACGGGGTCGCTCATCGAAATATTCCTCCTCGAACCTGCCTTGCCCGCCGATTACGAACAAATGTTCCAAACAACGGATGCCTGCTCGTGGTATTGCATGGTGGGAAATCTGAAGAAATGGAAAGGCGGACCGCTAACTACTACGGTAGAAATAGCGGGGCAACCAGCAGCAGTACAACTCACTGCCGAACGCGACATGTCGTGCGAAATGGCACTGAAAATAGACTTCAAATGGACTGGCAACAAGCTATCGTTTGCCGAATTGCTCGACAAAGCAGGCGAATTGCCCATCCCGCCCTACCTCAACCGCAACACGCAAGAAAGCGACAAGACCACTTACCAAACCGTCTACTCCAAGATTAAAGGCTCGGTAGCCGCCCCAACTGCCGGACTACACTTTACGCAAAGGGTGCTTGCCGACATCGACCAGCACGGCATCGACCGCGAAGAGCTTACCCTACATGTTGGCGCAGGCACTTTCAAGCCCGTAAAGAGCGAAGAAATTGAGGGCCACTCCATGCACACCGAGTATGTGTGCATACGCCGAACAACGCTCGAAAAGCTGCTGCAACACAACTGCGAGGCCATAGCTGTGGGTACAACCAGCGTACGAACTCTCGAAAGCCTGTACTACATGGGCTGCAAGGTAAAGGCCAATCCCAACGTCTCGCTCGAACAATTGCACGTAAATCAATGGGAGCCCTACGAGCCAACACCCACCAACATCACGCCCACAGAAGCCATTGGCGAACTGATTGCCTACATGGACCGAAACAAGTTGCCCTCGCTCCATTCCAGCACGCAGATAATCATCGCGCCAGGCTATCAATATAAAATCGTAAAACGCCTCGTCACCAACTTCCACCAGCCACAAAGCACATTGCTTTTACTGGTTAGCGCATTCGTTGGAGGCGATTGGAAAAGCATCTATCGCTATGCGCTCGACAACGATTTCAGGTTTTTAAGCTATGGCGACAGCAGCATTCTCATTCCCTAACACCAAACAGTAAGACTATGAAAAAAGGAGATAAAGTAAGGTTTCTAAGCGAAACGGGCGGCGGTATCGTGGCTGGTTTCCAAGGAAAAAACATCGTGTTGGTACAAGATTCCGATGGTTTCGAGATACCCATGAGCATCAACGAGGTGGTGGTTGTAGACGAGGAGTTGGACCGCAAGCAAGGCAGAACGTCAAAGGTGGCCAACGAACAGAAGACGAACACCACGCAACAAGACACCCCTGGCAAGCAATCCATCAAGGCATTGCTAAGTGGCGGATACGAAAACGAAGAAACTGACAACGAAACGGAACACGAAACAGACCCTGCCGACAGCGAAATTACCTTTCGCAAGCCTGTTGAAGAACGTGTGGGCGGCAACAGTTTGAACGTGTATTTGGCCTTCGTTCCCGAAAACGCACGGCAGTTGAGCCACACAAAAATGGCCGTAGAACTGGTGAACGACAGCAATTATTACCTGCGTTACGCCTTTGCCACTGCCGAGGGCGAAAGTTGGATGCTGCGCAACGAGGGCGAGATGGAACCCAACACCAAGGTTACGCTCGAAACCATTGCCGCTGAAGACTATAACAGCTTTGAACAATCGGCCTTCCAAGCCATTGCCTTCAAAAGGCAAAAAAGCTATGTGCGCAAGCCTGCCATCGACGTAAAGCTACACATCGAGCCGCTTAAACTGTTCAAACAGCATCTCTTTGCCGAAACGCCTTTTTACAACGAGCCTGCCATGCTCTATACCATTGTCGAAGGCGACGAGCCTGCCGAACCGCCCGTTAGCGAGATTGATGCAGACAAGCTGAAAACGGAGATGCTCTCTAAGGCTGCTATACAAAAGATGAAACAAGATGCGCGGTCTGCCAAAGGCGCAGTTTCTGCAACAGGCAAACACGCTCATCACGACCGCAAAACTAACGAACCTTTGGTGGTTGACCTGCATGCCCACGAGATTTTAGAAACTACACAAGGTATGGATTCGCTCGATATTCTGCAATATCAACTGGAAGTTTTCCGCCGAACACTTAAAGAGCACGCCAACGAACGTGGCCTTAAAATCGTGTTCATCCACGGTAAAGGCGAAGGCGTGCTGCGAAAAGCCATCATCAACGAACTGAACCGACACTTTAAAGGCTATACTTACCAAGATGCCTCGTTCCAAGAATATGGGTATGGAGCAACGTTGGTGAAGGTGAAAGGGTGAAAAGGTGAAAAGATGAAAAGGTGAAAAGGTGAAAAGATGGGAAAGGTGAAAAGATGGGAAAGGTGAAAGGGTGAAAAGATGGCTAACGCCCACAAAGCCGCGTATGGTTTCTAAATATCCACGTTTCCCTTGCGTGTCTAGTTTCCCTAACTCTCCTAGATTTCCTAGTTCTCCTAGGATTCCTGGTTCTCCTAGGATTCTAGTTGACGAAAACCGCAAAGCACTTGGCTTAACTCCTTAACTCCATAACTCCTTAACTCCTCAAAAAACTCCTCAAAGAACTCCTCAAAAAAGAAATCATGCAACACGGATATATCAAAGTGGCGGCAGCTATTCCAGCTGTTAAAGTGGCCGACTGCCATTTCAACGCCGAACAAACAGAGCAGCAAATCAAGCAAGCCAACGAACAAGGAGCCGAAATCGTGGTGTTTCCCGAACTAGGCATCACGGGCTACACCTGTCAAGACCTCTTCACACAGCAGCTACTCATCGAGCAAGCCGAACAAGCAGTAGGCTCACTGCTCGAAAACACGAAGACGTTAGACGTCATTGCCGTGGTTGGCGTGCCTGTCGCAGTAGACAGCATCTTGCTCAATTGCGCCGTGGTCTTTCAAAGAGGCCGCATCCTTGGCATCGTTCCCAAAACCTATCTGCCCAATTACAGCGAGTTTTACGAAAAAAGATGGTTCGCATCCACCCACCATCTCAACGAAACATCCATCCACTACGCTGGTCAGCAAGCCCTACTCACAGCGCAAAGCCAAATCTTCGTTACCGCCGGTGGCGTAAAATTCGGCGTAGAAATATGCGAAGACGTATGGGCACCCAATCCCCCCGGCACTTATTTGGCACTTGCTGGCGCCGACATCGTTTGCAATCTCTCGGCCAGCGACGAGCTTATCGGCAAACACACCTACCTTAAAAGTCTGCTAGCACAGCAAAGTGCACGTACAATGGCAGGCTATGTGTACAGCGGATGCGGCTTTGGCGAAAGCACACAAGACGTGGTTTACGGTGGAAACGCCCTGATTTACGAAAACGGGAAACTGCTAACCCAAAACAAACGCTTTGATTTTGAGCCGCAAATCGTCGTTTCCGAGATAGACATCTTTAAACTTCGTGCCGAACGGCGCACCAATAGCACCTACGTTAACGCCCAACACGGGCACACCGCCTTGTTGCATACGGCCCAAGCTCCCCTCACCAACAAGCCCTTCGCCCTGCAACGCACCATCGAACCCTTGCCTTTCGTGCCGCAAGACGAACAGATGTACGACAGCTGCGAGGAGATTTTCAACATCCAAGTGTCGGGCTTGGCCCAACGCCTTAAACACATCCATGCCTCAAAGGTGGTGCTGGGCATCAGTGGCGGACTAGACTCCACACTCGCCCTCCTAGTATGTGTGCGCACATTCGACAAGCTAGGCCTTTCACGCGAGGGCATCATCGGCGTAACCATGCCAGGCTTTGGTACCACCAAACGCACCTACCGAAACGCCATCGACTTAATGCGCGAATTGGGAATAACCACCCACGAAATCAACATCGCCAAGAGTGTAACTCAACATTTCGAAGACATTGGTCACGACATGGCCGTGCACGATGTGGTGTATGAAAACGGACAGGCACGCGAACGCACACAAATTCTTATGGACTTGGGCAACAAACTCGGTGGAATTGTTGTGGGAACGGGCGACCTTTCCGAACTGGCACTGGGCTGGGCAACCTACAACGGCGACCACATGAGCATGTATGCCGTAAACGTAAGCATCCCCAAGACCCTCATCAAGCACCTTGTTCGCCACGTTGCACAAACCATGCACAACGAGGCTACTTGCCAAACGCTTTACGACATCATCGACACACCCATCTCGCCCGAACTTATTCCTGCCGACGAAGCAGGCAACATCAAGCAGAAAACGGAAGATCTCGTAGGCCCATACGAGCTACACGACTTCTTCATCTACCACTTCTTGCGCCACGGTTTCACACCCCAACGCCTCTTTATCATGGCTCGTCATGCCTTCGCATCGCCGCAACAACGCGCCAATCACTACTCCGACGACGAGATAAAACATTGGCTAAGGGTGTTCCTCCGCCGTTTCTTCGCCCAACAGTTCAAGCGTTCGTGTCTGCCCGATGGACCGAAAGTGGGTAGCGTTAGCCTTAGTCCTCGTGGCGATTGGCGAATGCCCAGCGATGCAACGGCCAAAATGTGGCTCGACGAGTGCGATAAACTATAAACAATAACGTACACAAGAGGAGTTATTATCTTGGTTTAGCATTACAAAGATAATAAACTCCTCTCAATTTATAGAAATATTAAAAGTCAAGACGACTTCATCATCTATTATAAATGACATAGAAAACATCTAATAACGATGAAACAACTTTTGGGAATATTATTATCCATGATACTGGCTTTGCCTCAGCAATCATTTGCACAACAGCATTCAACCACTTCTAAAAAAACACGCGAAATGAAAATGTACGGGCGCGTGGTAGATAGTTTTACAAACCTTGCCATCGTCGATAGTAAGATAACCTTGATGGCTCCTGATAGCACGGTTATTGATTCTTGTTCCACACAGACTTGGAACAGGAATGCCATTCACCCGGAAGCCTATTTCTTTATGACACCCAAGGTCTCCGAAGGCAAATATATCATCAAGGTGGAAAATCCCAAATACGAAACCACTTACTACAATCAAGAGATTAGCTTCAAGACTCGTGCAACGGTAATTGACTTGAAAGACCTTACCCTGAAACGAAAACGAATGGAAGATGTGGAACATAACTTGGGCGAAGTAGTGGTGAAGAGTACCAAAATCAAAATGGTTAACAAAGGCGACACCATTGTCTTTAATGCCGAGGCCTTCAACCTTCCCGAAGGTAGTATGCTCGATGCGCTCATTCGACAACTGCCTGGAGCAACGATGAACAGCAATGGTGAGATATTCATTAATGGCCGTAAACTCGATTACCTCACACTCAACGGAAAGGATTTCTTCAAGGGTAACAACAAACAACTCATCGAAAACCTGCCCAATTACACCGTTAAAGACCTCAAAGTGTTTGAAAAGAGCACCGAAAAGAGCCAAACTATGGGCATTGACGTAGAGAAAAAAGACTACGTGATGGATATTCAACTGAAGAAACAATACGAAAAAAATTTCATCGGTAATGCCGACATTGCGGGTGGAACCAATAGTAGATACGCCCTCAAGTTGTTCGGCTTGTATTTTACACCACGCATACAAGTCTCTACCTTTGCCAATATCAACAACGTAAACGAAGACCGAAAGCCAGGCGAGAAGGGCGACTGGAATCCTACCAAGTTGCCAAAAGGACAAGTAACCCGAAAGACCATCGGTCTAAACTTTGCCAACAGTAACGAGAAGAACACGGTAAATAATAGTCTATCAACAAGTGTTTCATGGCTCAGCACCCATAATATCACACACACGGCAGCTGAATCTTTCTTGGGTACCGCTAACAACAACTTTACACGACGCATTAACAATAGTACCACCAAGAATACTATTTATGAACTAAATGATCTGTTTCGTGTCAATAAGTCATACCAACTTATGGCTATGCTGTGGTTGAATTATAACAAGTTTGATAACTTCAGTACAGACAAGTCTGCCGTTTTCCAGACAGACCCCAAGAGTTTAGGGTCAACAGAAGCTATCCTTGACTCTGCTTTTACGCTCCCCCTTCCACAACTCTCCACCTATAAAGGCATAAATAGGCAATTATCTCAAACGCTCGGCAATGGTCATACACTCAGTTCAGCATTGGATATATACTTGGGAAAGCCTTTAAAAACGGGTGACAGAATAGGAGTTCAAGTCAAAAGCACATACGAAAACATCAAGAATTATAACTTCAGCAAATACCGATTAGACTATCTTCAGGAGGCGGGAAAGAAAGATTCTCGCAATCGATATGATAAATCACCTTCTTATACCTATTCATATACTTTTAATCCTCAGTACATATTTGTTCTCCCCTCAGGCTTTAACATCATCACCGGGTATGAATACAGGCAAGCTGGCAATTATCGAAACAACAATAAATATCGATTAGACCGCTTGCAAGAGTGGCAAAATGAAGACCATAGTATTGGAAGTTTGCCTTCTACCCGAGATTCCCTCTTACGTTCGTTAGACCTCAATAATAGTTATACAGGCTACTATATGAGTAAACAACATATGGGAGTACTTGGTGTACATTATATGAAAAGAAAAGGGAAAAACTCCTTTACATTTGGCGTATTTACGCCTCTAAGCTATAAAAAAGAACAATTGGATTATAGAAGTGAACCGGTAACAAAAGCCATTTCTCAGAGTAATTGGATCAAACAAATAAACTTTTCAGGTCAATTGATTCATAATGAATATGAATTTGTGGCGTGGGGTAATTCGACAACCACTACTCCCGATATGTATTCTTTGATTGATCGTCGCGACGACTCCAACCCTTTAGCCATCTCATTGGGAAATCCGAACTTGAAAAATGGCAGACAGAGTTCATTGGAAATAAGATTTAGCGATAAGCATAATAGACGATACAATTTACCTTCCATCTACTTCGGTATTCAAGAAACGCGCAATGCCGTGGCAAACGGGTTCATCTACGACCCACAAACGGGGGTATATACTTATAAACCCGAGAACGTAAACGGCAACTGGTCAGCACATAGCGAAATTTATTATAATGTTCCGTTGGATAGCATGAAATACTTCAACTTATTCACCGAAACAGAATATAACTACGACCACAATGTAGACTTGACGGGAGTTGCGGGACAAACGAGTAGCGTATTGAGCAAAGTGAATAACCACACTACCCGCCAATACCTGGAGGTGAAGTACCAAAAAGAAACCTTAAGCTTGAGTTTGATGGGACAGCTCTCATGGCGAAACGTCAATAGTACTCGTAAGGGCTTTACACCCCTCAACACCTACAACTACGAATATGGCTTCATCGGTTCGTATAGCATGAAAACGGGATTGGAAATGGGAATGGACCTCAAGATGTTTAGCCGAAGAGGCTATGCCGATGAGCAGATTAATACCAACAACTTGATGTGCAATGCGTACGTTACTCAAAGCTTCATGAAAGGGAGATTTGCCGTGAAACTCGAAGCGTTCGACCTTTTCCATCAACTTAAGAGCGTAGATTATCAAGTGAACGGTCAAGGAAAGAGCGAGATACGCTACAACACAATCCCCCACTACATCATGCTACATGCTATTTATAAGATGAATGTGGGAGGTAAGAAATAAGGATACCTCACCCACTTACCTATTTCCTTCATATTCAATAGCGCATCAGTGATTTAGACACAACCTCCGGCTGGTAAACAATTTCATACAACGTGAGTTCGGCATAGTTGTAGGACATCCGAATTTGCTCTTAAAAAGAGAATCTTATAAATTCGCACTTGCTACTTTAATACATAAAGCGTTAAACAATGTTGCCCCATGCTTTATTTCAAACACTTTTCTTATTTTTGCATCAAATATAACATATCCGCAATTTAGCTCTTGTGTTTTATAACCTATTATAAATCGAAAATACAATTCATGAATCGCCTACTAATAAATACACCAATTACTGCAAATTGGGATTCTGATACAAATATTGATAAAAAATCTGTTATGGATGCCGTCAATACTCTCCGTTCAAGTCAGGCAGACATCGCATATCCTTATAATGGAATTGTTTATCAAACATCAGATATTTTGCGGAGATATTATTTAATTACCAAAGATATCCAGGTCCTCTATAAAAAAACTAATATGCTTTATTTTCTTTGCAATCAGCCAATGTATGGAGGTGACGTATTTGTAAATAGGAAAAATATATTGATGTGGACATGAAAAATGAAAGACATTATGGATGGGGTAATGAATATTATGACTGCCATAATAGATTCACCAACCTTGGAAATCATGTATATAGGGTTGATGCCCCATCATTCCATTTATGTCATTCCAGAAAAGAGAATAGCTCTTTCCGCCCAAAAACATTTCACCATATATCTTCCAATGAGTTATTTAGGACATCAAATAGCTCAAATAAGAGCTACAGAATTATATTAAATCATTTAAATACGAATAATTTTAAAAGAAAGTGTTGATTATGAATATACTTGAAACTAACCATCTCACTTTTAACTACAGAAATCATTCTGTATTAGAAGACATTAACTTGAAGATTCCTGAGGGTTCCATTTATGGATACTTAGGCAAGAATGGGGAGGGTAAATCTACTACGATAAAGATACTTTTAGGATTGGAGCAAACTAAAACAAATACGATATTCTTCAATAAAAAAGAATTCCATTCTAACAGATCGTATATCCTTCAAAATATAGGATGCCTGGTAGAACAACCATTCTTCTATGCAGATTTGAGTGCCTATGAGAATCTAAACTACCTGGATATGCTATATCATTGTGGACAAAAGCGCATTAAAGAGGTTTTAGAACTTGTGAATTTGACTAAAGATAAAGACAAAAAAGTTAGAAAATATTCTACAGGAATGAAACAACGCTTGGGAATTGCGATGGCAATGTTTCATAATCCTAAATTACTCATTCTTGACGAACCACTCAATGGACTAGATCCTCAAGGTGTTTTTGAAATGAGAGAGCTAATGCTCAAACTTAAAAGTGAAGGAAAAACTATTTTCATTTCAGGACATATCTTAGCTGAAATGGAGAAAATATGCACACATGTCGGAATATTAAATAATAAAAGATTATTGTTTCAAGGAGAAATTAACAGTCTCCTCAATCAGAAAAAGCAATCTTATTTAATACATATGGACCAACCGGAACGATGCATGGAGATATGTAAAGAACACTTGATTCCCACAAAAAGGATTTCTGATGGAACGCTTATCATAGAAATAGAGCAAGATGGTTCCTTTGACAGTTTTAAAAAATTAATGCAACAAAACCACATTCAAATTTTATTTGCAGATACATACCAAGAAAATTTGGAGTCTGTATTCCTTCATCTAATAAAAACCGACTTATGAAACCAATATCGCTCTTTACTATTCTTAAAAGTGAACACTATAAATTAAGATTTAATATTGCCATTTGGCTCTTCTTGTTATTTCCTTTTTTCATTACTTTATGTATTGATGTATTTATCTTGTTTAAACATGCTGATGCTGTCAATAATCCGGCAATAACTTTTGATTACAATCCTTGGGTATGGTTATTGGGTAGGTACATCTTTGAATACTATAGTCTGCTTTATCCAATTCTTGCAGCCGTTTTGAGTTATTCTTTATGCGATGTAGAATATAAGAATTATGGATTTAGGCTTCTTTTTACAAGACCTGTGAGCAAGGTGACAGTTTATTCGAGCAAAATTGTCTTCCTTTTAGAGATTATCTTTATTTCTTCCCTTATAGGT
>ERZ772986.2152-NODE-2152-length-10904-cov-2.758964_pt1 | contig 10904 bp, 10 predicted proteins | sample MGYA00511898_ERZ772986 | MGnify/ENA primary metagenome ERZ772986 (study PRJEB29015, sample SAMEA2737934) | human oral metagenome | biome: human oral; feature: human-associated habitat; material: dental | place: China | collected 2148 ... | reverse complement strand
TCATCGTCAGTAGTGATGGTCTCTATTGCGAAAGGCAATGTACCTTCAGCTATCTTCAATGCCTCTATATCAGGACTTATCGGCATCTTTGCCACCCCTATGCTAATGCACCCCTTTATGGATAACAGCAGCAACGCTACAGTCGACCAAGCCTCTATCATCCAACAACTATTGCTAAAAGTACTTTTGCCTATCGTATTAGGCTTGCTTCTGAACCCCTTATGCCGTAAGTTCAGCACCCGTTACGGAAAACTCATCGGCAAGTTCGACCGACTTATCATCTTACTAATCGTTTATGAGAGCTTTTCAACTGCCTTTGTAAACCAAGTCTTCAGCAGCGTACCAGCCGTAACGTTTCTTATTATCGCAGGGGCATCAGTAGGACTGTTCTTCATTGTATATCACGTATTAGGTTGGGCAGCTAAGCGTTTGGGCTTCAACCGCGAAGATACTATCACCACCACCTTCTGCGGCTCTAAAAAATCATTAGTACACGGCAGCTTGTTTATGATGGTATTAGGCATTCCTGACGATAATAAAGTAATGTTCCTATTACCTATAATGCTATATCACAGCTTTCAGTTGTTCTACGTAAGCTGGCTAGCAAATAAATTATCAACTGAAAAACAATAGTTATGAATGAATCTCAAAACACAGAATACAAATCAGCATGGCACGATGAGTACCTCGACTGGGTATGTGGTTTTGCCAATGCACAAGGCGGAAAAATATACATCGGCAAAGACGATAACGGCAAAACTATAGGCTTAAGTAACTACAAAACCCTTATGGAGAGCATTCCTAACAAAATCAAAAATCAGTTAGGCATTACAGCTGAGGTCAATTTGCACGAAGAAAACAGCTTGTATTACATCGAGATAGTAGTAACACCCTACTCTGTACCTATTTCGCTAAGAGGGCGGTATTTCTACCGCAGTGGCAGCGTAAAACAAGAGCTCAGCGGCTCTGCTCTCAACGAGTTTATGCTCAACCGTATGGGAAAGAGTTGGGAAAGTGTACCCATACCCCAAGTAGCAATAACCGACCTAAAAACAGATACTTTTTCTTTCTTCAAAGAGAAAGGTATCAAAAGTGGTAGAATTGATGAAAACAGACGCGAAGACAATCCCCAGCAAGTATTAGAAAACTTACACTTGTTAGAAGAAGAACACCTAAAACGTGCTGCTGTATTGCTCTTTCACCCCAACCCAGAGAAATTTGTACAAGGTGCATATATCAAGATAGGCTTTTTCCGTACCGATAGCGACTTGCTCTTTCAAGACGAAATACACGGCAATCTTTTTGAGCAAATAGAAAAAACAATGGATTTGCTCCTTACTAAATATACTCGAGCCCTCATTTCGTATGATGGACTTACAAGAGTAGAAACCCACGAATACCCTAAAGATGCCCTACGCGAAGCCTTACTAAACGCTATCGCCCATCGCAATTATTTAGAACCTTATCCCATACAGATAAGTGTATACCCCGATAAGATAATGATATGGAACTGCGGCAGCCTACCTGCAAATTGGACAATAGACGATATGCTAAATAAACACTCTTCGCGCCCACGAAACCCTAATATAGCAGGAGCTCTCTTTCGCAGTGGCTATATAGAATCTTGGGGGCGTGGTATGGATAAGATGAAACAGCTCTGTATAGCAGCAAATATACCCATACCCCGTTTTTCGTGCAAAGGCGATGACTTTTGGGCTATCTTCCACAAAGATATTTACAACGAAACTTCCTTAAAAAACAAAGGATTAAACGACAGACAAATAGAGGCTTTGCTATATTTTAAAGCAAAAGGAAGTATTACAACCTCAGAGTATGCTCAAAAATATAATATTTCCGAGAGAACAGCACGCAGAGATTTATCCAATTTAACAGAAAAAGAATTACTCGAAAATAAGGGCGATACAAATAATTCCATTTATACATTTTATTAAATGTCCGAAGTTTGTCCGAAGTTTGTCCGAAATGTCCTAAGTTTATATCATACTGAAAACCAATTAATAACAACCCAAAAACCACCTCTATGAAAAGAACCATAATCATCTTAACCACCTTAATAGCCATTGTAGGCTGCCAAACACGTATTAAACCTCTTACAGATTTAGAAGACAACCAATTGCACGGCAAGGTAAAACAAATGCTCGAACTGACCTATTACTACGGCAATGTCGATAGAGTGTTTTTTGAAGAGAAAACCAAAGCCTCCGATTCAATGCTGTATACTTTTGATGAAAAAGGCTATTATACCGAAGCAGTTCGCTTAACTCCTCCTAATGAAGACGAGGACGAACAGACTCCCAGAAAAATATACGTTACTCGCACGGCTGACGAAGTGAAAACAACCGCTTACAACAGCGATGGAGATATCCTATACCAAAGCATAAGTAAGCTAAACCCCGAAGGCTTAGAGCTTACCCGAACAGATGTTTATAAAAAAGAGGACGAAAAGATTGTAATGAACTCCACTTATGACCATAAGAATCTCAAGAGAGAAATAAATATTGAACACAAGAACGGAAGTAAGCAGAAAAATGTACTAACCCATAACAAAAAAGGACAAGTCATTAAAGGAGAGTTTTACATAGGCAGCGAAAATGAGCTTTTTTTAACCTCTATATGTACCTACAACAGCAAGGACTATTTAGAAAAACGTGAACGGAAGTATGCTACTTATTCAGTTACTACCACTTACGAGTATGAATACGATGCCCAAGGCAGTGCCACTCTCGTCAAGGAATACGAAGACGGCAAACTCACAACCACAAAAAAGAGAATCATAGAATATTATTAACACCCCCAACCCAAACCACTAAATTATGACAATTAAAAACTGGGAAGACACCGATAAACCTCGCGAAAAGATGATGGCACAAGGCAAAACCGCATTAAGCAATGCCGAACTTTTAGCCATCCTGATTGGCTCAGGGGCTGCCAATGAAAGTGCCGTTGCTTTAAGCAGACGCATATTAGCTTCAGTAGGCAATAGCCTAACCACTTTAGGCAAACAAACCCTCGCACAACTCACCGCCTTCAAAGGCATCGGAATAGCCAAAGCAATTACGATTCTCGCCGCTACCGAAATAGGGCGTAGGCGTGCTGCCGAAACACCTGAGCCACAACCTAAAATCGAAGCCCCTCATAACATCTTCACCTTAATGCAACCCCTCATTGGCGACCTCCCTCACGAAGAGTTTTGGGTGCTATACCTCAACAGTGCCAATCGGGTCATTCACAAATGCCGACTTTCTTCAGGGGGCATCACGCATACTACCGTCGATATAAGGCTTCTCTTCAAAAACGCTTTAGAGCAAGGAGCCGTTGCCCTCATTTTAGTACACAACCACCCTTCGGGCAGCACCGAGCCCAGCCACGACGACATACAGCTAACCCAGAGAGTAAAAACAGCAGCCGAAACCTTAGACATCAAACTATTAGACCACGTAATTATCACCGAGAAATCCTATGAAAGTTTAGTAGAAAACGGAATTATGCTTTAAACTTAGAAATTTTTTCTGTCCTTACTTACCCTATACAAACAATATAGAAACGATATAGGAACGATACAGGAAGAGCACAACATCGCCCAAAGTATAAATATCTCCCAAAAAACCCGAAAACAGAAAAATATCCTAATTTGTCATTTGCCATTTGCCATTTGTCATTAAATTACTATCTTTGTCCTTTCAATAGTAAAACAGCAATATTATGGGTATGATTATGAACTACCTCCGCGTACCTAAGGCGGAGTTTGACAAATATCTAAAAGAACCTAAGGCACTCGAAGAGAATATTCATACGCTTTTCGAGGCTGAAGAAACCAATGAACGCTTATTTGATGTTGATAAGGCGTGGAGCGGTATTATGTACCTACTTACAGGCAGTGCTTTCGTCTGTGGCTACGAAGAAGATGAAGACGATGATGTATCTCGTCTCTTTTTCAGCGGACAGCTTTTTGATGAGCAGTCTGACCTCTATGGATTTGGACCCGCGCACTACATTACACCCGCGCAAGTGGCGGCACTCAGTAAACGACTCAGTGCTATGTCCGAAGCAGACTTACGAGAAAACTACAACCCCGAAGAGATGGCTGCCAATGAAGAGCTTTATCCCTCATTAGAGTGGAACGAAGATGATTTTTCTTACCTAAAGTATCACTTCGAAAAGTTGCAACAGTTTTTTGCGACAGCAGCCCAAAACGGCGATGCTATAGTAAATTTCCTATCATAACAATTCAAAAATATCAAAAAGTGGAAAAAACAGCTTCTCAAATCATTGATTGGATAAAAAACTACGCCCAGCAAGCCCGTGTCAAAGGCTTGGTGATAGGCATATCAGGAGGGGTAGACTCAGCCGTAGTCTCTACTCTCTGCGCGCGTACGGGGTTACCAACCCTTTGCCTCGAAATGCCCATTCATCAGGCAGAAAGCCACGTAAGCAGAGCCGAAGAGCACATCAGTTTTCTCAAGGCGCACTACCCTAACGTCACTAATTTGCGGGTAGACCTCACCCCTGTATTCGACCAATTCGTAGTGCAAGTACCGCTGACCGATAAGCCCGCCTACGAAATGGCTTTGGCCAACACACGTGCCCGCCTACGAATGACGACTCTCTACTACTTCGCTGGTTTAGAAGGCTATATCGTAGTAGGCACAGGCAATAAGATAGAAGATTTTGGCGTAGGTTTCTTTACCAAATACGGCGATGGAGGCGTAGACATCAGTCCCATAGCCGACCTGATGAAGAGTGAAGTGTACAAACTTGGCGAGTACTTACAAATTCCTCAAAGCATTCTCAAGGCAAAACCCTCTGACGGACTTTTTGGCGATGATCGCAGCGATGAAGACCAGCTAAAAGCCACTTATGACGAGTTAGAGTGGGCAATGCTACAAACCGAGCAAGGACAAACTGCCGAAGCCTTCACAGGCAGACAGCGCGAAGTATTCGAGATATACACCCGCCTCAACCGTGCTAACCAACACAAAATGCAACCCATACCCATTTGCAAAATCAACAAATAAGACAAATCAGCAAATCGACAAATCGACAAATCAGCAAATCAACAGAAATGAATATACTAATCTTAGGCTCTGGCGGTCGCGAACACGCCTTTGCCGTAAAACTACACAGCAGTCCACTTTGCGACCAGCTTTACATAGCCCCTGGCAATGGAGGTACTCACCACGTAGCTACCAATGTAGCTATTAGCCCTACTGATTTCCCTGCCCTGAAAGCCTTTGTACTCGAAAAAGAGATTGCAATGGTAGTCGTAGGCCCCGAAGACCCTTTAGTAAAAGGGGTATATGATTTCTTTGTAAACGACAAAGACCTTGCTCACGTACAAGTGATAGGCCCTTCGCAACTCGGTGCTACCCTCGAGGGCAGTAAAGAGTTCGCCAAAGAGTTTATGGTGCGTCATAACATTCCTACGGCTAAATATGCGAGTTTTACTAAGGAAACAGTTGAAGAAGGTTGCGCTTTCCTCAGCACGATGAAAGCCCCTTACGTACTTAAAGCCGACGGATTGGCGGCAGGCAAAGGGGTCGTAATACTCGAAGACTTACACGAAGCACAAGCCGAACTGCGCCGTATGCTCATCGATGCTAAATTCGGGCAAGCTAGCACCAAAGTAGTGATTGAAGAGTTCCTCAAAGGTATAGAGCTTAGCTGTTTTGTGCTAACCGATGGCGTTGATTATAAAATATTGCCTACTGCCAAAGATTACAAGCGTATTGGCGAAGCCGATACAGGGCTCAACACCGGTGGTATGGGGGCGGTTTCGCCTGTGCCTTTTGCCGATGCCGCTTTTATGCAGAAGATAGAAGAGCGCATCGTAAAACCTACCATAAACGGACTACAATCAGAAGGCATCGTCTATAAAGGTTTTGTATTCATCGGACTTATAAAAGTAGAGGGTGAGCCTTACGTAATAGAATACAACGTACGTATGGGCGACCCCGAAACAGAAGTGGTATTACCCCGCATAGAAAGCGACTTAGTGCCTCTATTCCAATCGCTTTACAACGGCACTTTGGCTTCGCAAGAGCTAAAAGTAACCCCAGAAAGCGCTACCACAGTGGTAATGGTATCAGGAGGCTATCCTGAGGAATACGAAAAAGGAAAGGTTATCACCGGCACCGAAAGTGTAACCGATAGTATGGTATACCACGCAGGCACAACCCTAAAAGAAGGCGCACTGCTAACGGCAGGCGGCAGGGTATTGGCAATCACCTCCTTAGGAGCTGATTTTCACCAAGCGCTACAGAAGTCATACCACAGTATCAGCAAAATACATTTCGAAGGGGCTTACTACCGAAGAGACATCGGTAAAGACCTTTCATCACTCTAATCATAGTTCAAAATTCTTATGAGGGCTGTCATCACAGGAATGGGGATTTATTCGTGTATAGGCACTTCGCTAAGCGAGGTCTATAGCTCATTATATCAGGGGAAGTCGGGTATTGTAGTACAGCCCGAGCGCAAGCTGATGGGCTATAGGTCAGCCCTTACAGGTGTTCTGCCTACCCCAGAGCTCAAAGGCTTATTGGGGCGCAGAGAGCGCATCTCTATGGGGCAGGAAAGTGAGTTTGCCTATATGGCTACCCGCGATGCCCTTAGCGCAGCACAAATAGACCTCGACTTTCTACGCCAGAATGAAGTAGGTATTCTCTACGGAAACGATAGCGTAGCCGAATCGGTAGTACTCACACACGACAAGATACGCGAGAAGAAAGACACAGCATTGCTCGGTTCAGGGGCAGTATTTCGCACAATGAACTCTACCGTTACGATGAACCTCTCTACCCTCTTTCAGCTGCGCGGAGTCAATATGAGCATCAGTGCGGCTTGTGCCAGCGGTTCGCACGCCGTAGGGTTAGGCTATTTGCTGATACAGAGCGGTATGCAAGACTGTATCATATGTGGCGGAGCCCAAGAGGTAAATCCTTATTGTATGGGCAGCTTCGACGGATTAGGAGTTTTCTCAATACGCGAAGAGACGCCAGCACTTGCCTCTCGTCCTTTTGATGCACACCGCGACGGCTTAGTGCCCAGCGGAGGGGCTGCTACTCTTATCCTCGAAAGCTATGAGCACGCGCTAAAGCGTGGGGCTACCCCTATAGCCGAAGTAGTAGGCTACGGCTTTTCTTCTAACGGCGCTCATATCTCTACCCCAAGTGTAGAAGGCCCTGCCCGCGCGATGAGGCGAGCGCTCCAAAATGCAGGTATGCAGCCCCACCAGATAGACTATATCAATGCACATGCCACCTCTACCCCTATAGGCGATGCCAATGAGGCTAAAGCCATTCATCAGATATTTGGCAGCCAAACGCCTGTGAGCTCCACCAAGTCCATGACGGGACACGAATGCTGGATGGCAGGGGCAAGCGAGCTCATATACAGCATACTAATGATGCAACACGACTTTATAGCTCCTAACATCAACTTCGAAACCCCCGATGAAGACAGTGCCAAGCTAAATATTATCAGCAATACGCAACAAAAGTCCATCAATGCTTTCTTGAGCAATTCATTTGGCTTTGGCGGTACTAATTCAGCTTTAATAATTAAAAAAATGCCCGTTAGCTTTAGCTAACGGGCATTTTTTTGATATTATTTATCACTTTTAAGGATACCCCCACTCAGGGCAAACTCCATAGCTTTTTGGGCGGTAAAACCCTCAGCAGGTTTAATATTTTCGGCAGAAGTAACGATTACCCACCCCGATATAGCGTAAGAGTGCGGCAGATAAACACTTACCATCCCTTCCAGATTTGTAAAATTCATAGTATGCTGGGTAAGGAAGCCTATACGCCATATTTCAGGCGTTTCATTAACCCGCACCCAGACAGGATTGGTAAACTTGCGTTTATCGCCTACAAACGAAGCCAACATATCTTTAATAGACGAATAGATAATCTTCACCCCAGGTATATGTGCTACTATATAGTCCATTAGGCTAACGAATAGCTGCCCCAAAATAAGCTTACTGCCTACAAAGCCGATAAGTGCTGTGCCGAACAGCACAGCCGCAAATACAGCTCCTGGGTATTGGCGAGAGATGTTGGGCACTAAGTTATCTACACTCTTAAAGATAGACCATATAATCCACACGGTGGCGCTAAGAGGGCCTATAATAAGAATTCCTTGAAAGAAAAACTTGATAAAGATGCCTAAATAATTCTTTTTTTTCATTTGTTTTTAGTGAATATTTAAGGGTTATTGGCTCATCATAAAAGTATTGGTATGCGCTCTAAGAATAGCTGAAAGCTGAGGCGAATAGCCTCCTCCCATAGAGCATTGCACCGGTAGATGGTGTTGGCGACAAAGGTTGAATACAAATCGGTCGCGGTCAGCACAGCCTTGCACGCTCAGCGATAGTTTACCGAGTTTATCGCTGCTGAGCACATCTACTCCCGATTGGTAAAACACAAAATCAGGTTGATGAGCGGTGATGATTTCGGGCAAAACAGAAGTAAGTACAGAAAGGTAAGCCGCATCAGTAGTACCAGTAGGTAGGGCTATATCTCTATCGGACTGCTCTTTTACAAAAGGGTAATTACCCTCTGCGTGCATCGAAAAGGTGAAGACGCGCGGGTCGTGCCTAAATATCTCGGCAGTACCATTGCCCTGATGTACATCTAAATCGATGATGAGCACTTTTTTAACAGCTGTATGTGCCAGCAGATAGGCAGCAGCCACCGCTTGGTCGTTAAGCATACAGAACCCCTCTCCCCTATCAGAAAACGCGTGATGCGTACCCCCTGCTATATTAAACCCTACCTCAGCGGTGCGCAGTGCCCACAAAGCTGCCTCAATGGTACCTTGTACTAAGGTGAGTTCGCGGTCTACTAACTGCTGATTTTGCACAAAACCAATAGGCAATGCCTCTTTATGCGACAGCTGTAGATGCACAAACTTATGCACATAATCAGGGGTATGCGCCAAGCAAAGCGTTTCCAGACTTACCTTAGAGGGCGAATGAAAGTCATTAGGCTCGGCTATCCCTTCGTGGAGAAGCTGTTGCGGTAAGAGGGCGTACTTCTGCATCGGAAAGCGATGGTTATCTGGCACTGGGTGATTATAGATAGGGTGGTAACTGATATACATTTCACTATAGATTATACCGTTTGTGCTTTATTTCTACTGAAGTAAATATACACCAAAGTACCAATGAGCAGCAAGTGTAAATATACCGAGTACATCACTAATTGAGGGTAATCCATTGTGTGGGCGAACTGATAAAGCCCAATAACCTGCGCCCCGTAAGGAATAAGCCCTTGGGCATAGCAAGAAAAGATATCGAGCACCGAAGCGGCATTGCGCAGCGGCACGTTAAACTGCTCACTGATGCGCTTGCTTATCTTCGATACGATAAGAATAGCTACCGTATTATTGGCTACACATACATCGGCTACCGTTACGAGGAAGCCCATACCGAGCAATGCCGATGCCCCACTCCTAATATGCTTAGCAATAAGATTCATCAGGTATTGTATACCGCCGAAATGTTCTACTAAAAGAGCCAATCCACCGATGATAAAATACAAGAAGAAAATATCAGCCATATCCATAAAGCCTTTGTAGGTATGCTGAGTAAAATCTAAAAAGCCAAACTTGCCATAAGATAACCCTATCACCCCTGATAAGAGCACTCCCAAGAAAAGCGACACAAATACATTCACCCCAAAAAGCGAGATAATTACTACGGCTATATACGGCAAAATAAGCACTATATTAAAGTCGTGATATGCCTCGCTATGGGTAAAAGTCTGCGCTTCAGGATTGCCTATAAATAAAAGAACAATCACAGAAAGCAATGCCATTGGTAGGGCAATCTTAGCATTGGCTTTCATCTTATCGCTCATCTTACAACCTAACGACTGAGTAGCGGCAATGGTAGTATCCGAAATAAGCGAGAGATTATCGCCAAACATAGCCCCCGATAACAGCGATGCCCCAATAAGAGCCGTATTAGAGTGGCTTTCGGTAGCGAGGTTGAAGACAATAGGCGAAAGCGTCATAATAGTACCTACTGAAGTACCCGTAGCAAACGACAGGAAAGAAGCAATAAGAAAAATACCTACCGGAAAGTACTGAGGCGAGATGTAGTACATACCCATATTCACGATACTGTCTATACTACCAGAGGCTTTGGCTACTGAAGCAAACGCTCCTGCCAAGAGGGCAATAACACACATCTGCAACACATTGCTATCGCCTGCCCCTTTAAAGAAGAGAGCTATTTTCTCATTCAGCGGAGCCCTATAAATAAGGAGGGCTATCACTACTGCAAAAAGCGCTATAATAGGCGCTGGCAGCGAATAAAAGTTGTCGAAATACAAACCACTTCCTAAGAATATTGCTACGAATATCAGTAGCGGTATAATGCTTATTACATTTAATTTCTGTTTCATTATTTTATTTGGATATTTCTAATGGTGATAAATTATTTGTTTTCTGAAAAACATCTATCAGCTGATTGAGCTTGTTAATTAGCGACTGTTTATCAATCAATTTAGTTTGATATTCTGCAATAATAGTAGGACTTGCACTTCTTGCTAATGAATACTCTACCACTTCAGTATCTTTCCCTTTGCAAAGCAAAATACCTATGCTAGGATTTTCGTGAGGCCTTTTTACATCTCTATCCAAAGCTTCTAAGTAAAAGTTTAGTTTTCCTAGAAATTCAGGCTCAAAATCCTGTATTTTAAGCTCAAAAAGCACTAAGCATTGTAAATCGCGGTGGTAAAATAGCAAATCAGTATAGTAGTCCTTATTGCCTACTTGTAGGCGGTATTGTTCGCCCATATAAGTAAAGCCTTTGCCTATTTCGAGAATAAACTTTTGCAAATTTAAAACAATAGCTTTTTCAAACTCTTTTTCAGAGT
>ERZ772986.2144-NODE-2144-length-10924-cov-2.551385_pt1 | contig 10924 bp, 9 predicted proteins | sample MGYA00511898_ERZ772986 | MGnify/ENA primary metagenome ERZ772986 (study PRJEB29015, sample SAMEA2737934) | human oral metagenome | biome: human oral; feature: human-associated habitat; material: dental | place: China | collected 2148 ... | reverse complement strand
TAAAAAAACGTTAGAAATTACTTAATTCCTAGCGTTTTTTGAATATTGATATTTTAAAATTTATCTGAAAATCTAGTTTTTTCTATCTCTCAATAACATTCATTTTTTTCAATCTTCTATAAATTAGCACTACAACCAAAGCTTTAATTGTATCACCAGGAATAAATACTAAGTTAGATATCAATGCTTTTATAAATGGCATATGAGCTATGGCTGTTAACCCTACTGCTCCTAAAACATCTATAAAAATGACACCTACTAATTAAAAGTTCTAACCAGAAATTTGAATTCGAAAATTTCTTTAATCCGTAGCCTATTAATGCTGCTGCAAATGGATAAGCATAGATATAGCCAGCGGTTGCTCCAACAAAGACTGCAACTCCACCTCTACCACCTGTCATTAATGGTAATCCAACTGCTACGAGTAGTAAGAAAATAATAACTGATAAAAATCCACGCTTAGAGCCTAAAATAGCCCCAGCTAACATTATTCCCATGTTTTGTAAAACTAATGGAACAGGAATAAAGCCCAAAGGAATTGGTGGTACAAATCCTAATACAATAATAATTGCTGTCATCATCGCAATTAATGCTACATTTTTTGTTTTCAATTCTCTTCCTCACTTTCTAATTCAAAACATATAGATATTATACCCTATACCTCGATAATTGTTAACCTATTTTTATATTTAAGTTAACAATAAATACAAAAATAATCCCAGTAGTTTCCTACTGAGATTAATTCTAAAATGCTCCACCACCAGAGCCACCACCAAATCCACCAGAACTACCACCAGAAAAGCCACCGGATCCGCCTGATGGTGAGGAATAATTTCCCATTCCTCTGGTAAAGCTACTATTAAAATCATTACTAAAATTAGCAATTCCATTATGATAGATGAATGGATAGTAGTAAATAAAATTACTATTTTGCAGTTCTTCACTTGTAAAGTTATCAATTAAAGCTTTAGATACTTTTTTAGATAATCCTAAAGCAACTGCATATGGTAACAATCCTTCCCATAAAACAATGTCACCAACTTCTTTAAGATTAAATCTACCAATATCGTCCATCATACGATAAAAACCTCGCAGCTCTGTCATTCCAGCTGCACCTGTTTTGGTATAAATTGAACCTTTCATTATAAAGTATAGAATTGAGGCCACTAGTAACACTAAGCTTACCCCCATGACCCATAGAGCGGCTGAATTATCAGTGACAATGAGTCCCACAATTAATATTAACAGCAAAATACCAGAAATGATTGCTCTTCTAATCATAGCTGATTTTGCATTATCCGAAACCCATCCTAGTTTGCTAGCCTTAGTTCTAACTGATTTCTGCCAAGCCTTATACGCATTTATAACATTCATATGTTCATGCTTTTTCTTACCGTATTTCTTTATTTGTTTTACACTTACCTGCTTGGTATCACCTATTTTGTTAAACAACAATTTTAATATTTCATTATTGGATAATGCTGTTTCATCCAGTAAGGTTAAAAGATAGTCTTTCTTTTTATTTGGGATTGGTTCAATTTTTATTACTCTTTTTACTGATAGCTCTAGCAAATAAGCACTCAACGCCTTATTATCAGGATCTGTATCTCTAAATAAACTTTGCGCTACCGCAGCTTCATAATTTGGTAGCTCGAACACATGAGGGGCATTCTTGATTGATAATGGACGGTAAGTCTCCTCCTTTGGTGGCATCAAATTATATAAGATACTTCCAAATGATCCCACACAGATTACTACAAACATCGCTCCAGCCCAAAGTCTATCTTTTCTTTCCTGCGCTTTACGTTTTCGATTAGCTTCTAAGGCTAGTTGTTTTTCTTGTTTCTGAACCTCAGCCTTATGCTTTTCATTTCGTACATTAGTATTCTCCGGAGTAAGAGCTACTGGAAATAAAATATGACTTTCTACAAAATTTTTAGCTGGTAATTCTGCCAAATTAAGTGTTACTTGCCCTGATTTTTTATCTACTTTTGTTGTTCCTGTTAATGGTCCATGACTCCAAGCTTGCAAAGCAGAAACGTTTTGTCCTGGTAATTTAATTGTTACCTTTATATTATTTAACTCAGTTTCCCAACCATCACCAATTACTTTAAAATTCAATTCAGCTGTGTCTTTCCAGTTAATAACAGCATTATTTAATACATATTGATACGTGAAATTCACTTCTTGATTGTCTGCATTATGATAGACCTTAAATAAATATCCTTTATCATCGTGTGTTATTTTGTATGTATTATTTCCTGCGCTATCGTTTTGTTGGGCTTCTTGTCCATTAATCCATACTTGAGTTTGACTTATTTGCTGATTACTTTCCAAATTTTGACGATAGTATACGCCATGTGCTTCATCTGGAAAATCATAGCGAATATGTCTTTTAATTATTAATGATCCATTTTTTTGAACATCAACATTAACTGTATAGTCTTTTACATCATAATTTACATCAGCTTGAATATTCTTTATTCCTATTAGCGAGAGGAATATGCAACAAAGAATAAGTACTATGTTCCTTTTCATCATCCCACCTCTTTCTATTTCACACCTTAATTATACCAAATAAGATTTATCTACTAAAATTTCAAAATATCGTCAATTATTTTAACAAATCTTTAGTTATCGTTTACATTTACTTTATAACACTCTGTTAATATAAGAATCGTTGATACAGATAAGTGTTTCTTTTAGAAATGAGCTGATTAAAATGAATGAAAAAAATGTAGAAGTTAAAATTAATGAAAATGATATTGTCCCTGCACAAGTTATAAAAGTTAATAATAAAACAATTACTCTAAAAACCGAAGACAATGAGATTATTACGGTTGATAGACCAAAAAGTACTATCAAAGATAAACTCTTCTTAAAAACTATGATTGATATTTTACGTAGTGGTATTTGGATTCCAGTAAATAAGAAGTTAAAACAGTTACTACGTTATGACTGGTTTGATTCTCTAGAAGAATATCAATTTTTGTAAAGAAAATTAAATAATTTCTCAATAATAAAAAGATTGCTAAAGATCGTTTTAATAATGATCTCTAGCAATTTTTACTTTTATATTCGATTAATTCCTTTTATCCTATCTTCAGTATTTAACAAGAAAATTACCGTTTTAAACATTCCCTTATTAATTAATCTTCTGAAAATTTTCCCACGCTTAGATAGTGCTTTATCAAAAATATTACTATCAAAACCTTCATACTGTCCTTCACGTACAATATCTTCTAACTTTACTTTAGCTTCTGTATAAGTCAAGCGTCCAGTTCTCACTAAAGGTGCAAAATAGCATTCAATTAAGAAAATTATCCCAGTTATACCAAAACGTATTTTAATTTTCTCGATTATTGAATTAGACTCAAGTCTGGATAATATTTCTAACAAATACTTACGGAAAAGCAATTCATTAGTTACATTATATTCATTGAATAAATGTACTGAGCTAGAATCATGGACTACATAAAATTTACTATTTGTTTCTACTACTTTATTTGCCAATGATACTGCATCAAAAACAAATAATGTATCTTCTCCTACTCGTAATTTATCATTAAAAGCTATCTTATTTTCAATCAGAAACGATCGTAAATATATTTTGTCCTGTATTCCAGTGCTAATCACATGTTTACCTAACATCGCAATTTCTGCCAAAACTTCAGCTCTGTTATTATCCTTATTTAAATCTATAACATCATTTCCATCCGTACCAAAAATTATTATCTCAGCGTTTTGGATTAGCTTTTCTTTGAAATCAACTACATCTACTAAAGCAAGCTCATCATCACTATCAACAAAAGTTACATACTTTCCTGTACTATATTTAATCCCTGTATTTCTAGCTTTACTCACTCCACCATGTGAGTTTCTTATTAATTTTAATGCCAATGCCTGATTCCTTTTTTGTAGCTTCTCAAAAATTTTCACAGTTTTATCAGTAGATCCATCATCTATGGCTAACACTTCTACTACACTTTCTTGATCTTTGAATGCTTTCGAAATACTAATAATAAGTCTTTCAATACTATTCTCGACATTATACATTGGTATTACAATCGTAATTAGATAATCTTCCACCCCAATCTTCTCCCCTGAATTTAATTCTAATTTTCCTGATACAGTTTCTTAACGACATCTACATCGCGTGGCTGAATCGTATAATAAGATCCTGCTGGCTGCATAACTGATACTTCATCCGTATGATCTAATCCAATCGCATGTCCCAATTCATGTTCAGCAGTATTAACAATTCGTTGTTCACTGTAACCATATGTGGCACTTTCTAGATAATAACGATTTAAGTAAACTGTAGCTTTAATAATTCGCTTAGTTTGTTCATCAGTTGTAGTATCTGTCGTTCCTGCAGTTCCATCATCATTTTCCATTAACTTACCTACTATGTCTGCGTCTTTCTTATCATTCACAATTTTAAATGTAAATGCACCAGTATTATTCCACTGCTTTATCGCTGACACAAAGGCATTGTATAAAGTACTATCATCAATGTCTATATAGACTGTGGCTGTATTGTTAGGCCAACGGTTATTGTCATATTTAACATTATCTGTTTGTACTTTATTCTTCTGTTCTCCACTTTCAAGTGTATAATTGGTCTTTTTTCCTAATAATTCTTCTACTTGATTTACATATGGCATTATCGCCTGTAAATATCGTGGTGTTGTTAAGACTTTTTGTATTCCTACTAGAATTACCGCTATAATTCCTAGCCTTACTATTAGTCGAAAAATGGTCTTCACACTATCCCATCCTTAGCTCAATTTACCTGCTATTTTAACACACACTTAGTTATAAATTGTGCATCTTAAGACTTTTTTATAATCCTAAATCGTGTTTATCTGTTACAACCAGAATTGTATCTCCCTTATCAAAAGTCAAATTAGGGCCAATATCTGTCTGCAAATTATTATTTCGTCTAATCGCAATTACATTGAGACCATATTTTGAACGTAAATCTAATTCTGCCAATGGTTTATGTAACCATTCATCTTTAACATTTATTTCTATTATTGAAATTTTATCTGAAAGCTCTATGTAATCTAGGAAATTTTTCGCAACTAAATTATGAGCTGTTCGCACCGCACCATCGCGTTCAGGAATTACTACTCGATCAGCTCCAACTTTTTTAAAAATCGTCCTCTGAGTATCATCTGATGCTTTAGCTATTACTAAAGGTACTCCTGCATCTTTAGCCGCTATAATCGCCATGATTGAAGCACTGAGATTACCTGACATTGAAACAACTACACCATCCATGTTATTCAACCCCAGTTTCTCATATGCCATTTCATTTAATGCATCGATTGAAATAGCCATCGTCACATCATCAGCAATTGCTGTGATCTTATTTTCATTCTTGTCTACTGCTAACACATCGGCTCCTATTTCCATTAATTCATAAGAAACGCTTCGGCCAAATTCTCCTAAACCGAAAACTGCATATGATCTGTCCATTCTTTTACCTACCTTCTTTTTAACCTACTCGAATATTTCCCGGGGCATACTTAAGATTTGCATGATGTTTTCTTCTCATTAATGCTAATAAAATAGAGATTGGTCCTACTCTACCCAAATACATACAAACTATGATTAAATATTTCGCTGCCGTTGTTAAATGTGGGGTTAAATCACGACTTATGCCTACAGTTCCCAAAGCACTATAAACTTCAAAGACATTATCTGTCATATCTCCAGGTTGGATAAAGTACATTAGTAACACCGCTAAAACACTCGCCGCAACACTAATTAGTGTAATCGCAATTGCTTTTCTAGTTGTTTGGCGTGGCACTTGGCGTTTGAAACAAATTGCTTCTGGCTCACCCTTTATTGTTGCTCTAACTTCAGCTAATATTACTGCTAATGTAGTTGTCTTAATCCCACCAGCTGTACCAGTTGGAGACCCACCAATAAACATTAAGAATACTGTCAACATTACTGATGGAATGGTTAAGTTTGCTTGAGGAATAGTTACAAAACCAGCTGTTCTAGTAGTTACAGATTGGAATAGTGCCTCTAACATCGCCTGACTATTTTTAACACTACCTAATGTGTTAGGATTACTTCTTTCAAAAAGGTAATATAGAATTGCTCCACCAAATATCAAGGCAAACGTTGTTGTTAAAACCATCTTAGTATGTTGTGATAATGTATTCTTTAATCTTTTTCCCCTACCATTTTTGTAGTAACGGTACTGATTAACAAAACCTTTTATTAATTCATTCCATACTGTAAAACCTAAACCTCCACAAACAATAAGTAACATTGTTACGATATTCAGCCACCAATTACCTGCATAAGCAATTAAACTATTATCTGCTAATAGGTCAATTCCGGCATTACAAAAGGCAGACACTGAATGAAAAATTGAATACCAACTTCCTGTAAGAAAACCAAAGTGTGGTATGAAATATATAGAATAAGCTATTGCTCCTAATCCTTCTATCATCAATGACTCTTTAATGACTCGAATTACAAAATTCACAATTCCTTTATTATTATCTAGATTAAAAGCATCAGCCATTAACAATCTATTTTGTAACGATATTCGCTTACCAGTCGCAAAAAAAGCTAACGACATCAGCGTTATTGTTCCTAAACCTCCAAGTTGAATTAGCAATAAAATTACTATATGCCCAAGACTCGACCAATGAGTTGCTGTCGTAACTGTTACTAATCCAGTAATACAGACACTTGTTGTTGCAGTAAATAATGCATCAACAAAAGCCGTACTTTCTCCATTAGCACTCATAATAGGCAACATTAAAATCAAGCTACCAATCATTATCGCTAGTAGAAAACTCAAAGTAATAATTTGAATTCGAGACAAGCCCTGCCTCGTTCGCATTTTTCTTCTTCCGTACATATTAATCCCTTATTCTCTATAAAATAAAAATCATAACATTACAATTAATATATCATAATTTCTCAAATTACTAAAAAAGCATACTTAGAAGTAATTTCCAAATATGCTTTTACTCTATGCTTCTAATATTACAAATCCATACTGACCTATTTCGGATTTTTCATCTACAATATTTTGACCTAAAATTAATTTAGCGTGTTTAGGTAAGACAAATTTTATCCCATTGTAGCCAAAATTAAATAAAGCAAATAATCTTCTTTTATCTTTTCTTCTGATAAAACTTACATAATCATAACTATCACTAATCTGGCCCCACTCAAAACTGCCTTCACTTAGAATTTTATAGTTTTGCAACCTAAAATTATTCAACACTTTGATAAAACGCATCATCTTATCGTCTTGATCTTCTTGGTTCCAATCCATTCCTGCTAGATTACTTGGAAAATCATGCCCTGAAAGACCTAGTTCTGTTCCATAAGTAATTGCTGGACTACCTTTTAATAAATACATAAAGGTTAACAAGGAGCGCATCAAAGCTTTATTTTCGCGACAGCGCGTTAAAATTCTCGAAGATGTTAGATCATCCAATATTCTTAAGGTCACTCGACTTAACTTGGTATTTTGAGCTAACATTTGTCGACTTAATTGATACTTAAATTCACTAGCGGCAATTTTCTTATCTCTAGCAAAATTCAATAATAAATTGCCTAAAGCATCATCTGTCATCGCATCAAAATCTCCTAATTGAACTACACTAGTATTGCTCATTTCTGATTTTCCAACTAGGTAGAAATCAGGTTTCATCTTCTTAAGATTTCGGTTTAATAAATGTACAAATTCTCGACTCAATTTATCAGCATGATCCAATATTAATCCATCAATTTCAAAATGTTCTACCCAATATTTTATTACTTGAATTAGATATGTTTGAACTTCTGGATTTTTTAAATTCAATGTTGGATAATGTGGATTTAACTCACTAAATTTATAACTAGCTCTGACAATATTTTTATTATGTGGATCTTGGCTATATTTAGGTGGAAATCCCTTAATATTAAACCAATCTACATATTTCGCATGTTGTCCCTCTTCTAGAATTTCACGCCATTGTCTCGAATTATCGCTTAAATAAGCTAAATTCATTTTTAGTACTACTTTCATATTGCGACGATGTAAGTTGCTGACTAACATCTTAAAGAGATCTTTATTGCCAAACTGACTATCAATACTATAAAAATCGTTAGTCGTTAATTTAAATGGCCCATCGCCTTCAAAAATGGAAGATAGCACAATACCATTAATACCTAAATTTTGTAAATAATCTAGTTTACTTAAAATACCAGTTAGATCTCCACCTAAAATTTGAGTTGTATTATCTTCATTCTCGGATAACTTAGCTAGATTATCGTTGCCGTTAGCAAATCTATCAATTTGGATTTGATACCAGACTGTCTTTGTAACCCAATCTGGAATTTGCGTTACTTGTCGCATATCTCTATTTTCAATAATAAATCCATGTGGTGAATTGGCATTTTCTTCCGTAGCTTCACATAAACGTTGGGCGTCATAAAGTCCCACATTACCGTAAGTATCTGTAATTTTAAATACATACTGTGCTTCATTTTTGTTTAATTTTAATGTGACTTCCCAATAATCATGATATCTAGTTGCGAAAGTTTTCTGCATAAAAAAGCTTTCATATCTCCAGCTATCATTATTATTCCCGCTAACTTCACCTACCAAAACCGTTACATCCGCTAAATCATTGTGGGCTGATTGTAATTGAAGGTGTAATTCATCCTTATTTTCATAATAAGCCATCTCACTTGCTGGTATATGTAATATCGCTGCTTTATTCAACTAACATCCCACCTTTACAATTTCTCTTAGCATTATTATACAACATCGCTTACATTTTAAGGAAAATAAAAAGTATCCGACCCCTAATTAAGTCAGATACTTTTACAATCTATATTCTTATCTTGCAGTTACTGCTACTAAATCGTCACCATGATTTACTTTTGTATTGTCAATTCTATCAACAGAAGCATAGTTCATAGTGTTTGTAACAACAACCATTACTGTAGTGTCGTAGCCAGCTGCTTTGACTGCATCTAAATCAACAGTTCCTAACTTGTCGCCCTTCTTAACTTTTTGGCCTTGTTTTACGAATGATTCGAAATGTTGACCTTTCAAGTTAACTGTATCAATGCCGACATGGATTAATACTTCAGCGCCGTTATCTGATTTCAAGCCATAAGCATGCTTAGTTTCATAAGCAACTGTTAATTCACCATCAACTGGAGCGTAGATTGTACCATCAGTTGGAACAACTGCAGCACCATTACCCATTGCTAGAGTAGAGAAAACAGGATCGTTTACGTCAGTTAATTTCTTTGATTCACCACTAATTGGAGCTGCAACAACTTCATCGTTTAATTTGCTTTCAGCAGCTACTTGTTCTTCAACTTTTGCTTCTGTTTCAGCAGCTTCAGATGCAGATACAACAGGAGCTACTTGTTCTTCTTTCATATGACCTTTACCGTAGATAAATGTCAAGGCGAATGCTACAGCGAAACTGATTAATTCAGCAACAACGTACATTGGAATTGATTTTGGATAAATGGATAGGAATCCGATAAATCCAGCAGCACCCATTGAAGCTGCGATAATGTGCATTAAGCCTGCAAATGAAGCTGCCACACCAGAACCAATTAAAGCACAGAAGAATGGGAATTTATACTTCAAGTTTACCCCGAATAAAGCTGGTTCAGTAATTCCTAGTAAAGCAGATACACCAGCAGATGAGGATAGACCTTTCATCTTCTTATCTTTTGTTAAGAAGTAAATTGCAAATGTTGCAGCACCTTGAGCAACGTTAGCCATTGATGCAACAACGAAGATAAAGTCACCGGCACCATGTCCGTTAGCAAATGCTGTAACTAATTGTGTTTCGATTGCAGGGAAACTTTGATGCAAACCTGTCATAACAATTGCAGAATATGTTAAACCAAAAATACCCATACCAACAAAACTTGTTGTGTCGTATAACCATACAATACCGTTTGTTAACATATCAGATACAGTCTTTAGAACTGGTCCAATTACTGTAAATGTTAAGAAACCTGTAATCATAACTGAAAGTAATGGTGTGAATGTGAAGTCAACAGCTGCTGGTAACCACTTGTGGAATCTCTTTTCCAAGAAGGCAAGTACCCATACGGCAGCGATTACAGGAATAACCTGATAAGCGTAGTTTGTTTGAGCAACATGCATTCCGAAGATATCCCAGTATTTAGCAGTCTTACCTAAATCTGGAGAAGTCATAATCATACCAATAGCAGCACCTAAGAAACGGTTAGCACCAAAACGCTTAGAAGCTGAGATTGCAACTAGAATTGGCATGAAGATAAATGGAGCAGCAGACATTAATTGAATCATGTCTGATAAGCCCTTAATAACTGGAGATGTTGAAACAATTGACTTAGGTCCGAATAATCCAGGTTGAGTTAAGAAATTGTTCAAAGCCATCAACAAACCACCAGCAACTAAGGCAGGGATAATTGGAACAAAAATATCTGATAATAGCTTGATAAATGCCATTACTGGGTTAAACTTTTGACCTTGTTCAGCAACTTTCTTTAAATCATCTGTAGATAATTCCTTTAAACCTGTATCTTTAATCAATTCATCATAGACGTTATTTACATCGCCCGGTCCAATGATAACTTGATATTGTCCATTTGTTTTAAATGTTCCTTTTACATCTGGATCAGCATCGAGAGCAGCTTGGTTTACTTTCTTATCGTCTTTAAGTACCAAACGTAATCTCGTAGCACAGTGAGCGGCAGCGATTAAATTATCTCTACCAACAGCGTCAACTACATTTTTAGCAACTTTTTTGTGATCCATGATCTACACTTCCTTCTCATCTAAATTTACGCTTTCTTGAAAACGCTTAATGATTATTACACTATTTATGATAACGCATTTTTATTATATGTCAATCGTTTATCACAAAAAATATTTTAT
>ERZ772986.2143-NODE-2143-length-10926-cov-8.501058_pt1 | contig 10926 bp, 9 predicted proteins | sample MGYA00511898_ERZ772986 | MGnify/ENA primary metagenome ERZ772986 (study PRJEB29015, sample SAMEA2737934) | human oral metagenome | biome: human oral; feature: human-associated habitat; material: dental | place: China | collected 2148 ... | reverse complement strand
CCCGCCGCTCCGGGCGCGCCGACGCCCGCCTGGCCGCGCGCCTGGCCGCAGCCGACCGCGCCAGGGGGGTGACGCCGGCCGCCCCGCCGTCCAGGCGCCGCGCCCACGTGCTGTCCTTCGTGGTGACGGCGACGACGGTTCCCGGCGCGCTGCTGCTCCTCCAGCACGGTTACGCCGAGCTGGTCGGCCCGGGCAGTGGCTCCTCCTCGGGGGTGCTGACGGCGCTCGCAGCCCTCGTCCTGCTCGCCCTGGGCGCCTTCTTCACGGGCCGCTCGACCCTCGGCGCCCGGGCGACCGGGCCGCTGCTCGTGCTCGCCGGCCTGCCCGCGCTGCTTCACGGCTTGTGGCCCGCGGCACCGGGAGCCGCACGGCTCGCACGGTGGCTGCCGGGCGACCCGACCGGGGTGGGGCTCATCGCGACCGGCCTGCTGCTGACGACGGTGGGCTGGGGAGTTCACCTGGCCAGGCACCAGAGCCGGGTCGGCGAGCTGGTCGGGCTCAGGAACGCGGAGGCGGTCACGCCGGCGAACGGCATCGCCCGCCCGTGAGCGCACGGATCGCCCGGCGAGCCGCAGCCCACAGCGGCGATTCCGGCACGCCTCCCGCCATCCGCCCGTCTCGCGACTACCGTGATAGTGGAGAAGGAGGCCCCGTGAGTACTGAGAACCCCAGTCGTCCTGAGGATGAAGCACCCGGCCGTAGCACAATGAACGAGTCCGTCGGCGGAGGCGCCCCCGCCGACGAGGCGCCCTCCCTGGAGATCCCCGCCCTCGCGCCCGTGGTGGGCGCCAACGGCGAGATCCTCACCGTGCGGGAGGACCCCGCACAGCTCGACGCCGCAGCCCCGGGCGGGCCCGGGCCGCTCGGCCCCGGCGTCGGGGCGGCGTTCCCACGGGCCGGCACGCCTGGCTCACCCGGTACGCCCGGCTCACCCGGCACGCCCGGCTCCCCCGGCACGCCCGCGACCCCGCAGACCGGCGTCGGCTCCTCCATTTCGCCGCCCGGCACGCCCGGCACACCTGCGACCCCGCAGACCGGTGCGCCCGTGCCCAGAGGCGCCGTCTCTCCCGCTCAGGCCGCGCCGGGGAGCGGGTCGGGGCAGGTCGCGCCCGCAGCGGGCGCCTTCCCCTTCGGGAGGCCGGACGACGACCCCCTCACCCTGGAGAAGCCCGACCCGGTCGTGCTCGCCCCCGACGCCGGGGAGCCCGACGGGGCCGGCAAGCCTCCGGTCGAGGACACGGCGGTGCGCCGTCGCTCCCTGTTCACCCCCGCCCAGCCCGTCCCCACGGAGACCCCGGGCACCGCCGATCCGACGCCCGGCGAGACTGCGCCCGGCGAGACGGCCGGTGCCTTCCCGGACGCGGCCCCCGGCGCGGGTGAGCCCGCGGGCTACGCCGCGTCGCCGTCGGCGGGCCCGGAGCCGAACCCCGTCCCCACCCCCGCCGTCGGGCCTGAGCAGCCGGCGACCCGCCGGACCAGGCTCCGGTCCGGCCTCGCCGACGGAGGCGACGATGACGTCCTGCTGGACGGCTCCACCGTCATCGGCCACCCGAAGTCGCGGGCCGCCACCCACTGGGCCGGGGTCCTCGTGTCGATCGTGGCGCTGCCCGTGACCTGGTTCTTCCTCCACGACGGCGCCGCCATGGCGACCTCCCGCGCCTCGGACTCCTTCGACTTCAACGTGTCGGCCCGCGGCCTGACCGAGCTGGCCGTGGGGGCGCTCGCGCTCATCATCGCCATGTGGGTGGCGCGGCGCACGTCCGTGGGCAGCATCGTGGTCGGCGTCATCTCGATCCTGCTGGGGCTGCCCTTCCTCGTCGCCCCGGGCGTGATGACTGACGCGTTCTCACCCTTCCTCAGCACCCTGAGCACCCAGTCCGCTCTCGGCCAGAGCATGAGCACCTACCTGTGGACCGACGCGGTCACCGGCAAGTTCCTGGTCCTGGGCCTGTTCATGGTGATGGTCGGCGTCGTCTCGTACACAGCGCGCCTCGACGGGCAGCGCGAGCAGGAGAGCATTGACCGGGCTCGCCGTCGCGCCGGCGGCGCGGGCTGAGACGCTCGCGATTCCGCCGGGCCCCGCCCCGGCGAACCGATCATCTAGCCTGGGAGCGTGTCCGCCCCCGTCACCCCGCCCGCCGCGGCCATGACCTCCGCGCGCGACGCCCTGCGCGACGTCGTGCCCGTTATGATCGGCTACGTGACGCTGGGGCTGGCAGCCGGCATGCTGCTGGTCGCCGAGGGGCTGTCCTGGTGGTGGGCGCCCCTGTGGAGCGTCGTCATCTACTCCGGGACCATGCAGATGCTGCTCGTGCCCCTGGCCGGGGCGGGCGAGCCGTTGGCGGCGATCGCGGCCTCCGCCGTCTTCGTGTCGGGGCGGCACGTCTTCTACGGCCTCGGCTTCCCGCTCGACCGCGTGCGCGGGCGCCTGCTCACCCGGCTCTACGCCGTCCACGCGATCACCGACGAGGTCTATGCGCTGCTCGCCTCCAAGAACCGGGACGCGATGAGCGGGCGCTACATCGTCACGGTCGAGGCCGTGAGCCAGGCGTCGTGGACCCTGGGTGCGACGGCGGGGGCGCTGGCGGGCACCGGCCTGACGACGCTGGTCGGCGAGGACATCAAGCTGCTGGGCTTCGTGCTGACCGCGCTGTTCGTCGTCCTGGCGATCGAGAACTGGAGGAGCCACCCCGACCTGGCGGTCCTGGTCGTCGGCGTCCTCGCCGGCGCGGTGGGCATGACGATCGGCGGGTCGGCTGCGCTGCTCGGCGCCCTGGGCGTGCTGGCGGCGGGCCTGGTCGTGCTCTACGGCTGGCGCCGGCGCGCCGGTGCCCGGGCCCGGAGGACGGGCCCCGGCTCCGATGCGGACGCCGCCGGGACACGGGCGTCCGAAGAGGACCGCCCATGCTGACCGACCCCCAGATCGCCGTCGCCGCCTGCATGGTCGCGCTCATCACCTACGCCTGCCGCATCGCTCCCTTCGTCCTCCTGCGGGGCCGCAGCGGGAGCCCGCTGCTGGGCTTCCTGTCCTCCGCCATGCCGTTGGGCGTCATGATCGTACTCGTGGCCTACACGCTCGACGACGTCGGCACCGCGCCCGCCGCCTGGCTGCCGGCGCTGGCCGGCATCGGGACAACGGCGGGCCTGCACCTGTGGCGCCGCTCGATCGGCCTGTCGCTGATCGGCGGGACCGGTGTCTACGTGCTCGTCAGCCTCCTGCTGGGCTGAGGGCCGCTCCCCCGCGGGCTCGCGCCGAAGGCGCGCGGAGTGCACGGGCGAGCGCCTGTAAGCGTCTGCGGGACGCGCCGCGGTCCGGTGCTGTGCCCGCGGCGAGGCGGGGCTGCGGGAAACTCGGTCGTGCCGAAGGGCTCTGCGGAGAGGACCGCACATGGGAGAGGAGGGCCTCATCGGGGCGGAGGCCGGTTTCCCGCATGATTCCGCGGTTCCTCAACCTCCGTCAAGACGAGTTGACGCGCTCCCATGTGCGCAGACCCCCCTGTGCGCACATGGGAGCCCGTCAACCAGCCTTGACGATCCAGGCAGAACCGCGGAATCTCAACGAAATCCCGCACCCTCACTGTCAGGCCGCCTCTCTCCCATGTGCGAACCGCCTCCGTGCCCCGCCCCCGGGCAGGAGCCCCGGAGCAGATCACCCAGGCGCAGCCCCCGCCGGCTCCTCCCGCCCCTCGCGGGACCGCCGCCGGGCCTCCAGCAGCCCCCGGGCTCCGGGCCCCGGGAGGCCTGCCTCGACCGGTTCCCCACCGCGCCACACCACCCGCACACCGCCCAGCCCTGGAATCACTCATCTAGGCTGCACCGGTGCCCGTCATCGTCAACCGCCCCGGCCCCTGGACCCACCGCGACCTCACCGCCGGCGGGACCCGGTTCCACGTCGCCCTCGCCGGGCCCGAGGAGTCCCCGTCGACCACGGACGCCGGCGGGCTCATCACGGCCGGTCCGGCCGAGCCCCTGGTTCTGCTCGTCCACGGCTTCCCCGAGTGCTGGTGGACGTGGCGGCACGTCATCGGGCCCCTGGCGGAGGCGGGCCACCGCGTCGCCGCTGCGGACCTGCGCGGTTTCGGCGGCTCGGACCGACCGCCGTCGGGCTACGACCTGGTGACGCTGGCCTCCGACCTGGCCGCCGTCGTGCACGCGCTGGGGCACGAGCGGGCCATTGTCGTCGGGGCCGGCCTGGGCGGGCAGGTCGCGTGGGCGCTGGCGAACCGGGAGCCGACGATGACCGCGGCCATCGTGCCCGTCGGCGCGCCGCACCCGCTGGCGCTGAGGTCCCTGCGCGGCCGGATCGTCTCCGGGGCGGCGCTGCAGTACATGTGGTTCAAGACGCCGCTGCTTCCGGAGCGGTCGCTGCGCACGACCTCGGGCGTTGATCGCCTACTGCGGTCCTGGGCCGGCCCCCGCACCAGGCAGGCCGCGGCGGAGCCGGCCGGTTACTACGCGGCCCTCATGGCGCGGCCGGGGGCGGCGCACTCGGCGCTGGAGACGGTGCGCCGCGCGGTTCTCAGCCGTGAGGAGATCGCATGCCTCAGCGCCCTTGCGAGGATCCCGGTCATGAGCGTGCAGGGCGATATGGACCCGGTTCAGCCGGCGCAGGCGTATGCGCGTGACGTCCATCATGTCACGGAGCACCTGCGGCAGGTGATCGTGCGCGGTGTCGGCCACTTCCCCCACGAGGAGGCCCCCGAGCGATTCGTCGACGCGCTCCTGCCGTTCCTGTCCGAGGTCGGCCGGCAGCGGTAGGGCGGCGCGGGAGGAAGCGCGCGGCCGCGCGGCACCCGGGCGCCCGGCACCCCGCCGCGCGGCACCGGCTCAGACGCCCACCTGCGGGCACAGCTCGGCCTCGGCGATCACGCACTCTTCGCAGCGCGGCGCGCGGGCGCCGCACACCGCGCGCCCGTGCGCGATGAGGCGGTGGCAGCCGTCGGTCCACCGCTGCGGCTCCCACAGCGCGGCCAGGTCGCGCTCCACCCGCACCGGGTCCTTCGACACCGTCCAGCCCAGGCGCCGCGACAGGCGGCCCACATGGGTGTCCACGGTGAGCGCCGGCATCCCGAAGGCGTTGCCCAGCACGACGTTGGCGGTCTTGCGCCCCACGCCGGGCAGGCTCACGAGCGCCTCGCGCGACCTCGGCACGACGCCGTCGAAGCGCTCGGCCAGCCCGTCGCCCAGGCCGATGAGCCGCTCGGCGCGCGTGCGCTGCATGCCCAGCGGCCGCAGTAGCGCCTCCAGCCGTCCCGGGTCGGCGGCCGCCAGCGCACCGGCGTCGGGAAAGGCCTCGAAGAGCGCCGGGGTGACGGTGTTGACGCGGGCGTCGGTGGTCTGGGCGGACAGGACCGTGGCCACAAGGAGCTGGAAGGGGCCGTCGTGGTCCAGGGTGCAGCGCGCGCCGGGGTAGACGGCGGCGAGCTCGTCGTCGACGGCGCGGGCGCGCGCGGCCGTGGGGCCGAGAGGCCCGAGGGGCCCGGCCCCGGCCGGTGCGGACGCGGTCATGCGGCCCCTTTCCCGCTCATCACCGCCATGCGCCCCGACCTCCCGACACCTGCTCCGATCACAATAGAGACTACAATGTTTATCCGCGTGCCACAGATCACAAGGCGTGGCAGGATAGGGCACAGGGCTGCCCGCCGAAGGCCGGGACCCAGCCGATCAACCCCACAGGAGGACCTTCGTGGAAGACAGCATCATCGCCAGAATCCCGCTTTTCGAGGGAATGAGCCCCGAGGAGCAGGACGAGCTGCGCGCCATGATGACGCAGACGACCCTGCGTCGCGGCGAGACCCTCTTCAACGAGGGGGACGCCGGCGACCGCCTCTACATCCTGCTCTCCGGCAAGGTGAAGCTCGGCCACGCCTCGGCGGACGGCCGCGAGAACCTGCTGGCCGTGCTCGGTCCGGGCGAAGTGGTCGGCGAGCTCACCCTCTTCGACCCGGGTCCGCGCTCGACGACGGCCACCGCCGTCGCCCCGACCGAGCTGCTCGCCCTTGAGCACACTCAGCTCATGGGCTTCGTCGAGTCGCACCCGACCCTGGCCAAGGACATGCTGCGCGCCCTGGCCCAGCGCCTGCGCCGCACCAACACGGCACTGGCCGACCTGGTCTTCTCCGACGTCCCCGGGCGCGTCGCCAAGGCCCTGCTGGACCTGGCCGACCGCTTCGGCTCGACGACGGAGGACGGCGTGCACGTCCCGCACGACCTGACCCAGGAGGAGCTCGCCCAGCTCGTGGGGGCCTCCCGCGAGACGGTCAACAAGTCGCTGGCCGAGTTCGTCTCCCGCGGGTGGATCCGCCTGGAGGGACGCGCAGTCACCCTGCTCGACGTCGACCGCCTGCGCCGTCGCGCCCGGTGACGCGCGCCTGCAGCCACCCTCAGGCCGCCCGCGGCTCGTCGGCGGGGCGCTCCACTGCGCGGGCGCCCCGCCGACGAGTCGTCGTGCCGCGGCCCTCCGGGTCGGCGTCCGCGGCACGACGACGGCCGGGGCCGGGAGTCAGCCGCGCGGGCGCTTGAGGTAGGCGACGAGGTTGTCCGAGCCGGCAGGGCCGGGAATGACCTGGACGAGCTCCCACCCGTCGGCGCCCCACTGATCGAGGATCTGCTTGGTGGCGTGAGTGAGCAGGGGGACGGTGGCGTATTCCCAGGTAGTCATGGCGCGAGCCTACGGGCAGCCCGGCGCGTCGGGGAAGTGGCAGGAGACGACCTGGGACCGCACGGGAATGGGAGCAGTCCTCCCGCAGGACCCGGCTCACCTCCGCGCCGAGACCGGCCCTCGACGCCGGAGCGAGTCCGGGACCCCCGGCCCCCTCACCTCACGCGGGCCAGGATCCGCGGGGCGCGGCGGGCGTGGATCTCGGCGACGAGCTCGTCGTCCTCACGGCGCAGCCACTCGCTCCAGTCGGTCACCTCGGGGAAGCGGCGCAGCAGCGCACGGCGCTCGCGCTCGGTCAACCCGCCCCAGACCCCGAAGGACGAGGCGGAGTCGAGGGCCTCGGCAAGGCACTCCATGCGGACCGGGCACGAGAAGCACAGTGACCGGATGTCCCGCTGCTCGGCCCCCTTACCGAACAGCTGATCTGGATCGACGTTGGCGCACGCCGCTCTGACAGCCCAGGTCTGGTCGGTCGTCGTCATCTCTCTCTCCCTAGCCGGGTCGGCCGACCACACTGTCAGCCGCATCACACTGACGACCGTATGTCACACGTTGGCCCTAAGCCAAATCCGATCCTGCTCCGCCCCGTCCCGGAGGGCGCGCCGACGGCTCCCGCGGGGCGAGCGCCCCATGCCCCGCCGAGGGCGATCACCCCCCTCGCGCAGGGGCGCCCGCCCGCCGACCCCCGCCCTCCGCACGGGCGTGGGCCCTCCGCGGGGGCTCCTCACGCCCCCTCTGCGCCCGCGCCGAGCCCGCGCCGAGCGCGCCCCGAACGCACGCCGAGCCAGTCCCAAGCGCGCGCCGCACGGGCGCCAGCTCTCCGCGCTTCTTCATGCGCAATTCTTAGGCCTTTTTCAGACCGATCGCGTCGTAGCCCACAGCATAAACGGACGATTGCCCGTAGGCTTGGCGCCATGTCGAAGTCTTCCTCCCGCGGCAGGTCGCTCTCACCCGCCCAGGTGGTCTCCATGCTCCTGGTCTTCGTGCTGCTGTCCACCGCCGGCGGCATACTCACCGCCGGGTTCGCGATGCCCGCCGTCGGCGCCGCGGCCGCCTTCACGAACGCCTCCGCCAACTTCTTCGATGAGCTGCCCAGCGACTTCGACCTCCTCGAGCCGAGCCAGATCTCGGTCATCAAGGCCTCCGACGGCACGCAGATCGCGCAGTTCTACGCCGAGAACCGCATCGTCGTGCCCCTGTCCGAGATCTCGCCCACGGTGCAGAACGCCATCATCGCCGTGGAGGACCAGCGCTTCTACCAGCACAAGGGCGTCGATCCGACCGGCATCATCCGGGCCGTCGTCTCCAACGCCAACGGCGGCTCCCAGGGCGCCTCGACCCTCACCCAGCAGTACGTCCGCAACGTCCTGGTGGAGGCGGCCATCCAGAACGACGACCCCTCGGCGCAGTCCGCGGCGACCGCGCGCTCGGCCGGCCGCAAGATCCGCGAGATCAAGTACGCGCTGACCCTGGAGCAGAAGTACCCCGACGCCAAGCAGCGGATCCTCGAGGGCTACCTCAATATCGCCGCCTTCGGACCGTCGACCTACGGGGTCGAGGCGTCCGCGCGGCACTACTTCTCCCACTCCGCCAAGGAGCTCTCGATCCCCGAGGCGGCGCTCCTGGCGGGACTGACCAACGCGCCCGGCGCCTATGACCCGATCGCCTACCCGGACAAGGCCAAGGACCGCATGAACTGGGTCCTGGACAAGATGCTCGAGGAGCAGTTCATCGATCAGGACCAGTGGCAGGCCGGCCGGGACACCAAGATCGAGGACATGCTGCACGTCACGGAGACCGTGGGCGGCTGCGGAACCGCCGGGTCGGCGGCCTACTTCTGCGAGTACGTCAAGTCCGAGATCGAGAACTCCGAGCTCTTCGGCGCCACGCCGAAGGAGCGCAGCCAGCGGCTCCTGCGGGGCGGCCTGACCATCACCACGACGCTGGACATGAACAAGCAGGCGGCCGCGGACGCCGCCGTCCAGGAGTACGTGCCCACGGGCGACCCGTCCGAGGTCAAGGCGGCACTGTCCTCCGTCGAGCCGGGAACCGGCCGCATCGTGGCCCTGAGCCAGAACACGAACTACGGCGTGGACACCGAGGCCGATTTCTCGACCACGCAGATATCCTATAATGCCGACGGCTCCCACGGCGGTCTGGAGAATTACGACGGCACCTCTGGCTTCCAACCGGGCTCGACGTTCAAGGCCTTCGTGCTGGCGGAGTGGTACCAGGAGGGCCACTCGGGCAACGACGCCTTCAACACCAGCCCGACCACCTTCGGCGCATCGGACTGGACAATCTCCTGCGACCCCTCCAAGGCCGACAAGTGGAGCGTCGGCAACGCCAACGCCAGTGAGGGCGGCACCCACACCGTCGTTCAGAGCACCGCCATGTCCATTAACGTCGGCTTCGCCAGGATGACGCAGCAGATGGACATCTGCAACATCACGGACCGGGCGGCCAAGCTCGGGGTCACCACCAACTCCGGGGACCCCCTGGTCCCCACCCCGTCAATCGCGCTGGGCTCCCAGGAGGTCACGCCCCTGCAGATGGCCGGCGCCTACGCGGCCTTCGCAGCCCACGGACTCTACTGCCGCCCGATCGCCATCGACGCCATCGAGGACGCCGACGGCAACCCGCTGGAGGTGCCCTCCGCCAACTGCACCCAGGCGATGGACTCCAACGCCGCGGACAAGACGGCGATGACCCTCACCCACGTCCTGGACAAGAACGGGACCGGTAAGGACGCGGTCCTCAGCGGACGCCAGGCCGCGGGCAAGACCGGAACGACCGAGTCCATGGACAACGCCTGGTTCACGGGCTTCACCCCGCAGCTGGCGACGTCCGTGTGGCTGGGCCACTCGGACGGGTACTACGGGATGGACCACCAGTACATCGGTGGCCGGTACTACGCGACCATGTACGGCTCGGACGCCCCGGTCCCGCTGTGGAAGATGTACATGGAGAAGGCGCTGGAGGGCCAGCCCGCCCAGGGCTTCAACCCGGTGCCCCTTGGCGTCGCGCCGAGCGCGGCCCCGTCCTCGGCCACCGGCACGGAGGACCAGGGCGGGCAGGACGTCCAGGCCTCGAGCCCCGCCGCCACGGGACAGGGCCCGGCGCAGAGCCCCGCCCCCTCCCAGGGCCAGGGCCGGGCTCCCCAGAGCCAGGCCCCCCAGACCGAGGTGTCCCACCAGCCGTCGGTCGGCCCGGGAGCGCCCCAGGGGGCCGGGCAGACCGCCACCCAGAGCGCCCAGGACATTCCGATCACCCCGCCGACCCAGCGGAGCCCCCAGGGCAAGGACGGGGACTGACGGGGGTGCCCGCGTTCACGCACAGTACGCCGCGCGCGTTCGCCCGCATCGCCGCCGGCGTGGCAGCCGCGGGCCTGGGTCTGCTCGGCTACATGCTCATCGAGGCGCGCTGCCCCGTGCTGCGCCGCGTCGACGTCCCTCTCCTCGCCGCCGGCGAGGAGCCCCTGACCGTCCTGCACCTCAGCGACCTGCACCTGACCGACCGCACCGAGGCCCGGGTCGCCTGGGTACGGGAACTGGCCCACCTGCGCCCCGACGTCGTCGTCAACACCGGCGACAACCTGTCCTTCGTCAGCGGCCTGGAGCCGCTGGGGCGCGCGCTGGAGCCCTTCCTGGGTCTTCCCGGCGCCTTCGTGCTGGGCGACCACGACTACCGCACGACGCTCTTCAAGCTGCCCACGCGCTACCTGCGCCCGAACCCGTCGTCGGCCTACGAGGGCGTCGACGACGCGGAGGTGGCGCTGCCCTGGGGCGAGGTGCGCGACCTGCAGGCCTCGGGCGGCTGGGCGGACCTGACCAACGCCCGCGGCACGATCGCCGTCGGCGGGAGGCGGATCGAGCTGGTCGGGGTGGACGACCCGCACGCCGAGCGCGACGCCTTCCCGCCACCGGCTCTTCCGGACGACGGCGAGGGCGGGCCCGCGGTGCGCGGGCGCGACGGCCGCCCGCTGCGGATCGGCGTGCTCCACGCGCCCTACCGGCGGGTGCTGGACGCCATGGTCGCCGACGGCGTGGACCTGGCGCTGGCCGGGCACACGCACGGCGGCCAGCTGTGCCTTCCCGGCGTCGGCGCCCTGGTGACCAACTGCGACCTCGACCGCGGGCGGGCCTCGGGCCTGTCGCAGTGGCCGGGCCGCATCGGCTCCCCCGAGGCGGCCGGCGACATGTACCTGCACGTCTCGGCGGGCCTGGGCACGAGCCCCTACACGCCGGTGCGCCTGGCCTGCCGCC
>ERZ772986.2142-NODE-2142-length-10930-cov-4.737011_pt1 | contig 10930 bp, 16 predicted proteins | sample MGYA00511898_ERZ772986 | MGnify/ENA primary metagenome ERZ772986 (study PRJEB29015, sample SAMEA2737934) | human oral metagenome | biome: human oral; feature: human-associated habitat; material: dental | place: China | collected 2148 ... | reverse complement strand
TTCGAACTGGCGCTAAAACACGCGGGTTTGGATTTGCCAAGGTTAATAAATAAAATAAAGGAGGAACGATATGGAATATCAAAATCAACAGGATACGTTGCCGGGAATTGATCTGTTGGCGAAGGAGGCGGCGCAACGAGCTATTGGGCAGGAAGCGCTGTTTGCTATCATCATAGAAGGGGACAATTAAATGGGTATTTTAGGTTCAGGACTACGCGACGGTTTATCACTGCACCCAATCCGCTACCCGTGGGCATACGACCTATACAACCAAGCAGTGGCTAACACCTGGTTCCCTAACGAGGTCCAGTTGGTGCAGGATTTGGCGGATTTTGAAAAATTATCGGACGAAGAAAAGCATGCGCTAAAAACGGTCATTAGTTATTTGAATCCGAACGAGCTACTAATCAACAAGTCGCTGGCATTTGGTATTTACCCATACGTCAACGCCGCTGAAGCGCAGCTCTATCTGTCAAAACAGATGTGGGAAGAGGCTAATCACTTCATGACCTTTGAGTACATTATCGAGACGTTTCCGTTTGATCGCGAGGAGATTTATGCGGCGGGCTTTGGCAAAAAATCGCTGGCCGACAAGGCAGATTTCCAGAACAAGCACCTCGATGTCATGCTAGATCCAAACCTGGATATCTATACATTAGAGGGCAAGAAAGATTTTGTCCGCTCGCTGGTGGCCTATAACATTGTGCTGGAGGGCATTTGGTTCTACTCGGGCTTTATGGTCGGTATGAGCTTCCGTCAGCGTAACTTATTGCGTAATGTCGGTACGTTGCTGGACTGGATCACCAAGGATGAGAACTTGCATTTGACCTTTGGCATCAATTTGTTACTGACCATTTTGGATGAAAATCCAGAACTGCAAACCCAGGAGTTTGCCGAGGAAATTCGCAATTTGATTTTGCAGGCAGTTGAGCTGGAGAAAGAGTACAACAAGGACATGTTGCCAAAGGGAATCTTGGGCTTGAACGCTGATTATGTCAATCAATACGTCATGCACATGACTGACCGCCGCTTGGTCGAGCTTGGTTTTGAGCCAGAGTACAACGTAGCCAATCCAGCCAAATGGATGGCCACCGCAAATGACACCTTGGAATTGGTGAATTTCTTTGAGAGTACTAATACCAGCTATGAAGTAAATACCACGAAATAAGATTGATGAGGGTGTCACGATGAACAAGTTAGCAATAAAGATTTTAGATACGGTAGAGGTGGGGGCGCTGGCGACGGTCAATCGTGACCGCACACCGCTGGTGACGGCGCTGCATTTTGCGCGGCTGGATGACATGATCGTTTGGGTGTCAGACCCGACGTCACGTCACGCGCACAACGCCTTTCGTACCGATAAGGCAGAGTTTGTGGTTTGGGATGAGCAGAAAAACGCGGTATTTTTGACGACAACTGTTCGGGAGATTGTTGAGGAAACAGAGCTGATGGCGGCCCAGAAAGCGTACGCCAAGAAGCTCGGAGACTTTATGCCCCAAGTTGACAGGCCGCGGTTTTACGCCATGCCGATTGGCCAGCTTGATGAAAAAACTACAACGGAAAATTGGCTGCATTTTATTGCGTAAGCGCTATCACTAGCGTACAATAACCATAAGGCTATACTAAATATAGGGGAATATAAGAATGAATGCAGCCCAAATTATTACTGATGACATGTCTCTGGAAGAAAAGCTGAGTGCTATCGATGCGGCGATGCAGGCAGCGCAGGCGGTGGCTGATGAGCAGGCTGGGGCAGATGGTAGTGTCGCTGCGCCCATTGATCCGGCAAGTCTGACGATTTGCGATGGCTGTGAATAGAAATAAAAGGGCGTCAATTCGGCGCCTCTTTTAATTAGAATAATGGAGAGGCAATGACGAGGAAGTTTATTTTCGTAACCGGCGGTGTGCTGTCAGGCGTTGGCAAGGGTATCACGGCGGCAAGTATCGGCGCAGTGCTGCAGGCCAAAGGCATCGCCGTGTCGGCACAAAAGTGCGATCCGTATCTGAATGTTGATGCTGGACTATTGAACCCGAAAGAACACGGCGAGTGCTTTGTGACCAAGGACGGTGCCGAGACTGATTTGGATTTGGGCCACTACGAGCGATTTTTAGATTTGGAACTGACGCAGAAAAATACCACACTGTCGGGCCGGTTACTGCGCGATTTGATCGCCGATGAGCGGGCTGGTAAGTTTGGCGGCCAGACGGTACAGATGGTGCCGCATTTGACTAATTCTATTAAGGCGGCTATCCGCGAGGCGGCCGAGGGCGATGTTCATATTGTGGAAATTGGCGGCACAGTCGGCGACTACGAAGGCCTAAGTTTTATCGAGGCGATTCGCGGTTTTGCGCTGGATGTGGGGCGGGAAAATTGCCTGTTCGTGCACGTGGTGTACGTGCCGTTTTTGGAGGCGTCGCACGAGTATAAGACCAAGCCGGCTCAGAATGCGCTGGCGGATCTTCGCGGTTTTGGCATTATGCCGGATGTGGTGGCGGTGCGGACCGAGGGTCACGACAAGCCGCCGCGCAGTATCGGCGAAAAAATTGCTATTTCGTCTGGTGTGCGTCAGGAGGGAATTATTATGATGCCAAATGTCGATACGGTATATGAAGTGCCGCTGACGGTGCACCGTGATTTGGGTAAGCTATTGGGCGAGTTTACCGACAACTCAGTGGAGCCAAATTTACAGCGATGGAAGCACCTAGCTCGGCGCGATACTACTGAGTATGCCAAGCGGGTAACCGTCGGCTTGGTGGCTAAATACATTGATAATTCTGATACCTATTTGTCGGTGACCGAGGCGCTGAAGTCTGCTGCTTGGGCGAACAAAAGCGAGATTTCTATCAAGTGGATTAACGCTGAGACAGCGAGCGCAGCTGATTTTGCCAGCGTTGACGCTATCGTGGTGCCGGGTGGTTTTGGTACGCGCGGCGTGGAGGGCAAAATCAAGGCGGCTGAATATTGTATAAAAAACAACAAGCCGTATTTAGGAATTTGCCTGGGTTTGCAGGCGGCGGTCATTGCGGCGGCGCGTTTGGGCGGCGTGGCGAATGCTGACAGCGAAGAGTTTGGCGCTGAGCCTGGCGCAAATGTGGTGTACATCATGGACGGCCAGCAGGGCAAGCAGTCAACTGGCGGCACGATGCGCCTCGGCGATTATCCGGCGGTGCTGAAATCTGGTTCACTTGTTGCTAAAATGTATAGTAAAACAGAGGTAATTGAGCGGCATCGCCACCGCTACGAAGTGAATCAAGATTTTGTTCAAGCGATTGAGCGGGGAGGCCTGGTAATTTCCGGTACGTCGCCAGACGGACAGCTGGTGGAGTTTGTCGAAGCGCCCCATCATCGGTATTTTGTGGCCACGCAAGCTCATCCTGAATTTAAGTCGCGCCCGTTCCGCCCGCATCCGCTATTTGACGGGTTGATTCGAGCTAGCTTGACAAAGTAAAAAACTTATGCTAACATACGGCCAGATAGTACCTAAAACAAAAAGGAATAAAAATGGCTGAAGAAACAATTGAAACACATGGTCCGCTTGATGAGACGACGCTGAGTCATGACGATGCCTCGGCGCTTGGGTATGTTTTGCGTCACGTCAAGGGTTCGAGTCCGAGTTCGGTGACGCTGCTGCAGCTGGAAGAAATGAGTCAAGAGTAAAACTGCTTGTTGTCTGCTATACTGAAAGGTATGGAACAGATTATTTCTCAGGCGGTGAAGCAACTTTTTGATCAAGATGTGGCGGTGCAATTAACGCGACCCGATCCGAAGTTTGGCGATTTTGCGACGAATGTGGCGCTGCAGCTGGCAAACCCCTTGGGCAAAAATCCGCGCGAGATTGCCGAGGCGATTGCCAAAGAGCTGCGCGATCGTGAAGAGCTGAGTGAGGTCAGTGTGGCTGGGCCGGGCTTTATCAATGTGAAATTACGTGATCAGGCGATACTCGAGCTGCTCAAAACCTATCCACGCAGCGCGCGCAGCGGTGAGACGGTAGTTATCGAGACTAATAATCCAAATCCGTTCAAGGCCATGCATATCGGTCACGCATTCAATGCGATTGTGGCAGATACGATCGCTAACTTGTTGGCGCTTGCCGGCACCAAGCTACACCGCGTGAGTTATCACGGCGACGTTGGAGCGCATGTCGGCAAAAGCATGTGGGCGATCCTGCAATACATCGATGGTGATGTGAAAAAACTTGATGAGATTGTTCCAGCTGAGCGCAATGCTTTTATGAGCAGAATGTATGCTGCGGGGGCTAAGGCATACAAGGAGGATGAGGCGGTAAAAGCCAAGATCACAGAGCTCGCCAAACAATCGTTTACGCTGGATGACCCACTTTATAGGCAAGTGTATGAAACCTGCAAGCAGTGGAGTTTTGACGAAATTGATCACAACATGCAGCGGATCGGCAATCAGCCGATTGAGCGGCGCTATCTCGAGAGCGAGGCGGATAACAAAGGCGTACCAATAGTTAGGAAGCATGTACCAAAGGTGTTCAAGGAAAGTGACGGGGCGCTGGTGTTTCCGGGTAGCCAATATGGCAGCTTTGACAATGTATTTGTGACGAGTCAGGGGTTGGGGTTGTATGGCGCGCGCGACTTGGGACTGATGACGCTGAAGAACGATGATTTTCATGCCAAGAAAAGCTATATTGTGACCGCCGAGGAGCAAAAAGCCTATTTCCAGGGGGTGATCAAGGCGGCAGAGTTATGTATGCCAGAGCTAACGGGTGTGACTAAAAACATCTCGACCGGTACCGTCAAGCTAGCGACTGGCAAGATGAGTTCACGCGATGGCGACGTGATCACCATTGGCTGGTTGTTTGACGAGTTTAGTAAGGCGATTGGTGAGCGGGGCGGTGAGCCAACAGATGATGTGGTGGCTGGCGCACTGCGCTATCAATTTTTGAAGGTCAAAATTGGTAGCGATGTGGTCTTTGACGTTAATGATGCGGTCAGTCTGACTGGCAATACGGGTAGCTATCTGCAATACTCCCACGCTCGCGCTTGCGGTATTCTCGCTAAATCTTCAGAGTCCGTTGCCTTTCCAAGGGTGATTGAAGGTGAGGATCGAGCGCTTATCCGGAAAATGACTGAATATACGGAAGTTGTTGAGCGGGCAGTTGAGCAACTGGAGCCGCATCATATCTGCACCTATTTGTTTGAATTGGCGCAGGAGTTCAACCGTTATTATGAGAAGAATCAAGTTGTCGGCAGCGACAAAGAAGCGCACCGCGTCGGTATTGTGGCGGTGTATGCTGATATCTTGAAGGCGGGACTCACCATTCTTGGTATCGTCGCCCCTGATAAGTTGTAAAATATTATTAAATATTGTATGATATAGCAGAGATGGACGAGTATCTTTCTGCTAATTTGATGACGCCTAAGCAGCGATTGATCAAGGCCGAGCCAGGACTACGGCGTGAGTTTTTATTAGATTCGCAGCAGCTGAAATTAATTCGTGCGGTGTATGAACAGTCTCCGCAGACGTTTGATGATGCGACGAAGGCAGCGGTTGACATAGCACGGGTGGTACGACAAACGGTGGATTTTGCTCCGACTTTGGCTAACTCAACCGCTACTCGATGCAGTTGAAGTTGCCAATCGTGAGGCTACAAACCGTTTTGGCCATGTCATTATTGCCTCAGAATGTCTGGAGCAGCTCGGCATTGAGCATTTTGTCAGTTATGCGAATCAGCACGCCATGGTGACACTATTTGATCGGAGCAGCGAGCGAGCTTTTTTGCTGGATGTAGCGACGGAGGAGTTGTGCTGTGATATGACTGGCGTAATTGGCAGCGGCGCGTCCAACCCGCTTGACCAGTTGGCGATGGGTGAGTTGCGGGCAGTGAACACATTTTTTTTCAGAGGAACTCTTGAAACGACTACCGCCGTCGGTCGACAGGCAAAAATTTATCTGCTCAAGGCCATGGTTGTCGTTTGATGCTATTGATGCGGCACAATCTCACGAATATAAGCCCCGAAATCGGATATTACAGTTCTTAACATTACCCTCAGTACCAGGGCGCATGTTGTTGATTCAGCAGTACAATGCTGCCCGACAAGCGGGGTCGGGCAGCATTGAAGCAGCAAGTGAAGAGCTGTCAGAATTATCAGGGATATATCTTGATGTTGATTCGCGAAATGGCCTGAAAGAAGTTGATGGGTTGTGTCGTCGGCTAATAATAGCAGGAAAGTATGACGAAGCGGTTGAGCTAGCGACTATGGTGGACGAGAGCTTGGTCCCAGATGACAAATCGAAGAATAAGTTGTTTTTGCCAGATATTATGCGAAAAATTGCCAAACAGACGGGCAACAAGGAACTTGCCTGGCGGGCTATTAAACTATACGGGGAGAATCCACCAAATAGCCTGCGCAACGGCAAGCTCGCGGCAGCCATAAAACTTTTAGATAATTTGTAAAGTTTTATGCTACAATCAAGATATTACTTAATGTAAAGGAGTTTTTATGGCAGAGAAAAAAGTGGCCAAGAAGGCGACTACCAAACAGACGACTACTAAGAAATCAGTTGTGAAAAAACCAAGTGTGGCAGCGCTGAAAGAAAAGGCGGCAGCAGTCAAGAGCCATGGTGGCGGTTTTATGACGTTTATCCGCGAGCAGGGTGTGGTTGGCCTGGCTGTCGGTTTGGCGATCGGTACAGCGGCTGGTGATACCGTGAAAAAGTTGGTGACAGCGTTTATCGATCCGCTGGTGCAGCTGATTGTCGGCTCGCAGGAAGGTTTGCAGGCAGCATCATTCTCTGTTGAAATTGCTGGTCGTAAGGGTGAGTTTCTGTACGGCGCGTTTGTTAGTTCGCTCATCACTTTGTTAGCGGTGGCGTTTGTGGTATATGCAATTATTCACTTTTTGAAGCTGGATAAATTAGACAAGAAAAAAGACTAATTGGGCCTTAAAAACAGATCCGCCGGATAAATACGGCGGATTTTTTATGTAAAACGATCTAGGCTGGAACAAGATGCGTACCGTACTTGGCAGGCTAGGAAATCAGCGTGCCGACTATTTCGCCGCGAGCGGCCCGGGCGATGTTGCCGTCAGTGAGCAGGTCGCAGATGATGACCGGTTTGTTCTCCTCGGCGGCCAGTCCAATGGCTGCCTTGTCCATGACGGTGATGTCAGGATTGGTGAGGATTTGGTCGTAATTAAGACGGTCAAACTTAATGGCGTCAGGGAATTTAGTCGGGTCTTTATCGTACACGCCATCGACTTTCGTTGTTTTTATCACAACGTCGCACTGCATCTCGAGGGCGAGGTTGAGGGCGGCGGTGTCGGTAGTCAGGAAGGGCCGGCCAGTGCCACAGGCAACGATGACGATGCGGCCCTTCTTGATATGACTAAGGGCGCGGCGGAAGGTGTATTGGTCGATGAATTGATTAATCTCGACGGTGGACAGGGCGCGGGTTGGCAAGCCAGCGTCGTTGAAGACGTCAGCCAGAGCGATGGCGTTCATTAGGGTAGAGAGCATGCCGATATTATGGGCTGAGACGGGCTGGATGCCGTGACCAATGATTTGGTTGCCGCGGACATAATTGCCGCCACCAACCATGATGACGACTTCGGCGCCGCTGCTCAAGGCCGGTTTAATTTGTTCGGCGATCCAGCGGGCGCGTTTGGGATCGAAACCGCTGGCGAACTCACCCTGGAGCTGCTCGCCGGATAATTTGAGAAGGATACGTTTTGTCATAATTTTAGTGTAGCATGCTGCAAGGAAGTGGTAAAATAGAAACATGAAAGCGAAATTCAAACCGCAGCGAATTTTATGGTTGGATATGGAAATGACGGGACTAGATCCGGTGGAGGATTTTCCGATTGAGGTGGCGATGATTGTGACCGACTGGGGGTTTACGGAAATTGCTCATTTTGAGGGTGCAGCGCACTGGTGTAGCAAGAAAATGCAAGCACGATTTGATAAGAATAAGTCGTTTTGGTATGGCGATGGTGCGGCTGCGCGAGAGCAGCTGATAGCGCAAAACAAGATCACCAAGACAACTAAGGCGCAGCTTGAGCGCGATATTTTGGCATTTTTGGATGAGCATTTTGATGATACGCCAATTTTGCTGGCGGGCAATTCAATTCATCAAGACCGGCGCTTTATCGACCATTGGTTCAAGAAATTTTCGAAACGCCTCCACTACCGGATGCTAGATGTCAGTGCCTGGAAAGTGGTGTTTGAGGGCAAATACGGCAAAAAGTTCGCTAAGCCAGAGGATCATCGAGCGCTGGAGGACATCCGCGGTAGTATTCAAGAATTACAATATTATTTGAAGAAGGTGAAACGCTAGGTTTACCAGTCGGCATATTCACGGCTGCTGAGTTATTTGACAAGAGTGTACTTATCTGATACTCTCCTGAGAAAAGGAGTTGGAAAATGCATGCAGTAAGTTCTGAGTTACAGCAATATATGACCGGGCTAACGAATGAGATTTCGCGCGGTCATTTTGATGAGGCTGTGCGGCTTGGCGAGAAAGCGCTGATAATGGAGGAGCTGCATGGTGAGGGTAACGAGTCACTGCTAGGGGAGGTGTATCGCAATATGGCCGCCGTAAGTGATCGTTTGGGCCGAACTGACGCGGCGCTTAACTATATCGATCAGGCATATGACATCCATGATATAGCAACTAACAATGACCCCGGGATTGAGACGCTACGCGAGCGGTCAGCCACGGCATCGTATGTTGGTGTGTTTGCTTTAAAGGCGTATCTGTTAGCGGAGGGTCGGGATGAAGCGTTGGCGGACAAGGCGCGGCTCATGACGCGGCAGGCCGAGCAGGACATGGCAAAAGTAAACCAGCTTTCTAAAGAAGAGGACGCTGACCAGTACGAGATAAATATGGCATCCCGCTGGGGTATGGTTGAAAGTCTAGTGGGTGACAAGCAGCGAGGCTTGGCGCTGGCGGGCCGGGCAATTCGATTGGCTCGGCAATCAGAGCGGGATCAACAAAAGGGCTTGACTGGGCGAGATGTTCTCAGGGCGCGAACACGAGCGGCGCTTCGTGGTATGGCGGCCGTGGCGGTAAATGCTGCGAGCCGATTTGGCGCGACGCGGGGCATGGCTGAGAAAATTGCTCTCAAGACATTGTGATTGTATACTGAGAGCATGACCCATAAACAATTTGAAGAGTTTATCCTGAGTTTGCCCGGTGTGTGGCTGGATTATCCGTTTGGCGAGGATGTTGCGGTGTATAAGTTTGGTAAGAATAATGACGGCGCAGGGAAGATGGTAGCTCTGGTGGCTGAGGGCTCGAAGCCGCTCAGGGTTAGTCTGAAGTGCGACCCACTACTGGCTGAGAATCTCCGCGAGAAGTACGAGACGGTGCTGCCGGGGTATCATCTGAATAAGAAGCATTGGAATACCATCATTTGCTCGGGGCAATTGAGTGATGAAGAAATTTTTGATTTGGTGCGGCTAAGTTATCAGCTGGTGGCGGAGTGAGTAAAACAGCATAAACTGAGTGCCGGGAGAAATAGTGCTGCTCCGACCGACTTGTGCCGCATCGTGCGTGGTTATGACTTGTCCGAATCACCGGTGATCGCCATGAGCTGCTTGCGTACGTTGGTGAGGTCGGAAATGGTTTTCTCAAGAAAGTCAATTGTGCTTTTGCTGCGCGAACCCTCTTTGATACGATTCATCATCAAGAGCGTATCAGCCAGTTCGGTATTCATGGTGTAGGCATAGGTGTTGTCGAGGTCAGCATTGAGATAGGCCTCCTCAAATTTTTCCTCGAGTTTCGTCGGCGGGTCGAGCGCGGTGATGTTTTTGAGGTCTTTTTTGACGTCGATGTTCTGGGCGGCGGCCGGCGTCTCGATGGACTTATTGGCAGTGGTGAGAACAGCGGTAAGCGAGCTATTGGCGTCTTGGAGTTGGCTGGATTTGAGGCGGGAAGTAAATTTCTCGGAGACGGTTTGGAGTTTTTGTAGACGAGCGATGAGGTTATTTAATGAAGGGCCGCGGGAGGCATTTTGGGCGGCGTTGATGATAAAGGCCAGGCCGAGTAGTCCAATGATGCCGAGAACGAGCAAGATAATTTTTGATTTTTTATCAAAGCCTTGCGGTGCTGGCGGTGCAGAAATTTGATTGAGATAATCGATACCGGTTGGCACGTCATAGTCATTGTGTGGCTGCATATACCCATTAAAGCATAAACAACAACAGAGGTAAAGAGTGATATAATAAAAACCATGCATGATGCCAAGGAAGAAGTGCGGGCGCGGCTAAATATTGAGGACGTGATCGGCGAATATGTTCAGCTGAAGCGGGCGGGTCGTAATCTGAAGGGACTGAGTCCGTTTACCGATGAGCGGACGCCGAGTTTTATGGTCAGTCCGGAAAAGCAGATTTGGCATGATTTTTCTTCGGGCAAGGGAGGCGATATTTTTACGTTCGTGATGCTGGTGGAGGGGATGGATTTCCGGCAGGCGTTGGAACATTTGGCGCGCAAGGCAGGCGTGGATTTGAGTTTGTTTTCTGGTGGTGATGGGCGCACGGCCAAGCGGCGGGCGCGGGCAGGGGAGGCGCTGAAATTGGCCGCGAATTTCTATCAGCAAAATTTGGTGAAAAATTCGGCAGCACGAGAATACGCGGTGAAAAAACGGCGGCTGAATCGGCAGACGATCGGTGATTTTATCATCGGCTATGCGCCGGATCAGGGCGATGCGCTGACGAAAGCGCTGGAAAAGCGGGGATTTTCGCGCCGGGAACTGGCTGACGCGGGGCTGGTGAATCGGTTTGGCGGCGACTTGTTTCGGGGGCGGATGATGGTGGTCTTGAGTGATAGCAGCGGCGAGGTGGTTGGCTTTACGGGGCGAATTATTCGTGATGATCCGCGCGCGCCAAAGTATTTGAACACGCCGCAGACCCTGCTATTTGATAAATCGCGCCATATTTTTGGGCTGTATCAGGCGAAAGAGGCGA
>ERZ772986.2136-NODE-2136-length-10948-cov-3.801524_pt1 | contig 10948 bp, 5 predicted proteins | sample MGYA00511898_ERZ772986 | MGnify/ENA primary metagenome ERZ772986 (study PRJEB29015, sample SAMEA2737934) | human oral metagenome | biome: human oral; feature: human-associated habitat; material: dental | place: China | collected 2148 ... | reverse complement strand
CTGTTGACCTGCATGCTGCCCAGTCCCAGGGGTTCTTTGACGGCCCCGTGGACCATTTGCAGGCTATGCCCGTGCTTGTTGAATATGTGCGTACACGTGTACCGCTTGATAATGTGGCCCTGGTGTCGCCTGATGCGGGACGTATCCGTGTTGCAGAGCAGTGGGCGCTGCGTCTGGGGGGCTGCCCGCTGGCATTTATCCATAAGACCCGTGATATTACCCGTCCCAACCATACTGTGGCCAACCGCGTTGTGGGTGATGTTTCCGGCAAAGACTGCGTCCTCGTTGATGACCTTATTGATACGGGCGGTACGATTGCTGAAGCGACAAAAATCGTCCTTGAGGCTGGGGCAAAATCTGTTATCGTTGTGGCAACCCACGGTGTCCTTTCGGACCCTGCTGTGGAGCGCCTGAAGGGCTGTGGTGCCTGCGAAGTGGTTTTGACTGATACAGTTCCGATCCCTCCTGAGAAAAGATGGAAGGGCCTGACGGTCCTGTCTATCGCCCCGCTTCTTGCCGGGGCCATGAAAGCTGTTTTCAGCGATGGTTCTGTGGCCAGGCTTTTTGAAAACTATCCCCGGTATCATGGGGCTGATATACCTTTGGCCTATCCGCGTTCGGAATAAGATAGCTGCAGCTGTGTGCCGGTGACCAGCGGGTATGCCATAATAGTGCTTTGTGGGCGCTGCGGCGCCCAATTCCCCCATGGTGTAATGGCAGCACACGGGTCTTTGGAACCCTTAGTCTTGGTTCGAGTCCAGGTGGGGGAACCTGTGGTTGCGTAGCCGTTGCGGCTGCGCAATTTGCGTATAACAGGCAACACACGACAGGCGGGGCGGGATGCCCTGCAGATAGGAATCCAGGAAGAGATATGGCAAGATTGGATTGCGCGATTATCCTTGCAGCGGGGGAAGGGACCCGCATGAAATCGGATACCCCTAAAGTACTTCATGATTTTGCTGGAAAGACTTTTCTCCAGCGCGTTATGGGCAGTGTCAGTGCGCTTCATCCGCGCAATGAGGCTGTAGTCGTCAGATACCAGGCGGAGCGCGTTGCGCAGGCGGCACGGTCGTATAACAGTGATGTGGCTATTGTTGAACAGGATGAGATCGCCGGTACCGGAAGGGCTGTGCAGTGTGCTGTTTTTGAACTGGAAAAGCTTAATGAATTCCACGGGACTGTGCTTATCGTTGCTTCTGACATGCCCCTTCTGGATACTGCAACCCTGCATCAGCTCCTGGAGGCCCATGAGCGTGGCCTGGTGGTGGAGGAGGTGGATATTGCCACGGTCTACGAGCCGGGCAACACCTCCAGCCACTTCCGTCCCGTCCAGGACTCCGCCCGTATCTACGCCCCGCTCCTGCGGTTTATTGGCGCCTCCCTGGCAAGTTTCGTCATTGACTGGGTGGGAGTGGTGGTGCTCATGGCGCTGAGCGGCAACCTGCTGACCTCCGTGGTGGTGGCGCGCATTATCAGTGGTACCGCGAACTTCTTCCTCAACCGTCGGGTGTTCCGGGCACAGGCCGGGACGGTGGGGCGCACCGCCGTACGCTACCTGGGGCTGGCCCTGGTGCTCCTGGCGGCCAGCTACCTCATGCTCAGGGTGCTGACCGGGCTCGGCCTGGGGGTGGGGACCGCCAAGGTCGTGGGCGACGGCACTGTCTACGTCGTCAGCTATCTGGCCCAGCGGCACCTGGTCTTCCGCCGAGGACACAGCGGTTAACCCCGCCCGCGCCTGCCCGCCTGCCCGCCTCGCCACCCGCGAGAACGGTACTTATTCGTCGTGAGAACGGTACTTGTTTGCCGTGAGAACGGTACTTATTGCTCGCGAGAACGGGGGCGCGGGACCAACCTGGGTGTGTCAGGAGGTGGTGGGGTCCATGACGGCGGCCTGAACCAAGGTGGTCCCGGTGGCCAGGTCGCGCAGGCGCAGCACGTAGGGGCGGTTGACGATGAAGTCGGTGGGATCGTCCTGGACAGGCGCGCACCCGCGCATGGTCGCCGCCTCCGTCAGGGCCGCGGCGACGGTGCCCTCCTCGTCCAGGATCAGGCGCGTCTGCTGAACGACCTGGCTGAGGTAGAGCCCCGGGGCGATCCCCTCCAGGCCAAAGGTGTCCAGGCCCAGGTCGTGGAGCAGGCCCAGCAGGTCGGTAGGCCCGGAGACCAGGTCCAGCACGGGCAGGGCGATCCTGACCCTGCGGTAGTCCGGGCCCTTCATCTGGCCCGGCCCAGCCACCTCCGCCCGACCTGGACTCGTGGCCTGGTCCAGCCCAGCCACCTCCACCCGACCCACCCCAGCTGCCCGACCCGCTAGCCCAACTGCCCGACCCACCCCAACTGCCCGGTCCAGGGCGGCGGAGGCCTGGGCCCAGGTGGCAGGAGACAGGTCGGTGGGGCTGGTCCGCCGTCGGGGCAGGACGACGTCCATGGCCAGGCCCTGTCCACGAGGCCACCCTCCGCCCTGCCCGTCCTGGTAGTCCAGGCGTACGGCGGCCCAGTCCCGGCCGCGGGCGTAGGGGATGGTGCGGGTGTCGTTCATGAACTGTGCCCGGGTGGTGGAGCCGTCGGCCCGGGTGAAGGTGTCCTCCGCGGTGCCCTCGGCATTGAAGGGCGTGCTCCAGCGGGCGGCGAAGAGCAGGGCGTTCTGGAGGACCAGGGCGGTGTCGCCGGTGACCTCGATACCGGTCTTCTTGATCAGCCCGGCCGTGTGCTCCTGGGCCCAGGCGCTGAGGTTGGCTGCCAGGTCGCCTACGGGGACCTTCTCGACCTGGGCGGAGAACCAGCGCAGGACGGTGTCCAGGTAGGTCTGGCTGACGGTAAGGTCCTTACGGTCGACCACGACCACGTGGTTGGCCACGTGCACCAGGGGCGTCTCAGGGGGCTTGCCGGGGTCGAAGCCGTCCAGGGAGCGGTCGTAGCGTCCCAGGGCGGTCTGGACGGCCGACCAGGCCCGGTCCCGGTCCCGCCCTCCTGCTCCCAGGAGGCGGTCGTAGCCCTGGGTAGCGGCGTCCGTGGCGCCGTCGGCCACCAGGGCCAGCGCCAGGGCCAGGCTGAGCGGGGAGGCCAGGGCGTTGGTGCCGGGGCTCTGGGTCAGCAGGTGGTTCAGGAGCTGTGCCCCCAGCTCGTCGCAGGCGCCCGCGGCGTCGGCCAGGGAGGTGCGTACGCTGTCCAGGGACACGGTCTCACGGGTGACCGTGGAGGTCAGGGGCGTGCCCGTGGCCGAGGAGGAGCACGAGGCAAGGAGGGCGCTCGCCGTCGGGGCCAGCGCGGCCAGGGCCAGGAGGGAACGACGACTCGGCTGGCGTGTGTGCGGACTCATACTAAGAGGCTATCAGGAGACTGGTGTCACTGGTACGTACCACCCCGGGCCTGCCCTCCCCGTTCTTCCCCTCCCGCCCCCTTCCGCGAGAACGGTACTTATTCGTCGTGAGAACGGTACTTGTTTGCCGTGAGAACGGTACTTATTGCTCGCGAGAACGGGGGCGCGGGACCAACCTGGGTGTGTCAGGAGGTGGTGGGGTCCATGACGGCGGCCTGAACCAAGGTGGTCCCGGTGGCCAGGTCGCGCAGGCGCAGCACGTAGGGGCGGTTGACGATGAAGTCGGTGGGATCGTCCTGGACAGGCGCGCACCCGCGCATGGTCGCCGCCTCCGTCAGGGCCGCGGCGACGGTGCCCTCCTCGTCCAGGATCAGGCGCGTCTGCTGAACGACCTGGCTGAGGTAGAGCCCCGGGGCGATCCCCTCCAGGCCAAAGGTGTCCAGGCCCAGGTCGTGGAGCAGGCCCAGCAGGTCGGTAGGCCCGGAGACCAGGTCCAGCACGGGCAGGGCGATCCTGACCCTGCGGTAGTCCGGGCCCTTCATCTGGCCCGGCCCAGCCACCTCCGCCCGACCTGGACTCGTGGCCTGGTCCAGCCCAGCCACCTCCACCCGACCCACCCCAGCTGCCCGACCCGCTAGCCCAACTGCCCGACCCACCCCAACTGCCCGGTCCAGGGCGGCGGAGGCCTGGGCCCAGGTGGCAGGAGACAGGTCGGTGGGGCTGGTCCGCCGTCGGGGCAGGACGACGTCCATGGCCAGGCCCTGTCCACGAGGCCACCCTCCGCCCTGCCCGTCCTGGTAGTCCAGGCGTACGGCGGCCCAGTCCCGGCCGCGGGCGTAGGGGATGGTGCGGGTGTCGTTCATGAACTGTGCCCGGGTGGTGGAGCCGTCGGCCCGGGTGAAGGTGTCCTCCGCGGTGCCCTCGGCATTGAAGGGCGTGCTCCAGCGGGCGGCGAAGAGCAGGGCGTTCTGGAGGACCAGGGCGGTGTCGCCGGTGACCTCGATACCGGTCTTCTTGATCAGCCCGGCCGTGTGCTCCTGGGCCCAGGCGCTGAGGTTGGCTGCCAGGTCGCCTACGGGGACCTTCTCGACCTGGGCGGAGAACCAGCGCAGGACGGTGTCCAGGTAGGTCTGGCTGACGGTAAGGTCCTTACGGTCGACCACGACCACGTGGTTGGCCACGTGCACCAGGGGCGTCTCAGGGGGCTTGCCGGGGTCGAAGCCGTCCAGGGAGCGGTCGTAGCGTCCCAGGGCGGTCTGGACGGCCGACCAGGCCCGGTCCCGGTCCCGCCCTCCTGCTCCCAGGAGGCGGTCGTAGCCCTGGGTAGCGGCGTCCGTGGCGCCGTCGGCCACCAGGGCCAGCGCCAGGGCCAGGCTGAGCGGGGAGGCCAGGGCGTTGGTGCCGGGGCTCTGGGTCAGCAGGTGGTTCAGGAGCTGTGCCCCCAGCTCGTCGCAGGCGCCCGCGGCGTCGGCCAGGGAGGTGCGTACGCTGTCCAGGGACACGGTCTCACGGGTGACCGTGGAGGTCAGGGGTATCCCCGGTGCTGACGGCAGACGCGGGCAGGCCTCCACCGAGGGGCGGGAACGACGGGGACGCGTCTTTTTCCAGGTGACGGGCACCGGGAGCAGACGTGTGCGCAGTCTCATAGCCGGAGGCTACACCCCCACCTGGGCACCCGGAGCTGGCGCGTGGGGGTCTGCCCGCACGTCCTCTCCCGTGACCCCCCACCTGGGCACCCGGAGCTGGCCGACCTCGGCCACGCCCACCGAGGACTCCGTCCCATCCCCGAGAGCGCCGGGAGCTGGCCGGGCCCTCGGTAGGGGCATCGCCCCTGGGCCCCCACCCTTGGGAGCACTGGGAGCTGGCTTTTCGGGGTCTAGTCGCCCACTACCCTGGTTGCCCACCCCTGAGAGCGCCCGGAGCTGGCCCCTGGTGGGCGCCCCAGGCCGAGTTGCACATTCTTTTTACAATCAGCGATCAGTAAACGGCTTAATCGCGGGGATTCATCAGGCAGCTCGGGGCCCGGAAACCAGGATGAATGTGCAACGGCACCCAAGTTGCACATTCATCCTGCCCGCCTCCGCCTCCCGGGCCGGGAAACTGTTGGAATGACGCCACTGGCTCGCCACCGGCTCCAGGATGAATGTGCAGGTGCCGGTGACGGACGGCCGAGGAGCGTCGAGTACCCTGTGAGGCAGGCCGAACGTCCCAACTTCGCCAAGGAAGGCAACCATGACCGACGCCGCCTCTGTCACACCCGACCCCACCGCGCTGGCTACTCCCGCCGGCACACCTGACCTCACCGCACCAGCCGCTCCAGCCACCTCCCTCCCGCCCGTGCCGACCCTCACCGAGGTCCGGCCCGTACCCGCCACCCCGGCCGTGCCCGTCCCCGCCCCGGTCCCCAGCGGGGCGCCCGCCGTCCTGCCCGACGAGCACACCTACACCGCCGACGAGCTCTTCTTCTCCACCACGGACTCCGCTGGCCGTATCCGTCGTGCCAACGCGATCTTTATGCGACTTTCCGGCTACCCGCGGGGGGCGCTGGTGGGGCGCGCCCACAACGTGGTGCGTCACCCCGACATGCCCGCCGGGGCCTTCCGCTCCATCTGGGAGGACCTGGAGGCCGGGAACGCCGCCAGCGCCTACATCACCAACCGCTCCTCAGACCGCGGGCGCTACCGGGTCTTCGCCACCATCGTCCCCAGCGGGGACGGCTACCTCTCGGTGCGCACCCTGCCCATGCTCACCGGTCTGCGCGACGCCGTCGAGGCCGCCTACACCCGCGTCCGCGAGGTAGAGGCCGCCTCGGCCGCCTCCGGCTCCACCCGCCGGGAGGTCGCCGCCGCCGGGCAGGCCGCCCTCCTGGCCGAGCTGGGTGCCCTGGGCTACCGCGGCACCGTGGACTTCACCCGTCAGACCCTGCCCGCCGAGGTCGCCGCCCTGGTCGCCTCGGGGGTCAATATCCCCCGCCGCCCTGACGCCACCGGGCCGGTCGCCACCATCCTGGCCCAGATGGACGGGATCGAGGAGGGCACCGCGGGGATGGTCTCCCTCCTGGACGTGCTCGCCCGCCTCGTGGGGCTCCTGGGGCGTCGTGCCAGCGCGGTCACCGCCCTGTCCGACCGCCTGGGCCGCTTGCGCGAGAGCCTGCGCGGCGTCGTCGCCGACGTGGGGCGCCTGGCACCAGGGGAGGCTGACGCCGTCCGTCTGCGCTACCGGCAGGTCGACTCCCTCGTCCTGGAGTGCTTTGAGGAGCTGCGCCCCCTGGCCGGGCAGATCACCGAGCTGCGTGGGGACGTGGACTCCGTCCGCTTCGGCATCGCCCTGACCCGCCTGCACAACCTGGCGGCGGGGTTCTTCGCCCTCCAGATCCTGGACGGGCAGGACGCGCTGGAGGAGAACGACGCGGTGGGCTCCCTGGCGGAGCTCGTCTCGGCCCTGTCCGACGGCGCCGCCAGCCTGACCGACCGGCTCGCCCTGCTCGATGCCCGCCGCGAGCTGGTCGGGGGTGACCTCGATGCCGTCGCACAGGCCCTGAGTGCCACCCACGCCCCGCTGCTGGACCTCCTGGAGACGGCCGCGCGGGCCGGTGCCGGGAGGTGCCAGAGCGTGGACGCCGCCCGGGCCCTGCTCGGTGACGGCTTCCCCGAGGCGCTCGACCTGGCCGACCTGGCCGGTGCCGTGCGCGACCTGGCGGTCCCCTACGAGGCCGAGGATCTCCGGGAGAGGCTGCGCCAGGTACGCGAGGCGCTGGCCGAGCTCTGAGGGTGTCCCGACCCCTCCCCGCGAGAACGGTACTTATTGCTCGCGAGAACGGTACTTGTTCATCGCGAGAACGGTACTTGTTCGTCGCGAGAACGGTACTTGTTCAGGGCTCCCGTCTCACTCGCCCTGGGCCGCGTGGATACCTGGGTGGGCCGGGGTACGGCCGTGGGTGGGTCAGCACTCACCCCGGACTGCCTGGGATACCTGTCAAATGCTGGTGATGATCACTCGGGTGAGCGAATGCCTGCTGATTGTCTATGCGCATATGACAGCCCCTCAGGTACTTTTCTGGATTGTATATTGATCTGTGTCGAGGCCGCCAAGGCCCTGACCGGCTGCTGCCTCGGACTGCGTGGCTGTGCCTCCTGGGGCCGAGGGAGGGGCCGTGCGGGTCAGATGTCGGTGTTAATACGTGGCCGCACCTCTGGGGGCCGAGGTGGTCCCGCCCGGCTCAGGCCACCCGGCTCAGGCCACCTAACTCTCAGGCCACCCGGCTCTCAGGCCACGGGACCGCCCGTCGCGGCCACCACCGCTCCCGGACCGGCCCAGCTCGACCAGGACCTCGGCGTGGCCGGTGTGGGGGAACATGTCAAACAGCCGTGCCCGTCTCACCCGCAGCGAGGGCATGGCCGCCAGGTCGCTGACCAGGGATGACGGGTTGCAGGAGGAGTAGAGGACCCGCCCCACCCCGCTGGCCTCGATACGCTGCGCCAGGTCGGGCCCGATCCCGCGCCGGGGAGGGTTGACCACGAGCAGGTCCGGCACGTCCCCGGACCTCGGGTCCAGGACCCGGGCGTCACCGGCCTCGAACCACACCCGTCGCGGGTCCAGGCCCATGAGGCGGGCGGAGGCCTGGGCCCCGTGGATGGCCGACGCCGAGAGCTCCACGCCGCATACCTGCGCGCCGTGCAGGGCCGGGTGCGAGGCCAGCGCCAGGGCGAAACCGCCGACTCCGCAGAAGAGGTCCCACAGGCGCAAGGGGACGGCGCCCCGCTTGCTGCCGGCCCCGGCCCACCCGGCGTCGGCCCGTCCGCCACCGGCCCGCCGCCTCGACGCCCACTGGGCCGCCCACTGACGGGCGGTGGCGTAGAGCTCCTCGGCCACGGCGGTGTTCGTCTGGAAGAAGGAGCGGGTGGGCAGCAGCAGGGGCAGCACCGTCTCCTCTGCCTCCCTGCCCTCCGGCCGTCCGGGAACGTCCCGCGCCGGTAGGAGCAGGTCCATCTGGAGGCGGTCGGACATCCCCTCCGCCAGCCCCAGGAGGATCTCCTCCTCACCCTCCAGCACGGCCTGGCGGACCGGCTGGATATTGGCGCTCATGACCTCAAGCTGCGGCAGGGCCCGGCGGATCCGCGGCAGCGCCCGACGCAGCGTCCCTACGTGCCGATGGGAGCGCAGGACCCAGCGGACCATGAGCGCCCCCGTCGGCGAGGCGGTCAGGAGGAGGTACTTCAGCTCCCCCCGGTCGGTCGCAATGTGGTAGGGCTCCAGGCCGAGCCCGGTAACGAGCTGGCCCAGGACCGGCAGCGACTCCTGGATCGCGTCCACGTGGAGCGGGCAGCCGCGCAGGTCCAGACTGCCCCCGAAGCGGTCGGCCAGCCCCAGGACGGGGGCGGACACGCTCCCGGAGACCGCCATCTTGGCCTTGTTGCGGAAACCGGTCGGGGCGCTGCCAGCTGGCGGGAGCCAGGTGTCACGAGCGACCGGGGCGGGCCCGTCGGCCAGGAGGCCGGCCACCTGCGCCTGCTTGGCGGCCAGCTGCTCGGGGAGGGGACGCGCCAGGTCCGGGCAGGAGCGGCAGGCCCCGGCGTCGTGCAGGGAGCAGGCCGTCCGTGAGGGCGCCCGTCGGGAGAGGACCCGTCGGGAGGGGGCCGAGCGGGCACGGCCCGCCGTCGGGTGTGGTGGGCGTCCCATACGTCTCCTGTCTTCCTGGGCTGTGTACCGGTTGTGCGAGGCTGCCGACGGCGTCCGGCGCGGGGGCGGACACAACCCTCACCGAACTTATGTGACAAATATCACTTATAGGTCTGTGAGGGCGGACGCCGCCGCGACCGCCCCAACCGACCCGGAAAACCCCAGCCGAGCCCGGGCCCCAGAGCGGTGGTCCGAAGGTGCTTCGCAGACGACCTGGGCGGCAGTATCCTGCTGTGTGATTGTGGGGAGGCTGTCCTCCTCGGTGGAGTCGTCCGGCGTTTTCCAGGATTTATGGACCATTTTATGTGGGTATGATATTTCTATATTATTGTAGTGAGGCTTTCTAGCTTTTGCGGTCGATCCTGGTCGAGGCGGTGAGTACATGTCTGTGTCCAGGTGGGTACGCGCCTGCACCCGCCGGAGAACCTGCGCCCACCGGAGAATATGACGAGGCCCGCGTCCGAGGTCTACCTCGGCCCGCGGGCCTTCGTCGTCGAGGGGCTCGCTCCCGGGTTCCCATTCCTGGGGGAGCTCCCTCCTTCGCCAGAACGCTCCGTGCGGGCTCCCTTGGACCCGTACAGTGCTCGGTCAGGGTAGGTCGTCGGGTTCCCCAACCCTCGCGACCCGTTCCGTCCGGCGGCAAGAACAATACAACGCCTCCTGCCTGTGAGAAGACCCTATATATGCCTGGGAAGCTGCTGGGAGATGGGGGGCGAATGGGCTCGTTCGGCGGGTGACCAGGTACTGAGCGCGCCTTCCGCCTGTGAAAGGCGGCAGACTGGGGTCATGAGTGAGCCCATTATCACACTATCTGACCCCTCCGCCGTGCCCGACGACGCCCGGACGGGCCCGGCCGCGGCCGACGCCCCGGTCGTCCTGCCGCGCACGGGCATCGGGACGGACGTCCACGCCTTCGCCGCGCCGGACTCGGGGACGCCCCTGCGTCTGGCGTGCCTCGAGTGGCCCGGTGAGGTGGGGCTGTCGGGGCACTCCGACGGCGACGTGGTGGCCCACGCCTGTGCCGACGCCCTCTTCTCAGCCGCCGGGCTGGGGGACCTGGGGAGCAACTTCGGCACCTCCGAGCCCCGGTGGAAGGGGGCTGCCGGGGCGGTCCTCCTGGCCGAGGCGGCACGACGGGTGCGTGAGGCCGGTTTTGAGATCGGCAATGTCGCGGTCCAGCTCGTGGGCGAGCGGCCCCGGGTGTCCGGTCGCGCCGCCGAGGCCGGTGCGGCCCTGAGCCGGGCGATGGGCGCCCCGGTGTCCTTCTCCGCCACCACCACCGACCACCTCGGGTTCCTGGGGCGTGGGGAGGGGCTCCTGGCGGTCGCCACCGCCCTGGTCTACCCGGGATAGGCGGCCCCCGCACCCGCCCGGGACCGGCTCGCTGCACCTGCTGGGTGAGGAGGCGCCGGAGTGGCCCCCGCACCCGCCCGGGACCGGCATCTTCTCGTCGCTGGCGCGGACCACGGAGTTGGTGTGGCCCCCGCACCCGCCCCGGGACCGGGATCCGGCAGGAACTGGCCAAGGGCAAGGGCAAGTGGCCCCCGCACCCGCCCCGGGACCGGGCCGCGGAGGGCGGGTATGTTTGGGCCGTGAGTGATCTCCAGCCTGGCACGCCGTCCCTGCGCCTGTACGACTCGGCCGCCCGCGCCGTCGTCCCCCTGGCGCCCACCGTCACGCCCGGAACGGTCACGATCTACCTGTGTGGTGCCACCGTCCAGGGCTCCCCGCACATTGGGCACATGCGCAGCGCCATCGCCTTTGACGTGCTGCGACGCTGGCTGGAGCGCTGCGGCCAGGAGGTGCGCCTTATCCGCAACGTCACCGACATTGACGACAAGATCCTGGCCAGGTCCGCCGCCGCCGACCCGCCCGTGCCCTGGTGGGCCTGGGCCCAGCGCCACGAGCGCGAGTTCGACGCCGCCTACCGGGCGCTCGGCGTGGCCCCGC
>ERZ772986.2135-NODE-2135-length-10950-cov-2.999082_pt1 | contig 10950 bp, 2 predicted proteins | sample MGYA00511898_ERZ772986 | MGnify/ENA primary metagenome ERZ772986 (study PRJEB29015, sample SAMEA2737934) | human oral metagenome | biome: human oral; feature: human-associated habitat; material: dental | place: China | collected 2148 ... | reverse complement strand
AACGTAGTGCAGCGCCACGCCGCGCCAGTTCACGTCGTTCCGGTTGCCGTTCGGGTTCTGGGGCGAGTGGTAGTTGAGCGGAATCCAGTTGCCGCCAGCGTTCAGATACCGGGCCTCGCCGTCGATGTAGGATACGGGCATTTTCAGCCCCTTGCCGCCGCCTTCCGTGCCGCGCCTGCGGCCGTTGGTCTGGCCTGCGAAGCGCCACGACCCAGACGGCGCCGTGAAGTCCACGGCAATCCACTGGTTCGCGTCCAGCGTGATGTCCTGCGCAAACGGGATGTCGTACCACTCGATGACGGCAAAGCCATCGCGCTCGCCTTCGATTCGTGCGCGGGCTCCGCGTGATGCCGCGGTGAGCGTGTGCGTCCAGATTTGCCCGGCTGTCTGGTTGGACTGCCCGTCGCCGGCAAGCTTGCTGATCGTGATCGTCAGGCGGTCGCCGCCGTTCATGTTCTCGGCAATGAATGACAGCCCCTTGAGCGTCATGCGCTTGCTGATAAACATGGCCTCGCGGATGCCGTTGGTCTGGCTGCCGCCTCGGCTTTGATTCAGGACAATCGACCGGCTGTCGGGGGCGCCAGACTCCAGCACGGCATAGCCGTACTCAACCCCGGCCGTGTCGGTGAAGCGAAGCATGGGCGTCGTCACCATCTCGGAATTGTTGCTGGAATTCGGGCGCGTGATGTCGTTCCACGATGCACCATTGTCTCCCGAGAACTTGCAGCCCCATTCCAGGGCGTCGGTCCAGCGGACGGGGGTGTGACGTGTGTACGCCATCACCTGTACGCAGTTGATCGAGTAGAAGTTGCCGTTCGTTCCGTCGTCGTTTGTGAACGTGACGTGATAGATCGATCCGGCGCGCAGGCCGCGGGCGTTGCGCACAACGTCCTCGTACATGGCGTCACGGTCGTGTGACAGCGGGCGCAGGTCTCGCGTGAACTCGCCGTACTTCGTGCCGTTCATCCGAGGATTGCCGTTGCCGTCGTCCTCGTAGATCGTGGCGTGCAAGATGCCAGCCGCGCCGCCGTGGTAGCCCTTCAGGCCATACGGCACGTAGTACCACAGGCGAGACAGCGCGCGCGACGTTTCGGCCTTGAAGCGGCACGTCAGCGCGTACCGCAGGCCACCGCGAAGGCCAACGGTCAGGTTGCGCAGGGACTCGATGGCGTACCGGCCCGGCCCCCAGACGTTTGCCGTCGTGGTGCGAGCGAAGCCGGCCCACGGCCCGGATGGTACGGGCGCAGGCTGCGGGCTCGGGCTGGGTTGCGGTGGTTGCGGCGTCGGCGGTTGCGGGGAGGGCCCCGGCCCCGGTTGGGGCGCGGGGCTCACCGCTTTTTTGTGGCTTCGCTCCAATCTCCCACGGTGGCGTTGTCCTTCCAGATTCCGATCTCGTGCCAGGGATCGACGCTGTTGAGCGACGCTCGGTCGAACGTGATGGTTGTGCGAGTGTATCCGCTCAGGTCAGACGGCAGCTCCTTGCCGTCTGTCCAGACGAAGGCCGGGAATGTGCGCGTACCGCTCCACTGCCGGGCATTCAGCAGCGCCTGATCCCTTTCGGTGACGCTGTTGTCCATGGGCTTGCCGTCCTCGATGCCGAGAAACTCGACCAGCCAGCGGTTTTCCCCGTTCTGGTTCGGCGTCTGCTTGATGTAGACGAAGTTGTGCCGGCCGCGCAGGTAGCTGAATGTGCCGTCATCGCCAGCGGGCGGCTGCGGCGCGGGACCGGGGTTCGGCGCGGGACCGGGGTTCGGCGCGGGACTCGGCGAAGGTTCGACGTGTCCACCGCCGCCAGGCTGCGCGTTCATGTCAGGGACGGGAACCTTGGAATTCAGGAACCGTTGCTGCGAGATAGCACGACGCGGGTCGGCGTCGTTCGCGCCCATCACGGACAGGTGATAGATGCGGCGCCACTGCGAATCGAGCGGCTGAAGCGACGACACGCCAAAGCCTGGATACCAGCGCATGATCGAGCTGTCGCCGTTCCACTTCAGGTCGCCGCCGATGTGAACGGCAATCTTGGCGTTCGGCGTGGACGGTGCGACGCGGGCCTCGGCAATCACCATCAGCGCCTCGATGCTGTCCGGGTTGGTGATCTTCCACGGAGACGGGCCGCCGTGCGCGACGCCGGTAAGGTTGGTCGGGACCGCGGTTTCGGTGTACTCGTTCGTGTTGTCCCAGCTGATTCCGCCTGCCGGCGTTGACATGTTCCACAGGAATCGGTTGTTCCAGCCCTCGCCGTCGTTGGTGCGGTAGCCCGGGCCTTGCTGGACGATCTCCCACGTATCGCTGCCCTTGCGAAGCACCAGCATCTTCGTGTTGCGAACCTGGGCGCGTGCGTTGCTCTCGCGGTTCGACATCTGTTCCATGAAGACAAACCACGTCTGGAACGTGTCGAACTTGCGGTGTCGGATGCGAGCGAAGCCGGCGGGATCCTTGACGGAGCCGCCCGACCCGGTGCTGTACCACCACGGTCCGGCCGGATCCCATGTCATCTGGGCGCCTTGCACAACAGACCCCCACTTGTGCTGACCTTCGCTGCCGTTGGCCTTCGTGCCGACGCCGCCCACGTTGTCGCCGGTCCAGCCCTTCGCCAGCGCACGGTTCAGCCCGGTGGCCATGGCGATGACCTGCTGCTTCTCGTAGGTGGACATGAGGCCGTTGCCCGGGCGCGGCTGGGGCTGGGGTTGCGGCGGTTGCGGCTGGGGTGCAGGACCGGGATTCGGCGCTGGGCTCGCGTTGTTGTCCAGTGCGGGATTGGATGCCTCGGCGTTGACCACGTACTTCCATGTCCAGCCAATCGGGGCAAGCCGCTGCTGATCGACCGTGTACTCCTTGCCAAGCTCCACGCCACCCATGGACTGCGCGATCATCTGCCGCAGCTTGGTCGATGCGGTCGGCGGGTTGTCAAGCGATGCGTAGATCACGCGAGACGACTTCAGGCCGACCGGGTCCTCGCCGGTACTCCACTTCTCGGGGCTCGTCGTCGAGTAGTTGCCGCTCAGGTCTTTGCGGGCCATGTGGTACGTGATGCTGTCGTTCCACCGCTCGGGCCTGTGATGGATCACCAGCACCATCGATTCGTTGTCGAGCACGCGGTCAGACTTGGCCTTGGGCAGCTCGCCGAACGTGATCTCGTGCGTCACCGCGTTCTGGGCCTGCTGCGGGACTGGCGTGTACTTCGTCTCGCCCGGCACCTGAACGATCCTCTCGACGATCCGCTCCGGTCCGGGCACCTCGCGCACGACTTCCTTGATCACCTCGACCGGGCGCTCGATCACGCGGTCGCGGTACTCGATCTTGGTAATGACTTCGCCCGAAAACTCGCGGATGCGGTATTCGTCCACCAGCGAGAACGCTTGCCCCAGTTCCATCGTGCGCAGGTGGAAACGGCGCAGCAGGTCGTTGAGGACGGTCGTGTCTCTGATCTCGTTGCCGATCGAATTTGGAATCTGCGTCACGCGATAGATCATGAACGATCCGCTCATGTTCGGTGTGCGGATCGTGTTCGCGTCGATGAACTCGGGCGCTGCAATCGGCTCCGCGTTGATCTCGTTCGGCAGCCGGTAGGCAAGGATGCTGGACTTGCCGACATAGCCGCCGGTGAACGGCAGCTTCACGGCCGCGTTGCGGCGCGACGTGGTGAAGATCGTCGTCCACAGGGGGAAAGGATCCTTGGCCCGCGGCGCGTAAAGATTTTGCTTCAGTCGTGTCGTGGCCTCAAGGATGCTCAGGATAGACGCATAGATGGACAGCGCGTTGGCCATCTCGGCGATGGTCGAATACTGCCCGCTCTGGTTTATCAGACGAGACAGCCCATCCATTGCGTCATCGACGATGCTCTTGGTGTAGTTCTGCCGCGGGTATTGCAGCGCGTAGTCGCGTGCCTCGGTCAGCATGTCGAGCTGCTGCCGCAGGAACGGGGAGAGCTGATCGTGCTGCCCCTTGTCCCCGCCCAGAACTGCGTCAATGCCCCACTTCTTCAGTGCCCAGCTACCTGAAACGATGCTCATTTCTGGTCTTCGTCCTTGTCTTTCATGAATTCGTCTGCTTCCTTGCGGAACATGTTCATCAGCGGCACCAGCGGAGCGGCGTTCAGGCCCGGGATGACTCGCGTCACGCTCTTCTTGCCCTGAAGCGCGCTGTACATGTCGTTGGCCATCCCGACCGCCGGCATGACAGCGCCGCCGATCAGTGCGTCATTGTATCCGCCAAGCCCCGCCTTTTCTGCCGCTTTACGGAGCCCTTCGGGCGCGATGTTCGACGTTGCGACCTGCCCAAGCATCTGTAACAGATCAGACAGCATGCCGGACGTGGACATGTAGGTCATGGCCGCCGTGGCGAGCGCGTAGGGTGAGAGCGCGTCGTTCAGGTACTTGCGCCGGCCCTCCTCGTCCTTGCCAAGGCTGTTCCAGTAGACCCGCATCATGTGGATCGGCAGGCAGGCGACCATGGTTGCCGCGAACGTCAGGGTAAAGCGAAGCGGTCCCATGTTGGACCATTGGCGGAGTTGCTGCTTCTCAAGCGACAGGATGGCAAACGCCTTGAACTGCCCCATAGCCCGGCCGATGTCGCTGTGGACCCATGCCCCGGTCTCGCCGGCGTAGCCGCCTTGGATGATCTGCCGGGCGCTCCGGTAGATGGCCTGCGAGAACGTGTCGGCGTCGGCCGGCTCAAGCTTCGAGATATCGAACCCGACGGCGTGCTTGCCGTTCCACGTGGTCGCGGCCGCGAGCTGCGGGCGCACGCGGTTGATGAAGTCCTCGGACAGGCCGGCGTCGGCCAGATACTTGCTCGCCATCTCGCCGCCCCGGTAGCCCTGCGCGTACTCCAGCGCAAGCCGCGTCATCTCCTGCGCCGTGTACCGGGTCTGCGCGGCCATCACGGCCCGCACGCCGGTGATCACGGTCTGCGCGTGGCCGATGGCGTTCACGGCGCGCATGGCGACGCCATCCTCGTACATGGCGCCCGAGTGCATGGATTGCCCCGGGCTGTCCCATGGCGTCGCCAGCAGGTAGCCTTCCGTCCCGAACGGGGCGCCGTAGTGCTGCTCGATGGACGACAGGATCGAGTTGGCCGGCGGTTTGCCGGCTCGCAGGTCCAGAATCTCGCGGCGCATCTTGCGGATGCTCGGGAAGAACTTCAGCATGGTCGTCACGCCAGCCGCGCCCGCCAGGTTGAAGATTTCTGGCACGTTGTTGAAGACAAGCCCGCCCAGCCTGGTAACGGACGTGAGCGACTGGATTGCGGCCAGCGCCTTGGACTGTCCGGCAGTTCCGAAAGGCTGCCCGGTGATCTCTGCGACAACCTGGTCGAACGCCCGCATCTCGGCCGCGGTGGCCGAGTGCTCGCCGGTTCCGACCGCGACAGCCTCGCGGATCATGTCGAGTTGCCCCTTCGAGTAGACGCCGATCTCGGACATGGCCGCCCAGCCGCTCGTGTTGTCGGCCAGAGACCGCATCAGGAACGCGTGATCATTGACCATCAGGTCCTTGATCTTGATCCCGCCCAGATCCATGTTCTCGTCGATGTCGATGCGGTGCTTCAGGTGGCTGTCGAGGCTGCCCGCGAATCCGCCGGCCAGCTTCCGGGCCTTGGCCTCGTCCATCCCCTGCCCGACCAGCAGCTTCACGATGTCCTCGCGGTTCTCGAGGTCAGTCATGTCGAGCGACTTCTGAACAGAGATGCCCAGCCGCTGCCGGGCGGCATAGTCCAGATATCCGCGGGCCGTCTTCTCGGCCACGTCATCCGACCAGCCCAACGACAGAAAGTATCGCTGGATGGCCTCTTGGAACTTCTGGCGTTGGTTATAGGTCAATTCCGCGACCTTCGATCCGTCCAGCCGCCGGGGCATGTAGCCTTTCGGGCTGACGTTGGGTTTCGTGGTGGCGCCGACCTGCCGGAACTTCCTGTCAGTGTCGATGACGCGGGATGCCATGGCCTCCCATGCCTGCACGCCGCGAAGCAATGCCGGGTCCGTGGGCACGACGCCCTTGCGGTACTCGATCATGGCGTCGGTCAGCTCCTTGTTGAACGCATCGCGCAGGCGGGCGTCTGCTGCCCGTCGAATGACGCCGTAACCCTTTGCCTTCGCCCACGCTGACGCCGCCTCGTCCAGCTCGTGCATGGACGTGCCGATGATGTAGTTCTTGAGCGCGAACTTGCGGATTGCTGCCGTCTTCTGGCGGGCGCCGCCAATCGCTCCGGACGGAGACTCGGCCAGCCGCGCACCCATCCAGCGGATGACTGCGTTCTTGCTGGCGGCCATGATGGCGCTGGCGCTGATCAGCGAGTTGCCGACGGTCTCCGGGTTCGGGGACTTCGTGATGCGCTCCTGAAGCGGGATCATGGCGACGCGATCCGGGGCCTCGGCCTCGGCCTTGTCGATGATGGTCTTCAGGGCTTGATGGACGGCTGCGTCCTTCGGTATCCTGCTCGGCACAAGCTCGATTCCGTACTCGCCCTTCTTCTGCGGCAGCGGCTTGGCCTCGAATGCCTCGGGCGATGCCGGCAGGGGCTGGGCGGCTGCGTCCCTCGGTGCCTGCTGCGCCCTCTTCGCTGCGCCAGCCTCGGCGCGTTCGGCGCGACGTGCCACTGCGTCGGCCACGCCGTCGAAGAACGCTTCGGCCCGGCTGTCAAGTGGCGTCCCGCTCGCCCGGATCAGGTCAAGAAACTTGGTGTAGAGCTTGCGCAGCGAGTTGACGAGCTTCTTCGGAATGCTCTTCGGGTTCTCCGGTCCGCGGTTGATTACCTTCTCGATGTACTTCTGGAACAGGTCGGCGCTGATCTCCTGCCGCGACGCATGGTAGGCCGCGCCCTTCGTGCCGGCGATGTCCTGCTTGTAGACCCCCTTCATCATCTCGACAAGGCTGCGCTCGTTGGTGGCCGCCGTGTTCAGCCCCTCGAATCGGAACGGGGTCGCGCCGCTTCTGGCCTTGCGTGCATTGTCGGCGCTGCCCTTGAAGCTGGAAACCTGAATCTCGTTGACCAGCTCGCGGAATGCGGTGCGCGTCTCCTTGGACAGGGCATTGCTGCTGATCCAGTCTGCGACGACCTTGTGTCCGACCTCGTGGGCGATGGCGAACTCGTTGCCCTTGTGGCCGCCGCCCGGGATGTCGATGATGGCGGTCTTGTTGCCGAAGACGATGCGGCCGCCGTTCTTCGTTCCGCCGCGGATGACGATCTTCTCGGTTGGGGCGAACGTGTCCAGCAGGTTCTTGATCGCCGTGATGTCGCCGCTCTTGACCCCCTGCCCGATGACGTGGACGCCGTTTTCGTGAACGGCAATCCCGCCGTTTTCCTTGGCGTCGTCGATCAGCTTGTTGGCAACGATGTCGTGAACGTCCCGCGTGGACTTGTCCACGGTCAGCTTGTCGTACTGATCGCCCAGTACCTCGCGTGCGACATCCTCGTCGGCCTCCTCCAGTATCTGCCGGCGCTCTGCCTCGGTGTAGGACGTGACGCGCTCGCCGTCGTTGTCGGCCACGCGGTCGATGGTCTCGTGCTGCGTTTCGATGACGTGGTGGTCCGTGCCGATGGGGCGCGGGTCTTCGGGCTCGGGCTGCTCGGTCTTGGCCGGCTCCTTCTTAGCCTCCGCGTCGGCGGGTTTGGCCGCGGCCTCGGCCTTCTCCTGCTCGGCACGCTTGCGCTCGATGGCCTGTGCGTCCGCATCAAGATCGACGCCGGTGATCTCCCCGGTCTCCGGATCGATGCGTTCCGTGATGTGCGGCGCGGGCTCGGGCTCGCTGTGCTGCACGGCCTTGACGTTCTCCTCGTCGATCTGGACGGCATCGACATAGCGCCCGATCCGGTCGGATTGATCGGCGGGGTTCTCGTAGCTCAGGCCGTCGTCGCCGTCGCTGTGCGCGGGCTCACCTGCCGTCTCGGTCTTCGTCTCGGGCTTGGCCTCTGGTGTCGTAGCGGCTGGCGCGACATCCTCGGGCGCGTCCTTCGCCAGCCGGGATCGCACAATGTCCCCGGCCTTCTCCCGCACGTAGGCGCTCGTGTTGGCGACCGCGTGGGGAAGCTTCGCTGACGCCCAGTCCATTGCAGCGCCGATGGCGACATCCGTTACCGTCACGTCCGGGTTGACAGCCGCCTGAAAGCTGGTGGTGGCCACGCCTGCCGCTGCCTGCCCCAGGTTCGCCGCGCGTGCGATGTTCTTCGAGTTGCGGGCAAGGAAGGCCGCGTTGCGTGCGAACGTGGCTGCCCCGGCGCCGCCAGCCATGCCGGCAAGGGCGTTCTCCGGCAGTGTCCCGATAGCCGTGGCCACCATGCCGGAGACAGTGCCCTTGTTGAACAGCGCGCCGACATCCTGCTCGTAGGCTTGCAGTTGGCCCAGCCGGTTGAAGTACTGCCGCTGGTTCTTCGACTCCATCAGCCACAGTTGCTGATCCCGGGTCTTGCCGTCCAGATCTTCCGGTGGCGGCTTGAAGTTGGGGTCAGGCGGCCCGTCCTCGGCATCCTCCTTCGCCTTCTGCCGATCCTCGAACCATTTGATTGCGTCAACAATGAACGACTGCTGCGCGACGCCGCCCAGCGCATTGTCGAGCGAGTTGCGCTCGTCGCGGATGCGGCCCTGGATGTTCTGGCTCTGCGCCTCGATCCTGGTAAGCTCGGTCTGCCGTGCGTCGCCGGTGGGTAGCGGGTCGTCAACGGGAAGCCCAGGGTTGACAAACTCGGCCATTTTGGGCCACTTCAGCGGGGCGCGTGTGCGCTCGCTCTTGGCGCGCGGCTCCGGCTTGGCGCGCGGCATCTGCGGCATGGGGCCGAACCCATGCTCCCATGCGTCGCGGGGGTCGATGTTGGTGTTCTTGCGCTTGATGTCGTCGCTCATTTCAGGAAGTCCGGAGTGATTGCGTCGATTGTCTCACTGACGCGCTTGCCGAAGGTCTTCTTGCCCTTGATCCGCGTCTCGTTGTAGTGCTTGACCAGTCTATCCCCGGTGACGACGAAGGAAATGGGGGTTGCGGCATCGTCGTTGCCGAACGCCGAGACCATCAGGGCCGGCTTGCCGTCGTGGATGATGTGGGTCATCTGCGTTCCGGACGCCTTGTTCTTGAAGAACCAGTTCTTCGTCTGGTCGATCTTCGCGGGGTTGCCGGCCCAGCCGTAGAACTCCTGCTCCAGCACCTCGTTGATCACGTCGGCGGCCTCGTCGGGCGGGATCGACACCTGGCCGTCCTTGCGAACGGCCGCGCTGCTGATATAGGACGTGATCCGCTCGTCAGGTTTCACGCCCTTGGCGTTCACAACGAAGTCGCCGACGCGCATGATCGAGCTGTCAGGCGCGTTCAGGACTCGATCCGTGGCGATCCGCTTTGCCGATTCCTTGTCGCCATTGGTGAGCCGCAGGGCGTTGTCCATCTCGCGGGCCAGTGCGTTCTTGAGAATGGCTTCGTTCGGGCCCTTGACGTGCGCCGTCTCGCCCCACTCGAAGCCAAGGAACGACGACCGTTTGTCGTCGATGATCTCCTGTGCCGCGTCGCTGGACTCCTTGTAGTTCGAGAACCCGCGCTTCGATGTCACGTCCACGTTGGCCCACGCTGCACCGGCGTTCCGGGTGACTTCGTAGTCCTTCGAGAAGTTGGCCAGTCGCGCATATGCGTCCTTCCCGTAGTAACGCTCTGTCATGTCCGGGCCGAGTGCGGCGCGCACCTTGTTGAAGCGGTCGGCAATGGCCAGAACCGTGTCCGGGTTCTTCGTGGCGAAGTCCGGCGCGCTGTCGAGCTTCTCCACCTGTCGCTGAAGGTCGTAGGCCATGCCGCTAATCGCGTTGCCGTCGAACCGCTTCATGATGGCGAGCTTTTCGTCGAACGTACCTGCGTCGTCGAGCATCTTGTTCGCCACGTTCTGCACGTCCTGCTCGCTGAAGGCGTAGCCTCGTTTCGACATACGCCATGCGTCCGGGCCGGACGAGATGATGAAGGCAGCCTTGTCGTTCTCCGCCTTGATCTTGGCTGCCTCCTTGGCCTCCTCGATGGCCTCGCGCTCCCGGCGCGCCGCCTCTCGGTCTGCTCTCGCTTCGGCCCGGGCTGCTGCACGCTCTGCCCGACGCTCGGCGCGCTCCTGCTGCTTCTCCCTGATCCTGTCCTCGCGCTCGATCCGCTTCTCTCGCTCGCGGGTGATGGCCAGCATGGACTTTTCCAGATACCCCTTGCGCTCGCCCGAGTCGATCAGTGGCACGCTGGATCCGGTCTTCTCCATGTACTCGCGGTTAAGCCGGTCGATCTCGGCGTTGATCTGCTTTGTCGTCATACCCTCGGTGGGGGCAGTCGCCATGACGGCAAGATCGGCCAGCGGATGGCTGAATTCCTCCGCGAACTTCTTGCGCGCCCGGCTCTCGGCTGCCTCGATGGCGTCCAGTGCCTGCTTCTGCTGCTGGGCGGGCAGGGCATCGATGACGCCGGACTGCCGGTAAAGCTCCAGCGTCCACAGATCGCCGGTCTCGGTGACGGCCGTGCCGTCGGACTTCGTGAACGTGCGCGGACGGCCGGCCTGCTCGGCGGCAAGTTGGATGCTCTGCGTCACGTTCTTGGCCCACGCCGTTCTGTCCTGATCCTCGACCGGCATCAGGCCCGCGGCGAAGCCCTGAAGCATGACGCCGATGTCCTTCGGGTTCGCGGACGGGTCACGGCTCGTCTGCTTCAGTTGCTGCGCGACGGTGGCGGCGTTGCTCTGCATGTACTTGCTCTGCACATGAAGCATCTGCTCCTGCTGCCAGTCGTAGTGCCCCTTCGCCTGCGTCTTCATCAGTTGTGGGATGCGCTTCATGATCTGCATCCGCACCTGCATGTCGGTCGCTTCGTCGCCCGTCTTGACTGCATTGATCTTGTTCTGAATCTTCTGCCGGGCTTCGTCCGGATTCAGGGCAAACATGTCGTCCATGTCGTTCTGAATCTCTTCGATGACGCGGTTTCCTTCGTTGGCGGTGTAGTACGCCTTGGCCCC
>ERZ772986.2134-NODE-2134-length-10950-cov-3.280496_pt1 | contig 10950 bp, 8 predicted proteins | sample MGYA00511898_ERZ772986 | MGnify/ENA primary metagenome ERZ772986 (study PRJEB29015, sample SAMEA2737934) | human oral metagenome | biome: human oral; feature: human-associated habitat; material: dental | place: China | collected 2148 ... | reverse complement strand
TCGGAAGCTGCAGTCGGTGCTATCAAAAACTGGATGATTGCACGCAACGTCATCGAAATCAAACACAGACAAGAAGACTTTCTTTTCCTCAATCGAAGAGGTTCGCGTATGAGTCGCGAGATGGTTTTTATGATTATAAAGAAGTTGGCCGAAAAAGCGGGTATCGTAAAGAATATTAGCCCACACACCTTTCGTCACTCTTTCGCTACGCATATGCTTGAAAACGGAGCCAACCTGCGAGCAATACAGCAACTGCTCGGGCATTCGAGTATCACTACCACCGAGATTTATACCCATACGGGTGTAGCTTTCCTACGCGAAGAGATAATGAGGTATCACCCCCGAAACCGCAATCGCAACTAACGAGGCATCACCGCACGATGCACTCGACACGCCGATTGAGTTGCCTACCCTCTTCGGTAGCGTTCGAGGCGACGGGGGCAGACATCCCGAGCCCTTTTGCTACGAGACGCGAAGGATCGATACCCTTTGCTACGAGTGCCTTCTTCACCGACAGGGCACGGTTTTCGCTGAGAACTCGATTTCGCTTCTCGCTACCGATGTTGTCGGTATGCCCGACGATTTCTATCGCTACGCTGGGGTTGTCTTTGAGGAACGATACGAGACGGTCTATCTCGTTGTCGGACTTGGGGTCGAGCTCGAATGAGTCGAACGCAAAGAAAATATTATCGAGCACCACGCTTTTACCTCTCTCTATCTTAGAGAGAAAAACATACAGAGTGTCTTTGGTCTTATCTATCTTCGATGAGTAAAAGACATAACCCGGTTTACGGACATTAAGCCCGTATTCTCCCGAATCGGGTAAGATAAGAGTAAATTCACCTGTCTTACTGTCTGAGTGAGATAAAAAAAACGGTTTTTTACGCAGATAATCGAATATTTCTACCGTAGCGAACGTCCCTACACGTGTAGATTTGCTGCCTACAAGTGTAGATTTATCTCCTACAGATGTAGATTTGTTTCCTACACGTTGCTTTTCGCTTCCTACACGTGTAGATTCTATTTCTACACGTCCCTTGATACATACTACACTTGAAGGACGAGCCTCTTCATATAGACGAAACTCATATACATCTATACCACGCTCTTTTTCGTCTGTATTGAGTAGCGAAATATATCCCTTATCTCCTGCCCCATTAAGAGTGAATCCATAGCAGTCGGTATTTTTATTTATGGGATATCCGATATTCTTTGCCTTCGACCATTTACCGTCTTCGCCGCGTCGGCTGACGAATATATCAGAACCGCCGAAATTCAAATGACCTTTCGACAAGAAGTATAGAGTACGATTATCGGCGTGTATATAAGGCGCATAGTCATCTTGAGGCGAATTGACGGCTTGTCCGAGATTCTCAGGGTTCGAGAAACGTAGCTTACCGTCCGACAACTGTTCGACACGACAATGCCACAGATCACGACCGCCATACGTTGGCGGGCGATTCGATGTGAAAAATAGTTCGTCGCCCGACGACGAGAGAGAAGGATTGCTCTCCCAGTATGAAGTGTTGAGCGACTTACCCGCATTGATAGGCTTGCTCCATACGCCGTCGGTACAGATAGAGTAGTATATATCGCAGCTGCCGAAACCTTCGGGCATATTGCATGCCACGAAAAACATATAACGACCGTCGGCAGATATCGTCTGAGAGCCTTCGTTGAACGTCGGGCTATTCAGTTCCTTTATCGGTACGAACGCTGTCCACCTACCGCCGTCTTTTTTACTCCAGTATAGGTTTTCGTTCGATGCATAGTTACCCATCGACGACATCGTTACCGACAGTATCTTGTCGTCTGCCGTTACCGACGGGAAATATTCGTCTTTCGTCGTGTTTGCATAGACGAGGTTTTGGGGCGAGAAAGCGACGGGATGCTCTATCATATACATTATTTGGTCGTACTCGTCGAGAATCGTCTGCCTGCCTTTGCAAGTATCGCTCAACTGCCTCAGATATGTCTGAGCCTCGCCGTATCGCCCCATATTCTTGAGTATATTGGCGAGTTTCTTAAGAGTTTCGTCCTTGCGGTGAGCGTTATTCTTAATGGCGAGCTTGAGTATTTCGATAGACTTCTCCTTATCGCTGTTGTTAGCGTCGGCTATCGCCCAATAAGGCTCTACAAACATCTTATCGGCATCGATAGCTTTTTTCATCTTACTGCAAAATTCGTCTACCGACATCCTATACTTGTCTTCTATAGCTTTTGTGTAGATGGTCTTTGCTTTTTTGTTGGCTGTCGAAAGTATTTGCTTCTGCCCATAACTATGGGTATTGTATGCGAGGAGTAAAATTACGGCTACCAGCGATGTTCTAATAATGATATTCATAACATATTACTATTTTGTTCCAACGGCAAAGGTACATATTTATCGTATAGTTTTTGCTGGCGATTTGCTTTTACTGTTGTTGGTTATGATGCTTTTTTGAATAATTTTTTCTGTTATTATCGAACAAAAAAGAGGAGAATGTCTGCCTCGACATTTCTCCTCTCATCGTAGTAATAATTTACAACTATTCAATGCTCATGCTCATGGTCGTGTTCCTTTGCCGAGTACGATATTTTTATATTCCGAGCAACGAATGTTTCGTTACGCGCTTTGTCCGAACAGGTTACCATAAAGTGATAATTGCCTTCCTTGAGCGGCTTGCCGTTGACTGTGGTGGGTATCACAATCTTGTGGTGATGGATAGTAACATTGCGTTTACCCTCGATACTCTGCTCTCCGGCAGCGATAAATTCGCTTTCGAGCCACGTCTTCTCGAATGCAATCGAATCGCCGGCAGCAAATTGAGGAGCAGCTTGCTCATGTGTGTGTCCGTCGAAAGCAGGGTGGATATTTACCTTGTAAGAGCCTAGAGCCTCGTTATCAGCAAATTCTACTTCAAAGTGTATGCCCTCCTTGTCGCTTGGCTTAATAGAATCACCGTTCTCTGGTTCGATGAGTTTGATAGTGGGTTTTTCGGTGTCTTTCTTGTTTTTCTCACAAGAAATCATTACAAATGTGCATAGTAGCACGATACTTACTAAAAATAATTTTTTCATTTTTACAGAATGTTTTTTATTGATATTTTATTGAATTATTTATTTGCTGTTGAATGGTATTCTGACTATTAACTGAATGTTACGTCCCGGTTCGTGGGCGTTCAGTTTTCGGTAAAAACTCAGATGGTTCAGATATGCCGTGTTCATTATGTTTTGTATCTGTAGGTCGGTGATGAATGCAAATTTTCCGACACTGAAGAAAGCATTTGCCGATAAGTTGAAGAGTAGGGTAGCGGGTGTCGACTCTTCGTTGCGGGCTATTCGGTTTTGAGCAAAGATATAGTCGGCTCGTACGGAAACCGAATAGTTGCGGCATATTCCGTTTGCTGGCGACGAGTATCCGATGTCGAGTGCAGTCTTTGCGGGAACCGAGAACGGCAACGGATATCCGTCGGTAATATTCAGATTATAAATATAATCTATGTTTGCCGAAGCACTCCAATAGGAGTTGAAAGAGTATCGAGCCGACAGCTCACCACCCCCAAGCCACACCTTTGCCTGACGGTAACGGTATATCTGTCCGCTGTGCGGCAAGATAGACCATTCGCCCGTAGGGTCGAGGAAGATATAGTTCGAGAAATACGATACAAAGGGCGTTGCCGATATATTCCATTTACTTTTGGAGTATTCGTAGCCGGCATCGAGCTGGTAGCTCTGTTCGGGCAATAGATTGGGGTTTCCTTGCTCGTGTCGGAATGCTCCGTGATGTATACCGTTAGAAGCCAGCTCATTTGCCAAAGGGTAGCGGAAACTTTTGCCTATATTCACCCGCCACGTTTGGTATGCCCGTCGATATACGAGACCGACCGAACCCGATATATCGCTGAATGTTTTGGCGATATCTGTTGCCCGCTGAGCGTATTTTGCTACGAAATCGGCGTTGTAGCCCTGTTTTGCGAGATATTGTGCGAAAATATCGTCGTAGAATCCTTTTGTAGTTAGCCGTGCGATGTCGTACCGTATGCCTGCCAACAAGCTTAGATGCGAGCAAACGTTAAGTTTGTTTACCCAATAGGCGCCTGCGGCATAACGTTTGAATTCGGGTAGCAAGAACGAATATCCTCCTACGCTGTTTTGCTGAATTTCCGAAGAGATACCGACAGAATATGTCCATTTGCTATCCTCGTTCATCAATAGGTGTGCGTTGACGGTCAGCGTATTGAGCAGAAACGAGAGTTCCAAATCGGGGTTTGTCTCCGGTAGCGGTTGGTCGCTGTAATGCGTGTGGAATTTTGATAATTCCCGTCGGTCGTTTTGCTGAAATCCGACGTCTATCATCAACTTGCCCTTATCGAACGACAGAGCGGTATTGCTTATTGCTTTGAAGTGATTTACAGACGAATATGGCATCTCTATATTGCGATACGAGCCATCGTCTCTGAGTCTGCTGAGGTCGGGTATGCCGTGCGAGCCCGGGAAAAATCCGTTCTTGGCATATACGTCCGACACGTATAATGTCCAAGCCAATTTATCGCTGTTGTATGTGGCAGAGAAAGAGGCGTTGTGTTCACGTCCTGCAGTATTTTTCATTCGTCGTTTCTCTACGGGCATCTGCCAGGTAAGGTATATGATGGTGTCGGCAGGTATACAGTAGTCTCCATAGTATTGTGTTGTAAATCTCGCTTTTATAAGCCACTTATTTTGTTTGATATTGGCAGATACCGATGTGCCCAGCAGATCGTTGTTGGATTTGCCGATTAGCGATACGTCGCCCCAGAAACCGTTATCTTTGGGCGGAGACGAAGGCAGTATCTCTACCACACCTCCGATAGCGTCGGAGCCATATAGCAGCGACATAGGTCCTTTGTGTATGCTGACGTTATCGACGTCGTACTGGTCTATCTCCAAGCCGTGGTCGGCTCCCCATTGCTGACTCTGCTGGACTATACCCTTGTCTACGACAGCTACGCGGTTGAATCCCAACCCTCTGATGACAGGTTTCGAAAACCCCGTGCCGATATCCATCGACGACATTCCGGGGATTGCCGTAAGAGTCTTGGCAAAATTACCCGAATTCTTGCGTATAAAGAAATTCTTGCCGATAGTCTCCACCGTTACCGGCATAATAATATTATTATGAGATAGTTGTGCTTTAGCTTCGACTATAACCTCCGATAGTTTATCTGCAGTCTTGGAGGTGGCTATCGTATCCGACAGACGAGCTGTATCGGTGGGCAGTTGCCCTCCGGCAGCAACGAAACCTCTGCCAAATGCCTGTATGTCAACACGGCAAGCGGCAATTGCAAAGAGAACAAATATTATCTTGTTATACCGAAACATCTATTTACTACTAAGTAAAATTTTCGCGGCAAAGGTAGTAAAAAAACTCTACTCTGTCAAATTGATATAGATTTTTGACGTTATTTTTGATACATACAGCTTTCGATACTGACATACAACAAATTGTCTCCTATTATTTTTTGACTGACAGTATAGACAATCCCTTTTGTAGGTCGATAAGTAGCAGACCATATTGTTTGTTGTGTTTTACTTCGTGGATATAATCGTCGAGTTGGTCTATATCGGTTACCTGTACTGTACGGTCGGAGTGAAGCATTTTTGTCTGATCTTTGAGGTCTTTTACCCAATGATATACAGTGCCGTAGCTTATGTCCAATATTTTACCTATGGAGCGATAACTCAGCCCTTCTATATACATAGCCAGAGCCAGACGTTTGGTTTCGTTGGACTTGACGTCCGACTTGTGGTCTACCGTATAATTGTATCCGCAGTCGTTGCATTTATATCTCTGTCGAGAAGATACTATGCCGTTTTTTACCGACTTGTCAGACTTACATTTGATACACTTCATATCTGCTCCTTTTTTTGTTTGCAAAATTACAAAATCTATTTTAGTTTGACAAACTTTAGCAGTACGTATAGTGATACTAATTATATCCTCCAATAAGCTTTTACTGCAGTATTGTATAGGAAAGCAACAAACTTATTGTGCCTTGAAATATATTTCACCCTATTTCTGATGAACTCTCTCATGTTAAGAAACATGTGCAAAGGATTATCGCTCCAAACAGTATGTATCAAAATCATACACTGCAGAGGGAATTTTCCTGTGTTTATAGCATAGATTATCTCATTGGTGCGATGAAAAGATATATTATGACTGCTCTTTACGATATCGCGAGTGGCGTATTTATTACTGCCGTCCCAAGCATAACCGGTATCTGTAAGATAATATACCTTATCGAAGTCTACCGTTATGTAAGGTTCTCCTATGAGCCCGAAATCTTGTAGGCGATATTTTTGCCACAATAAACGATTGTCGTATTCTGAGTACGAACTACCGTGCATACATACGGTTTTTACGGGGTAATATGTACGGAAATAGGTCAGATTTTCCTTGAAAGACTCAATAGCTTTCTGGTAATTACCGTTGTAAATAGAGAGGTCTTCGTAATGATATCCTATTTCGTGATTTAGTGAGACTATCTTGTTTATCACCTCTTTAACATTACTTTGAGGTACAATTCTAAAAAAATAAGTAGTTTTGATACTTCTGCTGTTTTCGATAGTTGCCAATTTTACGGCATTTTTGGCAAGTTCATCAACATCATGCCTCATTATAATGAATTTATGAGGCCGTATACCGTTGCAATATTGTTCGAATGTAATAAATTCATAGCCTGCATTTATAAGAGCGTCTACGAGTTTTGTATATGTTTTTAAGGTAAAATCCATTGAATGTTATTTAAATCGGTATTGATAATCGGGGTTGGTTTTCATTATTTCTTTACTCTTAGGATAATTCTCAATAAACCAGACTAAGAAAGCAGTAACGTCTATCTTGTCGGCGAGCATTTTCCGTCGACGAAATTGGAACTCTTCTCTAAGGTTTGGAATAGCCAGCAGTTCATTGATTTTTTCGAAAAGTCGTTCGGGTTGGTCGGTTTTGATACCATATGTAAGTTCGTATTTGTGTTCGAGTTCTTCGAGTACGTTTATCTTACCTGCAAAGTCGTTGAAGCGAATCGACGGAACACCAAGCACTGCCGCCTCTACTGCCATACTCTGGCTGTCGCATACTAAGAACGAAGCAAAAGCCATTATATGATGTATCAAGTCTACCGGAGAAGCTAACTGATAAGAGCAGTAAGGCTCGCTTAGATCTTTTTCAGATGAGATATAAACACTGTATCCCATTGATTCGAATCTTTTTATTATGCGGTTGAGAAGAGAGTTGTTTATCCCTTTTATATTTTCGTCGTGATATGCCGTAAGCGACACGAGTCTTATAAGTATATACGGATTATTGTCTCGCAAATATGGCTTTATCAATTCCCTGTTGGCAACGAAACGCTTCGGGTGCAAATAAGCCAATTTCATATAACCTTCGTACTCCACTTTTTTACTCTGCCAAGGAGAGAAGTCGCATACTCGGGGAGCGAATATTGCGTCGGCAGATGGGAAAAGTAGGTGTGCTAATACACTTATTATATAATAATCATCTTCTGAAACTGCTATAAATTTTGATTTATAGAAACGACTTATTTTAGCCAAAATAGGATCGGGACCTATAATTATATCCGGACGAAATATTATCATCTGTCTAACATAATTGTAAAAACGGGTCGAAGCCATTTTCAAAAGCTGTATCTTCGAAGATTTATCGTAAATTTTGTGTTCGAAATTTATATAATCAAATCCCGAGTCTACTACAAGTTTTTCGAGTACATCTTTGGTTTTGATAATCAATCTCACATTATGTCCGTTTTCTTGCCAGATTTTTACGGCATTTTTATAGAAATGAAACTGTGCCGGATGTCCTATTTGTATTAATATGTTCATAACCTACACGAAAAACAGAAACTTATATTTTCAAGAAATTTATTTGTCTTATCAAACTTAATCCTAATTTCCCTATCGCAAATAAGATAGGATTGCAAATATAAGAAAATCTACCATAATCAACTAAATTGCCACCGAACTTAGCCTTAAATTCGCGCACTCCATATTCGTCGTTAGGTTTGCCTGCTCCCATCATATCGAAATACGAAAATCCGTTTTTGGCAGCATACTCGATAGCAGCCCAAGTGGCTAACGTAGAAGGGAAAACATTTCGCAGTTTACGATCTGTTCCACAAACAAAAAACTCGTAAAGTCGCCTGTTTTTAAGTTCCAAACATACGCTACCTCCCGATATTGCACCATTGTATCTTATCAAGAAAAATTTACCAAACGGACTTTCTGCGAGTTTTTCGAAGAATTCTTTTGGAAATAATGGAAGTTTGATTTTATGTTTGTATATATCGGAAAGTATATTGTAATATTCGCTTATTTCATTTTGGGTAGGATTAGTAACGACCTCTGCTCCATTTTTGATTCCTATACGGATATCCCGACGTTTAGTCGTACTTAGATTGGCAAAAGCAGTATCTGTATCAGGAGTATTAACATGAAAATTGAGATGAGGCTCATACTTAAATCCTATTTGCTCGAATATACTGCGATATTTAGAATAATCGAAATAATTACGTATCTCTATATATATGGCTCTGGACGACAGTGATTTGATAGTGTATTTTAATAAGGTCTCCAATGCCGATGGCATAATATCTTCCGAGAGCAAAACACCTCCGTGTATAATAGCTCGTCGCGACAACCAACGCTTTACTCCATTACCTTCTGCAATGAAATATCCTAATATTATCCCTTGTAGCTGATTATCGACGGTAACCCCAAACACAAATGGTTCTATAAACGACAACTGTTTACAAAAATCATAATATTCAGGGGTTTGGAAAGGAGAGGTGGTCTGAGAACTTTCTAACAAAGTCTTCCATTGCCGTCTATCTATATCGTTATTGGTAACTATTGTATTCATCGACTTTTATTTAATCATTTCGACATAATAAATCTACGTTTCCCGTTTTCTAACGGTTCGAATTGATCGATGTATTCAACACGAATTTCACAATCATCACCTGCATATTTTTTGATAGTGTCTATGATTTTTGATTCTTCTTCCTTTTTGAAGTTTGGTAATACTACAAGCGTAACAACTAAAGAACTCTCAGACAACTGTTTTATTCGATATGCTTTGACATTAAATTGTTTGAAAACTACGGTGAAGCCGGGATTTGTAATTGTATGTCCATTTTTGAGTCGGATAATATCTCCTGTACGCCCCTCTATTTTTTTTATTATTTGTCCGTTATAATGTGTATTTTCCGTAGTGTCCATCACTACGGCATCTCCTACTTCGTATCGCAACATAGGGAACGCAAAATCGATGAGATTCGAGCAGTATAAAGTCGAAATTTCCGATGGATTTTCTACTTCGCAAAACGTATTGTAACCTACGAAATAACTGCCTCTCTCGATTTCGAATGCCGTAATTCCTCCATCGTGTGCCCCGTAGCAGTCCATCACTTTGGTGTCGAAAGCCTCTTCTATCACTTGGCGATACTCTGGAGTAAGTACTTCAGAAGTAGTAAAAACGGCATTAAGTTTATATTTTACATTGTGCTTTTTCACATAAGAAGCTAATATATATATCGACGATGCATATCCATAGATATATTTTACTCTTTTCTTACGGGCTATTTCAAGATATTTACGGCATATACTATCCTCCATATTCATACCATTTAAGGCAATGGCATTTCGGAGTTTATAATAAATATCGTGTAACCAATTTTTTTTATTTACACGGAAAAGCGACGAACTTCCAAAAGATAAAAACGGTTCACCATAGTGAAATCCCGTAGTCTGCCAAGCATATATTTTGGCTGCCGTTACATAACCCCACGTGTTTTCGTCTATAATAAAATGAAGAGGTTCACCCGTAGAACCACCCGTAGAACGTTTACGATGTGAGATTTTATCAATATTGTCGGGAATAATATCCGAATAACGTTGTCTTATAATTTCTTTAGTCAGGATAGGTAAGCGACAAAAATCTTTCGTAGAAGTGAAATCATCGATACTATAACCGGATTTATCGATGACCTCTTTGTAATAGACGGTGTGTTCGTAAGCAAATCGAATAAGGTCGCGAAACTGCCGATTCTGCCATTCGGTAATTTCATCTCGGCTAAGGGAATTTAATCTTTTTATTTCTCTGTACCAATATTTTATCTTCATTCCCATTATTGTATCTACAACGGGAATTACTATATTCATTAAAAAAAACTCTTTAATATTTGCCATCATATATTTTTAATAAATCGTTTTTTATATTTTCCCATCTGTATCGATGAGCTTCTACCAACGCCGCACGTATCATATTTCGAGTAAGCTCTTGATTTTCTACAGCCTCTATCATAAGTTTAGCAAGAGACATATAGTCGTTGTTGTCAAATAGATAGCCTGTTTTTCTATTCTCTACTACATAAGGAATACCGCCGACATTACTTGATATGACGAGCAAGCCCGCACTGAAAGCCTCAATAATAGAAACAGGCATGTTGTCTATTATCGGAGAAGAGAGAAAAATATCGTTACTCTCTAAATAAGGGCAAATATCTTTATTGTTTACCCTTCCTACAAACATTATATTCGGAATATTTTGCGAGGATACAAGTCGTTCGAGATTTTCTCGTTCAGGTCCGTCGCCAAGTATAGTCAATTTGGCTTCGGGAATACTTTTTTGCACTATCCCGAATGCACGAATAATACTCGAGATATTATATAGAGGGTATAAAGAACGCATACTTATATAGTTAGGGTAAATAATATTGCGTTCTTTAAAAGGCAAAGAATTTTCTATGATATTAGGTAAGACGTTACAAGATATTCCGAACGATGCGAACACATCTTTCAGAAATCCTGACGGCACAGTAACTTGTTCGCAATGAGAATTAAAATAGCGTATTAGAAACTTAAAACGACCGAAAAACCGTTGAGCATCTCCACCATGATATGTTATAATTA
>ERZ772986.2131-NODE-2131-length-10963-cov-3.137605_pt1 | contig 10963 bp, 15 predicted proteins | sample MGYA00511898_ERZ772986 | MGnify/ENA primary metagenome ERZ772986 (study PRJEB29015, sample SAMEA2737934) | human oral metagenome | biome: human oral; feature: human-associated habitat; material: dental | place: China | collected 2148 ... | reverse complement strand
CCGCCTCAAGCACGCGGAAAATATCCGCTTGAGTCCAAGTGGTTAATAGCTCTTTTTGTAAGTCATCAACAGACTTATCGCTGTCATACGATAGCGAGATCGCAATCAAGCGAGTGTGCGCCATTAGATTGTTGCGAGTGATTTTGTTGAGTTTGCTATTTAATTCCTGCTCGGTGTCGTTTTCTGATACCGGTTCAGGTTTATCTAGACTGTTTAGGTAATCAACATAATCAAGGTAATCAAGCGCGGAGATTGCAGATACCACAAGCACTTGCCCACGTAACTCAAACTTAACTTTTTTTAACATGATAACTAGTCTCCTGCCTCGTTATACTCAGCCAATAACGGTTTGCCGACATTGGTTAGCTTAACTGTACGGGTCATCACTTCGTTTTGTGGCACGGTTTTGCCTAAAGATGACACCCAAGCGTAATACACGTCACGCACACCGTTAGGATAGACAACAAGATAATATTTCTTTTTGCCGGTGTTAAAGTCGCTGACTAATGCTTGTTGGGCGGTATCACCAGGTAACCAAGCAAGCGTTAATGTAGTTTCACCGGCTGATTTTGCACCTTGGCTTGTTGATTTCCATTCGGCGTTTGCATCGTCCAAATAGTTATCTTCGTAGCTATCCGCAGTAACTTCACCAGGGGAGAGCTCTTTGATTTTCGCAATGCGATCCCAGTTTTCAGGTTTTTTAATTTCGGCCGCGGCGATCGTATCGTTTCGGATTACGGTAGCCTCTTTGTCGTCTTTAAGACGATAAAACATTGTGCCGGCACCTTTCATTGGGATTGTGTCTTTTTTAGCCATTATCTACCTCGTATGTAATAGCGTATTGCAAGTCGGCCGCTATCCAAGTCGCCATTTGGTCGTCTTGTTCATAGTCAAATGCCGTAAATGCAATGTTTTCTGTTAGTGTTGTCAAAGAGGATTCAACGATGCCCGATTCGTAGATTTCTTGGGTTAATTTATCCAAGTCATCTTCACGGGCGGCTGATTTCATAAAACAGGCGACATGGAGTGTTGCCTGCATTGTGCCATCAAGATAACCGGTAGGAGACACGCCGCTAACAAACACCGCAACAGTGGGGCTTTGGCTCTCAATATCGGTAAATGACGGCTTGCCATTACTAAACTCTTTAACTTTTGGGAGGTGCGGTCGTAATGCGTCAATGACCGCTTGTCTTATCTTGGAGTGGATTTTCATTTTTTAACCACTATTTGGATTTGTCGGATTAGCTGAGTGCGTAATTCCTGCGGCATATCCTTTTCGTAAGCCCGTTTCACTTCGTGGTTAAATGATTCGGTGAGTGGGGTTTTGAGTGGGATTTTGACTACATCGATTGGGTAGCGATCTTTACCTTGCCGTTGTAACACTTGCACTCGTCCGTTTTTAAGTTTTTGGATAAATGCTCGAGGGTAAAGACGATTCCCGATCTTTAACTGCCCCTTATTTTCGCCACGGCGCACAAACCGCCCTCCACCCGTTACTAAACGGATAACCGGGAGATTGCCGCGATTCACACGGATAAATGCACTAAGTCGTCTTGGCTTAGCTCTCTCAAGTTTCGCACGACCTTTAATAAGGCGCTTTGGCACATCAACCTTTTTTGACGTCTCAATCACAGATCTAACCATCACTTTAGCAGCAATGTTATTAATCGTGCGTGCCATGGCTTGAGGTACTGCTTTTTTATCAATGTCAGATAAGGCTTTCTTAGCTTTTTCGATGTCGTCATTAATTGCCATCAGTAACTTGCATCCTCCTCTAACTGGAGCATGATAGTGCCGCTGTTAAACGTAAACCCAGTAACAACATAATCAACGCCATTAATGGTTGTTTTATCCCCTTTTTTAGGCTTGTACCCAGAGGATTTAAACATTGTCAATGTACGGTAAACACCATTCATCGGCTCCATTTCTTTCGGCGTCTCATCAAGCACCGCTTTGTATTTTTTGCCGTTGATAACATAGACGGACATCATCACGTCAGTAATGACTTTGTCCGCCTGTGCTAACGCGTCATCAAACGGACTAAGCGTTGATCTTGACATCGACAGTTTCCACAGTCGCACCGCTTGCGTGCCATGCAATACCTAAGCGCTTGTTAGATCCCGCGGTAGTTGTTGCGCCGTCAGTTGCAGACCAGTACACAATCGCACCTTGTTTAATGTCGTCAGCCGCTTTTGCTTTGACCGTAAATACACCGGTAGTCAAACCAACACCGACAGAGGATTTGTCAACATCAGCAATGGCAATCGCCACAAGGTTTTCCAACATCACCACGTCGCCACTTTTTACGGCGGCGGCAGCGGTAAAACGCACGGTGTTTCCGTCTTGTACGTAATTTTTAGACATATTTAATGATCCTTTAATTTTGATAATAAAAAACCGCACTTAGCTTAAAAGTGCGGTCGTTATTTAAGGCGTTGTAAGTTACTTGTTGGTAACTTTAACAACGCCGCGATAGTCAATCACATTGACACCTGCATCAATACGTACTTTTGTTGCTACGCCGTCAACAGTAAAGCCGTTTTGTTGCTCCATATACGGAGTGTCTATGCCGTCTAAGTAAGAGACTTCGATCGCCTCTTTGTTGATTAAGTACCATGATTTCGGATCGGCGATTTGTAAGCGCGCGGATTTAAGCGCCGGCACAACATCGCGGATTGGGTTAATAATACCTGAGTTAACGTCCGCACCTTCAACGCTCGCAGATCCTAAAACTTGTTTAGCGCGGGTATGTAATGATGTCGGTACTAACATAAATTCCGGCTCAATCGCCAACGGTTCGCCGCGGGAGTTTACAAAGCCATTCATCAACTGGATCGCTTTGTCAATATTTGTCACATCTAACGCTGCACCGGTCAATGTATTTTTGTGAGACGCGTCAAATAACGCTTTGCCGTCTTGTGCGATAGCGTTACCGGTCAGGATGGCAAACACTAATTTAGCGATGGTTGCGCGGGCGGCTTGACCCATTTTCTCAGGGATTTTAGTCAGCATGTGCATATCGTCATTAATGATTGTTTGGCGGGTAATGCTAAACAACTGACCGTATGTCGCTAACGCTACGCGGGCGCCTTCGTCGCCGATGGTGCCGTAGGTGTATTCTTCACCTTCGCCCACTTCCGGCAGGTAGCCAAAGTCACCCAAGCCGACACGATTTGCCGGGCGGAAGTCGGTTAACGTACCGCGGGAAGTAAATTGGTCGAAGTTTTCGGTTGCGGTTTCCCAGCCTTTAAGCAAGGATTTGTGTGCCACATCAATTAAGATTTGCCCAAAGTCGGAATTGGAGTGGGTAAACGCTAAGCCGATCATGCTCATTGCGTTATGACCTGATACGCCGATTCCGCGGTCAACAAGAGACGCACGGGCCATCTCGCGCAATGTCATTGCACTGTAGGCATTGTCTTTAATGTCCGCTTTGTCTTTGATGAGACCCGCACGGGCTAACAAAGATTGTTTCACGCTATCGCCGACAATGTTACCGTTGCCGGCATAAGGTGTAGCGGTTGCGCTTGGGGTTGTACCCGCACCCAATTTAGCCAACAATTTGTCTTTGGCTTGCTCGGCAGTGATAGTTAAATCGCCCAAGCATTCCACCAACAAATCATTGTGAGTTGTGCCAAACGGCGCAAATACGGCTTTAATATCGGCGTTACGTTTGTTTAATTTGGCTTGCACTTGTGCGGTGTTATCTACCGGAGTTGTTGGTGCTTGATTTACCGGTTCGGTTGGTGCTGGTTGTGCGTGTGTCGGTGTTGCTTGTGGTGCAGCTACGCCAGCGTTGCCTTGTGGCTTAAACAACATATTTTTAATTTCATTAGGCATTTTTTCAAAGTCCTCTAATTTTCGTGATTTAATAGACGCCATCGCCACAAGTGGTTCGGCTAGTTTGTCTGCAAAGCCTTGTTCAACGCATTCTTTTCCGTTGAGCCAAGTTTCTGCTGATAGCATTTCTGCTAATTCTTCCGGTGTTTTTCCGGTTTTGTTTGCGTAAGCGGGGATTAGCGTATTTTCGACCTTATCTAATAGATCGGCATATTTGCGCATATCCTCCGCATCACCGCCTTGGATGCCCCAAGGCTTATGGATCATCATCATTGCATTTTCGGGCATGATGACCTCATTGCCCGCCATCGCGATTACGCTTGCCATACTTGCCGCCAAGCCGTCAATGTACACTGTGACATTTGCCGGGTGATTTTTTAGCAAGTTGTAAATAGCGATGCCATCAAAAACATCACCGCCCGGGGAGTGGATGTGTAGATTGATTTGTTTGAGGTTGTTGCCAAGCGCTTTTAGATCTTTTGAAAAGCTCTTGGCAGTAATCCCCCAATATCCGATCTCATCGTAAATTGAGATTTCCGCCGTGTCGTTGCCTTTGGCTTTGATTGAGTACCAAGACTGGTTATTCGTCTTTGTCCCGCTCGTTGCCATCGCCACCGGCGACAGAATCATCTTTTGTTTTTTCATTTGTCGTACCTGTGTTAGTTAAATCCGTGTCAAACTTCAGCCCTAATTTGCTGTTTTCGTCCACCTCAACTTTACGGCGGCGTTTAACTTCCGCCGGGTTGCTACCGCTTGCGCGTACTGCTTGGCTTTCCGTTGCCAATCCACCTTTGATGCGCTCTTTCCACGCTTGCGCCTCTTTTGTCGGATCAATCCATGGCATTACCGGGCCGCTATAAACAGCGTTATAAAGTGATGCAGGATCAATATCGACTGGTACCTCAATTTCACCGCTGACAATCGCCATTTTTAGCCATTCGCGGTAGATTGGACGGGATATATGCGCAACAAAGGTATCTTGTAAAACAGAGTAGCCCTCAAAGCTCTCCACCAACTCTTGGCGTTGGCTTGAGTACGTCCCGTTATAGTCACGGGCAATGCTTGAGTAACTTGAGCGTGTGCCCGCCGCCGTTGCTCTTAATTGCCCATTCCGAAAGGTTTCAAGGTTAACGTTTGGGCGGTTTGAGTTAATTAACCCGATGTCCTCACCGGGTTTTAGATCATCAATGATTGCACCGGGAGCAATCTCAAAATCACGCTCCGGGCTGTCTGCGCTATAATCCTCATTATCCCCATAGATAGCGGCATCACCTTTTTTGATGTACATCGTAAAGGCGGCGGCAATTCGTGCAGCAACACACTCGCTCTCCTCGTAGTCTTTGAGGTCGGCAAGTCGGACGATTACGCCGTGTAACATCGACACCCCGCGCAACTGGTGCAGCCGCTTTTTAAACGCAAGGTGCAACATGTTTTCCGCCGGCACTGTTTTAACTCGCCCGTAAGTGCGGTTATTTTCCTGCGGGTTATCCATGTAAACACGGTAAGAGACAGGACGACGCCACGCGTTAAGCTCGATCCCCTGAATTAAATTTGCCGTATCAAGGGTATTCATCGGCACAAAATCAGGCTCTAGTGCCTCAAGGCTAAATGCAATGTCGGTGCTATGATTTAGTCCCGCCACCGTGCCGCGTACAAGCTGGATAAATACTTCACCATCGCGCAACCAAGTGCGCAAAAGCATTCGCTCAAGTTCCGGGCGGGTAAATTGTCCGGTAACTTCGGGGCGTACAGACCATTCCGCCCATTTTTTGCGGATTTGCTCTGCTAACTCCTCATCAACATCACCGCTTAAATTTAGCGGCTGTGGCTCAATGTGGATGCCTCGGGAGCCAATGACGCGCTCTTCCATTTTGTCCAAAATACCGATTACGATGTCGTGGTTTTGGTCTAATGCCCGAGCTTGCTCTCGCAAACTAACCGCACTTTGTTTGGTCGATACGTTAGCGCCTTGGCTTTCGCGTTTTGCTTTGTGTGTACGATTTGGCATAGCCGCCTCATACGCATTCATCACATAGCGGTTTTTCGCCCGCTGTGCGCCCCATTTAGGCGAGATTGCGGCAATCGCTTTATCTACTATTCCCATTTTTAAAATCTCGCATATTTGATTCTGTGGCGTTTAACGCGCTGTCTTGTTTCCGCTAACAACTCATTAAGCATTTGTTGATAGCGGTCACGTTGTTTTGTCCATTCGGACACTTGGTAAGATACCGATCGCCCGTTAAAGCTCACTTGGCTTTGGGCGTTCTCGATCTTTTCATCAAGAGCTCGGATTTTTTCTTCGAGATCTTCTTTGTCGTAAATCACAGCCACCCACCTTTTTTCTTACTTCCGCCACCGCTTAACCAGTTGCTTTTTACTTTGGTTTTCGGTTGCGGTTTAACTTGTTCAATTTCTACCGCACTTTCTGTTTCTTGTTCCGGTGCGGTTGTTTCTTTTCGAATCACCTCGAGGTTTAAGTGGGGGAGTTTTGCCCAGTAAGGGACGTTATCCTCATCACCCCACTTAATGCGCTCATAACCTCGCAAAATAGCGATTGCATGGGCATAGCAAAATAAGTCAAACGCCTCATTGTTGCCTTTACCCGGTTTGCGCCACTTGCCGTCTTGTCCGCGCTCCTCGTAAGTCAGCTCATCAAAAAACCACTCTCCAAGCCATGCCGGGAAATGGATATAGTTAGCGCCGACAGTCTCACGGCTTAATGCGTTACTAATGCGATCTTTGAGCTGATCTGTTTGGAGTAGATACAACGGCACATCGCCACGCGCTTTTGCGTGCCGGTCTGATCGAGAGGTGTTATCAGGATAAGTGCGGCTAATTAATTTTTGGCGGCGCGTACTATCACCTTTTACGAGATAGACACGCTTAGATATGCCATTGCGTTTGCATCTGCGCCAAAATTTATAAGCGTTATCTGTTACACCATCCTCACCGCCGCTATCCACCGCCATGGCAAGGATTGGCATAAATCCGCCATCTAATCCCTCAATGCGATACTGCTTATTGAGTACATCACTAATAAGCAAATCCCAATCCTCAGGGTAGGCGGACGGGTCAATCGGTTGGCATTCACCGTCCGAATTTGCCCGCATTGATGATTTGATGTTGTATCGATCAATAAGCCATCGTTCGCTGTTTTCGCCATATCCCACGATTTGGACGACAAAGCGACGGTTCCGCCCTCCCTGTACGTCAACCGCAGCCAATAAAAAACGGCACCCATAAGGTACCGTTCTTTTTTCGGTTTCTTCTCGCCGTTCCATTAGCTCATCACTTCGGCGTTGCTCAAGTGCTGAGCGTGGTAAATAAGGTAATCCCCAGTCAGTATTAGTTACTGCTTTTAAGGTTTCCTCACTGCCGGTCATCTCAAATTCGTGCTCTGCGTTGAGTAGTTTATAAGTCAACTGCGCCCACGTTTGATAAGCGGCGGCAGGACCCTCTAGCCAAAATGATGCGATACGTGAGTTTCTGCCCTCGCCATGTATCACACCATCTTTGTCTATCGTTTGCCCCTCTTTTAACCATTTGCCACCGATGTTTAATGTGCGCTTTCTGTCAGGCTCGATTAGAGTTTGACAGTGTGGGCATTGCAGCCGAGCTTTTTCCGATGCCTTGACATAATCGGTATCATCACGATAACCGACCATGTTAGCCATTGATGGCTCAAACCATTCGGAGCAAGTAGGGCATTGCCAATAAAATCTACGTCTGTCGCCACGATTATATAGAGACAAAATGCCGGTTGTCGGCGGTGCCTCGTGTGTTGATTTCGGGTGATATTTTATGTCAACAATATCTTTGCCTGGTGAGCTCTCTACAAGCGTCATGCCGGCGCTCATAAATGTCGTTGTCCGCTTAGACGCTAAACTAAATCCATCCCCCTCGCCGTCCACATCATCTGGCCATCGGTCGTAATCGGTTAATGCAACGTATTTGTAATCTGATGATGACAGCACGTTAATGGACGGCCAGCCAATTTTTAACAGATTGCCGGCGCGAAAATATTTGTCGTGGACGTTATTATCATTTTTGCGTGGACTTAATCTTTTTGACACCTCCGGCGAGCATCTAAAAGTGCGGTCTAGCCGCTTTCGACTGTGTTCACTTGCTTTTTCTTGTGTTAACTGCACAAGCAAAAAATCAGATGGATCACAAATAATAGAGTAGGTGATCCACCCATCAATCAAACCAACTGTTTTACCGGTTCGAGCGGGGCCAACAAAAATAACTGCGTCATACTCACGAGAGTTTAAACAATCCATCGGATCAATGATGTAAGGTGCGGTGTTTTTATCCCATTTAATAGAGTTTCCGCCACCAACCGGCACACGCATATATTCTGCAACCGCCTCTGACACTTTCATTCGGCGCGGCGCCTTAACCAAATTAGCAACATCACGGCGGATATCTTTAGCTGATGCAAACATGGCTAATCATCCTCATCATGTTTTTCTTGCTCGCTTGTGCTTTGTTGTATTTGCTGTGCCATTTGGTCACGCAAATCATCAATAACTTGTTGTACTCTGACTAATGCACCTGGTGATAATCCACAATCACGCTCTAAAATATCAGGCAATGTCTCAAGGGATTGCACCACCGCTTTAGCTTGAGCGCTCATTTCTTGCGCTACTTCATACGCTGGGATCAGCTCGCCAGTATCTCTTTCGTATTTGAGTCTTTCGTTTTCAGCTTGCCAAAAAGCTTTTCGATCTTGTGGGCCTAAACTATCGACATCCGCCGACATCTTTTCCACCAGCGCCAATCTGATTAAATCCGACAGTGAGTAGAGCTTTAATTTAGCATTACTACCCACAGTCGGAGTTAACCCAGCAAGCCGTTGAGACACCGTCTGGCGGTGCATTCCGGAGATTTCGGCAATCTGATTAATGTTTAATTTAATATCAAACAAATTATCCATTTTTACCAAAACTCCAAAAAACGAAAGAATAAAAAATAACCAAAATTAGCACATGATGATGATGCCTAAGATGTCAAAAAACTGTCGAAAACCGCGCGCCCGAAACCCCGTGGAAAGGGGAGTCCCCTCAGGAGTACCTTTTGCCGAAAAATATTTACAAAATATTTTGTGATTTAGTGATTAATCTCTTGCTTTTGTGTGTATGCGTGTGTATAATAACCTCAGATTAAGACGAAAGGAGATAGCATGCACTCAAGAGACTTAATCAAGGAGCTTAAAGCAAACGGTTGTGAGTTTGTAAGGCACGGCAAAGGAGACCACCAAATATGGCACTCTCCAAAAACTGGGAAGAATTTCACGGTGCCACATCCGAAACAAGATTTACCAATCGGAACTTTAAAATCCATTAAAAAATCGGCAGGGCTTTAATAGCTCTGCCGAGCTTTAACGGAGGTAATATGTTATTTACAGTCGGCGTAGAGACGCCAAAAAAAGAGACTGAGGCGTTTGGGATGGTTGTCCCAGCCTTATTCACGGAAAGTTATAGTTGCTTTAGTGGTGCCGATAATGTCGAAGATATTGTGCCAATGGTAACGGACGCAATACATAGCATGCTTGAGGTAATGCTAGACGATGGCTTTGATATATCAACAATCAAAGATAAGGGCTTTATGCACTATAAAACAGATCCGGAATTTGAATTTTGCGATACTTGGTTGTTGGTGGATGTTGATATAACCGCTTATTTTGGTAAGCGTCAGCGGATAAATATCACGCTACCTCAGCATTTACTTGAGCGTATAGATCAGCGTGTATCAACCAACCCAAATTATAAAGACCGTAGCCACTTTTTAGCGGTTGCATCACAAAAAGAATTATCGTCATCTGTTTGATTTTGTAATATTTACATCACATAACTTAGATATAACCCCGATATTTTTAACATCTTGAGCGGAGGTATAGCTAAGATATGTAGCATATATAAAACAAAGGCGACTGTTGTTAGCCGCCTTTATTGGAGAATTAAATATTAAAGACTGTCTTACCTTGCTCATTAGTAACGTAGATATGGTCTTTGGCACCGATTAGGCTATATGCAGCCTCTTTCTCAATACCAAACTCCCCGTACTCATCATCAAGCTCAACATCAATCATCAAACCAATGATTTTATCTGTTGGATTGTTTCGAGCTGAGCAGTAGATTGACTCCTCACGGATAACCTCTTTACACTCTTGGTCTCCATAAATTGGTTGAGTGTAGTAGATTCCGTTAAGTGCGGTCGGCTTTTCTTTTAGCTTTTCCGCCAGTCTGATCATCTCTTTGTACTCACGAGAGGTCTCATCGTAAAATGCAAAGCTATTGCTTTCGGTTATTGACGTTACACCGTCTTGGATGATTTTAATTGTTAGCATAATTGCTCCTGTTGTTTTTTTGTTGATAAAAAAAGACCGCACTTTAATTGGCGGTCTTGGTTTGATTAATTATGAATGCTTGGCGTTGATAAGTCTGCGTTCTGCTATATTAAAATAATCTTTGTCAATTTCTATCCCTATAAATTTCCTATTGGTATTTATACAAGCCATACCGGTCGATCCACTACCCATAAACGGATCGAATACAATATCGCCATCATTACTAAACTTGGTAATCATAAACTCAAGCATATCTACAGGCTTTTGGGTTGGGTGTAGTTTATTGCCTGTTTTTTTTATATTCGAGAACATTACAACTGCGTTTCCCATTAATTAGCTTCCGCCCCTTTTGCAAGAACAACACAAATTCTGTTTTAGGCGCGAAATCTGCTGTTAAATCCCCCATTGATGCATTATTTTTAACCCATGTCAGAATATTTTTAACTTTGAAATATCTTTCAAACGCCAGTTTAAACTTATCAATATTGTGATAACTACAAAATACATAATGAGCTGTGTTTTTTTTACTCACCCTATAAAACTCAGATGCTAACGAATCAATCCAAGAAATATCACCATCATTATAAATAGGTTTAGCCTTAACTTTTCTGCGAGAACTTTGATATGATATGCCATACGGTGGATCTGTTAGAATCATGTCAACGCTTTCATCCCCCATCTCTTTAATTATGTCGTGGCAATTACCAAATCTTATATCTATCATCTTATTCCCTTGTTGATTTAATCCACTTATTGAGATTATCTACTTGGCTT
>ERZ772986.2130-NODE-2130-length-10963-cov-4.342959_pt1 | contig 10963 bp, 11 predicted proteins | sample MGYA00511898_ERZ772986 | MGnify/ENA primary metagenome ERZ772986 (study PRJEB29015, sample SAMEA2737934) | human oral metagenome | biome: human oral; feature: human-associated habitat; material: dental | place: China | collected 2148 ... | reverse complement strand
TTGAAATAATAGACCGCCGGAAGGCCCGGGCAATGGGTCCCGCTCCGGCTCATCCCCGCGTGTGCGGGGAAAACGGCGAGCACTGCGCCTATCCAGTTGAGCACCCAGGCTCATCCCCGCGTGTGCGGGGAAAATCTCGTCGTGCGCCTCAGGAACGCGTTCGCCGTGGGCTCATCCCCGCGTGTGCGGGGAAAACCAGGTCAAGGGAGTGGCCGCTCGGCCGATCAACGGCTCATCCCCGCGTGTGCGGGGAAAACACAGGCGAGTGGTGGACCGACCAGCTCGGACGGGGCTCATCCCCGCGTGTGCGGGGAAAACGGGTGCCGAGTTCTCCGTCATCGCACGAGCCCCTGGCTCATCCCCGCGTGTGCGGGGAAAACGTGTCCCGCGCCCACACCCGCCCAGCCGACCACGGCTCATCCCCGCGTGTGCGGGGAAAACGGATTTCACCGGGGGTGGTCATTGGGGGTCTCCGGCTCATCCCCGCGTGTGCGGGGAAAACACGACCCGGTTGTAGATCTTGTCCCTCGTCAGCGGCTCATCCCCGCGTGTGCGGGGAAAACCACCAGGCCCAGCGCGCCCTCGCCGACCAGCGCGGCTCATCCCCGCGTGTGCGGGGAAAACTCGAGCTCGTGCAGCTGCCACGGCCGTCGCCCCGGCTCATCCCCGCGTGTGCGGGGAAAACGCCGTTGTCGGGAGCGACGAGGTACACCTCCCAGGCTCATCCCCGCGTGTGCGGGGAAAACGTTGTTCCTCCACAGGTTCCGGTGGAATTCTGGGGCTCATCCCCGCGTGTGCGGGGAAAACCCTCTTAGTCATACTAATTCCCCTTCCCATCACAACTCATCCCCGCGTGTGCGGGGAAAACCCTCGCCCCGGGCCTGCCCGGCCACATGTACGGGGCTCATCCCCGCGTGTGCGGGGAAAACGCGCGTCTACGCCCGTGTCGCCGAGACGCCGGGGGCTCATCCCCGCGTGTGCGGGGAAAACGAACACGTGTTTGCGGGCCAGCGCTGACACGGCGGCTCATCCCCGCGTGTGCGGGGAAAACCTCCGAGCGCGGCGGCCAAGTCAACGTCCTTCGGGCTCATCCCCGCGTGTGCGGGGAAAACTCGGGTGCAATGCGTCGCGTGGGTCGGCTCCGGGGCTCATCCCCGCGTGTGCAGGGAAAACCCCGGCGCGCTCACACGCCCGTAGGGGCGTGTGGGCTCATCCCCGCGTGTGCGGGGAAAACGCCGGGGTGTGGGGGCGCCGTTGTGGAGGGCTGGGCTCATCCCCGCGTGTGCGGGGAAAACAGCGCGGACTTCACGATGCGGATCAGGGACGGCGGCTCATCCCCGCGTGTGCGGGGAAAACCCCGGCGGCGTGGGCGTTGGCGGCGGCGATGACGGCTCATCCCCGCGTGTGCGGGGAAAACGCCGCCGCCGGGGGCGACTCCGGGATCGGATGGAGCTCATCCCCGCGTGTGCGGGGAAAACCGCACCCTGACCACTCTCCCCCGCTGTTCCGTGGGCTCATCCCCGCGTGTGCGGGGAAAACCGGTACTCCGAGCCGCCCGCGCTGTTCATCGACGGCTCATCCCCGCGTGTGCGGGGAAAACGTCACACCCTCAGGCAACGCCCGGCCGACCAGCGGCTCATCCCCGCGTGTGCGGGGAAAACGCACCCGCGTCTCGGTCCCGCGCCCATGATCTGGGCTCATCCCCGCGTGTGCGGGGAAAACTACGGGACGGATTTCTCCCGGAGGACGCCCGCCGGCTCATCCCCGCGTGTGCGGGGAAAACCCCCTGGGGGCCGGTGTGGCCGCGGCGCACGTGGGCTCATCCCCGCGTGTGCGGGGAAAACCCACTTGGGCCGCCTCCTCTCACTTCTTCCCCGGGCTCATCCCCGCGTGTGCGGGGAAAACCAGGAGGGGGCCGCCGAGTCCGGGGCCCTGGGCGGCTCATCCCCGCGTGTGCGGGGAAAACGCTGTGGTGCGCATGGTGGGCGACCCCATGCAGGGCTCATCCCCGCGTGTGCGGGGAAAACGGGTCGTACCCGCGCGACCTGACCGACCGCTCCGGCTCATCCCCGCGTGTGCGGGGAAAACCCCGCGATGGGGAGCACGCCGTCCTCCACGGCCGGCTCATCCCCGCGTGTGCGGGGAAAACGTGTAGCGCGCCTGGAACTTGCTACCGTTGATCGGCTCATCCCCGCGTGTGCGGGGAAAACCGCGGGGTTGACTCGTGGTGGATCAAGGACCCGGGCTCATCCCCGCGTGTGCGGGGAAAACCCCCCAGTTTCCCGTTGGCTTCGGGGGACTTTGGGCTCATCCCCGCGTGTGCGGGGAAAACGGGTAGATGGTTCCCGCACGCTTTTGCGTCCAGGGCTCATCCCCGCGTGTGCGGGGAAAACGCGGGGAGGTCACTATCCACCACGACGTGGAGCGGCTCATCCCCGCGTGTGCGGGGAAAACTACCGCAGTCGGGCCGGTGGGGTCAAGGAGTACGGCTCATCCCCGCGTGTGCGGGGAAAACGCCGTGCTCGTCGGCGTGCTGCGCGTACAGGCGGGCTCATCCCCGCGTGTGCGGGGAAAACGACGCGCGGGTGTTCCCGACGGCACCAGCGTCGGGCTCATCCCCGCGCGTGCGGGGAAAACGCCGAGGTCCGGGCTGACGCCTGGGGCGCGGGGGGCTCATCCCCGCGTGTGCGGGGAAAACAGGGGCGGCGGGGCTGGCCTCGCTTGCGCGGCCGGCTCATCCCCGCGTGTGCGGGGAAAACGGGTTCGGCGCGTGCTCCACAGGGATCCGCCGCGGCTCATCCCCGCGTGTGCGGGGAAAACCGACTCATCGAAAATCTGGTAACCCTGCAACGCGGCTCATCCCCGCGTGTGCGGGGAAAACACTACATGCACCTTGGAGAGAATGACGGAATCCGGCTCATCCCCGCGTGTGCGGGGAAAACTCACAAGCGGGGACGGTACCGCAGTGCCGACCAGGCTCATCCCCGCGTGTGCGGGGAAAACGCAAGCCTTGATGTAGACGCCCTTGCGGCGGCCTGGCTCATCCCCGCGTGTGCGGGGAAAACGCGTCGCCGTCCCCTTCGACTCCGAGACCACCATGGCTCATCCCCGCGTGTGCGGGGAAAACGCTACCGCCGCGATCGACCCGAACGCCATGACCGGCTCATCCCCGCGTGTGCGGGGAAAACGGTCCTTCCTGAGTGGGTGCGGGGATGGGGGCGGGCTCATCCCCGCGTGTGCGGGGAAAACCACGCCGTCGGCGTAGACCGCGAACCACCTGGGGGCTCATCCCCGCGTGTGCGGGGAAAACTAGGCGGCGACCAGGGCGCGGGCGTCCTCCGCGTGGCTCATCCCCGCGTGTGCGGGGAAAACCGGGGGTCGGTGACGACATGCAGGCCCTCGGCCGGCTCATCCCCGCGTGTGCGGGGAAAACCTGTTTACGAGGTCACGGAACCAGGCGCATTTGGGCTCATCCCCGCGTGTGCGGGGAAAACTTCGACCAGCCCCTGGAGCTGAACGGCTGGCAGGGCTCATCCCCGCGTGTGCGGGGAAAACCCCTGGTCGTCGAGGTAGCGGAAGACGGTGATGGGCTCATCCCCGCGTGTGCGGGGAAAACCGGCACCGGGACCGGCCCCTTCGACCACCACATGGCTCATCCCCGCGTGTGCGGGGAAAACGGCCGAGGGCGCTGATGCTCGACGAGCCGACGGGGCTCATCCCCGCGTGTGCGGGGAAAACCCTGCTTCAGCGACCCAGTTGGCCGTGGGCTTGGGCTCATCCCCGCGTGTGCGGGGAAAACAGAGTCGGGGTGGGCACGGTCCTGTGGCTCTTCGGCTCATCCCCGCGTGTGCGGGGAAAACGGCAGCCGCAGGCTGAGAGTGACGAGCTGCTTCGGCTCATCCCCGCGTGTGCGGGGAAAACGCGCGCAGGGGCATGCGGTCCCCCGGCGATCCCGGCTCATCCCCGCGTGTGCGGGGAAAACGTCACTGCGGAGATCTCGTCCCTGATCCTCCTCGGCTCATCCCCGCGTGTGCGGGGAAAACTCGTTGAAGAGAATGTGTGCGGCGCCGGCGTCGGGCTCATCCCCGCGTGTGCGGGGAAAACAGGGCGCGGGCCGCCTGGTCGTCGAGGACGACGGGCTCATCCCCGCGTGTGCGGGGAAAACCACCTGGGGCGAAGCCCAGGCCCGTTACCGCACGGCTCATCCCCGCGTGTGCGGGGAAAACGTCCTCGGAACCCCGACGAAGCCGTCCGACCGCGGCTCATCCCCGCGTGTGCGGGGAAAACGTCGCGGCGGACGCGGTCGCGTCTGCCGGTTCGGGCTCATCCCCGCGTGTGCGGGGAAAACGCCAGGTGCGGGTGCCCGCCGTGAACGGCGTCCGGCTCATCCCCGCGTGTGCGGGGAAAACTACGGCGGCGAGGACGGCCAAGCCATAGTGTTCGGCTCATCCCCGCGTGTGCGGGGAAAACCTCACCGAGCAGACCGCATCCGCGCAGGGCCAGGGCTCATCCCCGCGTGTGCGGGGAAAACACGCGCCGGAGCGCGCATCAGAGCATCGGCCAGGGCTCATCCCCGCGTGTGCGGGGAAAACCCCGCCCACGACTACGGGGACGCTCAGGCGGCCGGCTCATCCCCGCGTGTGCGGGGAAAACCGGTCCACGGCCTCGCGCAGGTTCTCGAGCTCGGGCTCATCCCCGCGTGTGCGGGGAAAACGACGTGAATGCCACCAGCGCGGCGTTCACCGCGGGCTCATCCCCGCGTGTGCGGGGAAAACTGCACTGTGATGGGCAGTGCCCGCTTCGCGACCGGCTCATCCCCGCGTGTGCGGGGAAAACGCGGATCAGCACGGGCTCAACAGCCGTGAGCTGGGCTCATCCCCGCGTGTGCGGGGAAAACTTGCGGGCCACTACGCACGGCTCGAAAGCCGGCGGCTCATCCCCGCGTGTGCGGGGAAAACAGCCCCACGCCCGCCTCGATGATCGCGGGCAGGGGCTCATCCCCGCGTGTGCGGGGAAAACGGGGTGACCGCCGCGGGCGGGGAGGAGGACCCGGGCTCATCCCCGCGTGTGCGGGGAAAACGTCCAAGCCCGAGGGGGAGTGACGATGCTCGACGGCTCATCCCCGCGTGTGCGGGGAAAACCTCGCGGGCGACCGCGACACCCTGTACGTCGAGGGCTCATCCCCGCGTGTGCGGGGAAAACGAGAAGGACACCTGCTCGCTGCCGACGCCAATGGGCTCATCCCCGCGTGTGCGGGGAAAACTTCGGGTCGATCAGGAAGATCAACGGTGGCAAGGGCTCATCCCCGCGTGTGCGGGGAAAACGGGTCGGCGCAGAAGGACGGGTCCGTGCTCGCCGGCTCATCCCCGCGTGTGCGGGGAAAACGCGCCACAGTGTTCGGTTTGACATTAGATGCACGGCTCATCCCCGCGTGTGCGGGGAAAACCGGAGCGGCACCCAGAAGAGCGGTTTCGCATTGGGCTCATCCCCGCGTGTGCGGGGAAAACTCGAACGGTGCGACGGACGGCGTGGCATGTGGCGGCTCATCCCCGCGTGTGCGGGGAAAACACTTCCGCCAAGACCTCCTTACGAACGTCCATGGGCTCATCCCCGCGTGTGCGGGGAAAACGCGGACCTGAACAACCCACAAACGTTCACCACCGGCTCATCCCCGCGTGTGCGGGGAAAACTCGAGTGGCCATGCACGACCGCCCTTCCACCGCGGCTCATCCCCGCGTGTGCGGGGAAAACCCAGAGACCACGGTCGGCGACCTGACCGAGTGGGGCTCATCCCCGCGTGTGCGGGGAAAACTTGCGCTTGTCGACGAAGGGGATTGGGAGGTCGGGCTCATCCCCGCGTGTGCGGGGAAAACTCCCGGTTCGACGCGCGGCGCGTCGCATACCAGGGCTCATCCCCGCGTGTGCGGGGAAAACATTCAATGTAGACGTTCATCGCAGTTCATCGCCGGCTCATCCCCGCGTGTGCGGGGAAAACCACGCCAGCCGAAAACAGCAGCCCCGATACCACAGGCTCATCCCCGCGTGTGCGGGGAAAACAGGTCGTGGAACTTGAACCAGGGGATGCCCGCCGGCTCATCCCCGCGTGTGCGGGGAAAACACAACGTCGCGGGCCCGGACACGCGCCAGCGCGGGCTCATCCCCGCGTGTGCGGGGAAAACGCGCGCAGGCCGTTTGCTTCGGCCATGATCTTCGGCTCATCCCCGCGTGTGCGGGGAAAACTCCACTCGATGGAGCCTCGACGACATCGATGCGGGCTCATCCCCGCGTGTGCGGGGAAAACGGTATCGAAGGCGGGGATGCTGGTAAGGCTGACGGCTCATCCCCGCGTGTGCGGGGAAAACCCGGGCCGCCAGTGCGGTACGGCTCGATTGAGGGGCTCATCCCCGCGTGTGCGGGGAAAACTTGGAGGGGATGTCCGCGCCCTTGCCCGCCCACGGCTCATCCCCGCGTGTGCGGGGAAAACGCTCAGGTCTACAACGACATCTTGCCCAACGGCGGCTCATCCCCGCGTGTGCGGGGAAAACGGGCGGATCGGTGTGCCGGTCAGCCTCGCCAGCGGCTCATCCCCGCGTGTGCGGGGAAAACTTCGCGATGGACGAGGCGATGAGGTTGCGGCCCGGCTCATCCCCGCGTGTGCGGGGAAAACCATCAAGGGGCGGCGGTACCAGGTAACCGGACCGGCTCATCCCCGCGTGTGCGGGGAAAACTCCGAGTGGTGAACCGCGCCCCTGCGAGCGTGGGGCTCATCCCCGCGTGTGCGGGGAAAACCAGAAAAACCACGCGAGTCCATCATGTGAGACGGGCTCATCCCCGCGTGTGCGGGGAAAACTCCTGTGAGCCTGTGAAAGGGGGCGTATATGGCGGCTCATCCCCGCGTGTGCGGGGAAAACAGCACGGGGTGGACGCCATCCGAGGGCCTCGCGGGCTCATCCCCGCGTGTGCGGGGAAAACGGACCAGGCCCTCGCGGCCGCGGCCATGGGGTAGGCTCATCCCCGCGTGTGCGGGGAAAACGGCGACTACGGGGACCACCGTGGACAGGTGGCGGGCTCATCCCCGCGTGTGCGGGGAAAACACGATCTACCAGGACTTCGGCGAGGCCGAATCCGGCTCATCCCCGCGTGTGCGGGGAAAACGACCTGCCCAAAGGCGGGATCGACTTGGGCCTGGGCTCATCCCCGCGTGTGCGGGGAAAACGGCCTCGGAGAACTCCTCGAACGAGCAGCTGACGGCTCATCCCCGCGTGTGCGGGGAAAACCCCCTGGCGAGGTCCCAGGCGATGCGGTCGCGGGGCTCATCCCCGCGTGTGCGGGGAAAACCGTCCGGGTAGGGTCCACGTCGATGACCTCGGGGGCTCATCCCCGCGTGTGCGGGGAAAACATCACCGCCGCCGACGTGATCCGCATCGATGGCGGCTCATCCCCGCGTGTGCGGGGAAAACAGGCCCCGCCCCTGTCGCATGTTCAGCTGCGAGGGCTCATCCCCGCGTGTGCGGGGAAAACTTCTTGAGTTGGGCGCCCAGGACCGCGCTCATGGGCTCATCCCCGCGTGTGCGGGGAAAACCCGGCCAGGTCCTCCATGGGGGTGCCCATGTTCGGCTCATCCCCGCGTGTGCGGGGAAAACGGGACTCCGCTCAGCGCTGAGGAAGCCCGCGAGGGCTCATCCCCGCGTGTGCGGGGAAAACGAGACCGCGGGACCGTTCTCCCAGCAGGTGACGGGCTCATCCCCGCGTGTGCGGGGAAAACTGGCGAGCCACCGCGTCGGGGTCGAGAGCCCCGGGCTCATCCCCGCGTGTGCGGGGAAAACCTGGGGATCAAGGCCTACGACTCCCAAGGAAAGTGGCTCATCCCCGCGTGTGCGGGGAAAACACGGCCACCAGACGCGGGCAGTGGAGGCCCACGGGCTCATCCCCGCGTGTGCGGGGAAAACAACTCGAGCTCGCCCTTGATGGGGTCGCTGGACGGCTCATCCCCGCGTGTGCGGGGAAAACGCGCTCGTGCGCACGGAGACCTCGGCTGAGTTCGGCTCATCCCCGCGTGTGCGGGGAAAACGGAAGCCCCACTATCCGCGCCTGGGACTACGCCGGCTCATCCCCGCGTGTGCGGGGAAAACGCCTTCGCGAAACTGCCCGCGCCCATCCAGGCGGGCTCATCCCCGCGTGTGCGGGGAAAACGCGAACCTGGGCCGCGCGGGGTCGCGCCCCACGGGCTCATCCCCGCGTGTGCGGGGAAAACCGGAGGGAGATCGTCCCCGGCCCCGCCCACGACGGCTCATCCCCGCGTGTGCGGGGAAAACGCGCGGGATGCGGCGGCGACGTCGGTGCGCAGCGGCTCATCCCCGCGTGTGCGGGGAAAACGTGTCCGACGACATCAGATTCAACCCGGGCTTCGGCTCATCCCCGCGTGTGCGGGGAAAACGCCGACTCCGCGAAGGTCGTTGGAGTCGCGGGCGGCTCATCCCCGCGTGTGCGGGGAAAACTCTCCGAACGCCGACTGCTGCTGCAAGAACGACGGCTCATCCCCGCGTGTGCGGGGAAAACATGATCGGAGCATCCCCGGCCTGATGGCAGGTCGGCTCATCCCCGCGTGTGCGGGGAAAACAACACGTCGGTGTACGACAAAGCCTTCCAGTTGGGCTCATCCCCGCGTGTGCGGGGAAAACCTGCTCGACGTGTACTACGACGGCCACCGGACGGGCTCATCCCCGCGTGTGCGGGGAAAACGAGTTCGACGAACTGGCCTACACGGGCTACACAGGCTCATCCCCGCGTGTGCGGGGAAAACCCTCACAACGCGGACAAAGCCGTCCGCTGCTAGGGCTCATCCCCGCGTGTGCGGGGAAAACAGGGCCGGGCGCACGCACCGGCCCCCACCACGCGGCTCATCCCCGCGTGTGCGGGGAAAACGCAGCGGGCATAGCCTCCGTCGCCCTCGTCCAGGGCTCATCCCCGCGTGTGCGGGGAAAACGTCCACGTCTTCGACGGCAGGCTCACCTGCGTCGGCTCATCCCCGCGTGTGCGGGGAAAACATCCCCAGCTCGTCCATGACGTTCGCAGCCGCCGGCTCATCCCCGCGTGTGCGGGGAAAACCCAACCTTCGGGTAAGTGATCTCCGGGTTCCCGGGCTCATCCCCGCGTGTGCGGGGAAAACCAGCCTCGACGCATGGCTAACCCGATCCTCCGGGGCTCATCCCCGCGTGTGCGGGGAAAACCCTGCGCGCCGGCCTACCCATCGGGGACGCCTCGGCTCATCCCCGCGTGTGCGGGGAAAACGTCTGCCTGCCCTCGTAGTACTGGAGCGCCGTCGGCTCATCCCCGCGTGTGCGGGGAAAACCCCCCGCTGCGCTGGCGCCTGCTGCTGGGGCGCGGCTCATCCCCGCGTGTGCGGGGAAAACTCCACCACGACGGCCCGAGCATCGAGGCGGAGGGGCTCATCCCCGCGTGTGCGGGGAAAACCCGTCGACGGTGGGCCGCTCGGCGGAGGGTGCCGGCTCATCCCCGCGTGTGCGGGGAAAACCGCACCGTCGTCCTCTACGCCCGCGGCGACCTCGGCTCATCCCCGCGTGTGCGGGGAAAACTGGGCCAACGCCGGGAAGGAACTCCCCTTCGAGGGCTCATCCCCGCGTGTGCGGGGAAAACAGGGCATCGAGGACGGTCACCGTCGTCGGGTACGGCTCATCCCCGCGTGTGCGGGGAAAACGGATGGCACCGCCACCGCATCCGCCCCAACCCGGGCTCATCCCCGCGTGTGCGGGGAAAACCGGCGTTGGCGGCGAGGATGGCGGCCGCGATGGGGCTCATCCCCGCGTGTGCGGGGAAAACGGCGATATGGGTAGCCCACAGGCTGGGGGCCTCGGCTCATCCCCGCGTGTGCGGGGAAAACCGATTCGCCGTCAACCCCAGGTCCAGAAAGTACGGCTCATCCCCGCGTGTGCGGGGAAAACCCCTACGCCCTGTGCGGCGGGGACCCCGACAACGGCTCATCCCCGCGTGTGCGGGGAAAACTTGCCCACGATGTTGCGGAACGCCTCGGACTTGGGCTCATCCCCGCGTGTGCGGGGAAAACGGCCCCGCCCCGGGCCTCGTCCCCCGCGTCGTCGGCTCATCCCCGCGTGTGCGGGGAAAACTGAGATGCAAGGTCGGACGCACGCCCGAACCGCGGCTCATCCCCGCGTGTGCGGGGAAAACCGACGTCTGAGGCAGCGCCTGGTGCGTGATCTGGGCTCATCCCCGCGTGTGCGGGGAAAACGAGATCGCCCGCGCCGAAGACGTGAACGGCAACGGCTCATCCCCGCGTGTGCGGGGAAAACGGCCCCGGCGACAACACCGACGCGACGATCAAGGGCTCATCCCCGCGTGTGCGGGGAAAACATCGTCGCCGCCGTCGCCGCCCTCGTGGCCGCCGGCTCATCCCCGCGTGTGCGGGGAAAACATCGTCGCCGCCGTCGCCGCCCTCGTGGCCGCCGGCTCATCCCCGCGTGTGCGGGGAAAACGGTGACGGTGATTGTGCGGTCGGCGGCGCGCCAGGCTCATCCCCGCGTGTGCGGGGAAAACCAGGGCGCCGACTAACCCGGGTTAGTCGCTGTGGGCTCATCCCCGCGTGTGCGGGGAAAACACATCGGCATCAAGGTCGAAGCTCGGGCAGCCCGGCTCATCCCCGCGTGTGCGGGGAAAACGTCAAAGCCATCATCGGGGCCGCCCAGACCGCGGGCTCATCCCCGCGTGTGCGGGGAAAACCTTGATGCCGTCGATGAACCCCTGGATGAGGGCGGCTCATCCCCGCGTGTGCGGGGAAAACATCCTCGGGGATCCGGGGTGTGGTGGTGTTCACGGCTCATCCCCGCGTGTGCGGGGAAAACCGACGACACCGGCGCCGAGACGAGGGTCATCGGGGCTCATCCCCGCGTGTGCGGGGAAAACGCAACGTCGGAGTACTCCACCGCGT
>ERZ772986.2126-NODE-2126-length-10966-cov-19.785629_pt1 | contig 10966 bp, 11 predicted proteins | sample MGYA00511898_ERZ772986 | MGnify/ENA primary metagenome ERZ772986 (study PRJEB29015, sample SAMEA2737934) | human oral metagenome | biome: human oral; feature: human-associated habitat; material: dental | place: China | collected 2148 ... | reverse complement strand
ATTCTTCCTTATCCTTGGCATCAAAGAGCTTGCCCTTGTCAATCGAGTCATTATCTATGAACAAGAGTTCGTCATCTTTTTCTATTTGAGGGATTTCGATGCTATTTTTCAATAAAGTATAAGTATTGATCCGACAATTTGTCCCGATAAAATCGCCCTTCTTTGCCTGCCATAGAGGATTGATTTTTTCTACATCATATTCGGTTTTGGTGAATTTAGTGAAATCACCCCTTAATCCAGTAGAGCCGACAAGTCCATTGTAGTCATTGACCAGATTTACAAAGTTATTGACACTGTCTTTATCTAAATGAGCTGATAACAAACTCCTCACTTCCTCGACACTCTTTTTACTGTTTAGATTTGAATAAGTGGCCTTCCATGGATATGTTTCCGAGCTAGTCTGACCAACTGTTGGATTCTCTTGAGCGCCATTTGATTGCTTTTGCGCCTTCCCACATGCGGCTAAGCCAAGAATAGCCAAGGTGCAGGCACTCATCAACATAATCTTTTTTACTTTCTTCATTCTTTCGTCCTTTTTATATTTTTCCAATATTCATCTTCAAATAATTCCTCTTGTTATTATAGCAAGAAATGCTAAAAAACAGAAAGGAAAAATCTAATTTGAACAGAAACTTCCTTAAGCCATAAAAAATGACTGCAGTTGATAAAAATGCAGTCACTTTGATTTATGAATTAATGAACAAGATAGAGTAGCTAACTCCAAATGCCAACTTAAAGAAAATGAATCACTATACACTGGTAAGTCTACTTAATCTTATGCTTGTTCATCTTTTCTTCAAAAATAGCTGTCATGATAGCGCGCAATTCCTCACGCTCCTTTTCAGGAAGCTCTCCTGCTTGCTTAGCCACAGCGTAAAGTTCTGGATATTGCTTGGCAACTCGCTCAACCGTCTTGGTCGTTGCATGCCCTCTCACAAGGAAGGGAATTCGCTTAAGCCATTCTTGTGGCACAAGGGCCAAAATCTTTTTAGCCGCCTCCTTATCGCTAATGACGGCTGTACTAAGCCCCTCTTTGATTTGTTCCTGCTCTTTTTGGGTAAAATCTTTTAATTCCATACTGAACTCCTCTTTTCTAGTAAGTTACTTGCTCTTCTTAAATAGACTGCTCTAAGATTGGTTTTTTGAAATTTGAGTAACTCTGACAAGTACTTAAGTCGAATTTCAAAAAATTAATTTGCTTCAGTTTGCAAATCTTCCGTAAAGATTACAAAGCCTTTTGGTAAGATAAGAAGTTGCCCCTCCGATACTTGGCAATGACTTGCTAGAGTTGCAGAATCACGGTCTAAAAAGTGACTTTCCTTGGATTGGTTAAAAATTGCTCGGACCTTTTGACCATCGTAATCCCATTCCAGAGACAGCACATCAGGCTTGATTTCTTCTAGACTATATTTCCCATGCTGGATAATGTCTGAAACACTCTTGCGAAGCTGAATCAATTTCTTCATAAAATTAAGCATGTCATTGCTTTCGGAAACGCGTTCCCAAGGCATCACACGACGACAATCTGGATCTGGCCCTCCGTCTAACTCTAACTCGGTTCCGTAGTAGAAACACGGAGTTCCCTTTTGCAAAAAGAGGCAGGTAAGGGCAGACTTAACCAGTTGGACGTTTCCTTTTGCTGTTGTCAAAATGCGCTCCGTATCGTGCGAATCCAGAAGATTAAACATCACTTCCAAAATCTGCTGTCTATAATACATAGACTGACAATTAATCTCATCAATGAATTGACTGGTCTTCTTAGCCCCACGCAAGAAATAATCCTTGATACTATCAGAGAGAGGATAGTTCATGACCGCATGGAACTCATCACCATTTAGCCAAGGCTGAGACGTGTGCCAGACTTCTCCAAGAATATAAAGGTCAGGCTTTTTAGCCAAGACAGTCTTGCGGAAATCTCTCCAAAATTGGTGGTCGACTTCGTTGGCCACATCTAGCCGCCAAGCATCGATATCAAACTCTTCAATCCAGTAGGTCGCAACGCCCAACAAATAGTCCCTCACTTGAGGATTGGCTGTATTCAGCTTGGGCATATAGCTCTCAAAGGCAAAGGTATGGTAAGGGAGCTTTCTTGGATTCGTAAGCTTATCCTTTGTCACCGGGAATTCTTGAACATGGAACCAGTCTTTATAAGCTGAATTTTCGCCGTATTTAAGGACATCCTGCCACTGTGGAGATTGGTCTCCGATATGGTTAAAAACAGCGTCTAGCATGATTTTCATACCACGCTGATGGGCCTGATCCACCAGTTTACGGAAGGTTTCTTTATCTCCAAAATGACGGTCAATTTCGAAATAATCCGTCGTATTGTACTTGTGATTGCTCGGGGATTCAAAGATTGGACAGAGATACAGACCTGTAATCCCTAAGTCTTGCAAGTAATCCAGATGGTCAATAATGCCCTGTAAATCACCACCAAAAAAATCTTCACTTTTAGGCGTGATTGACGAATCCCAAGCTAGAGCTCCTTCTGGTGAAAGAGCAGGATTGCCGTTGGCAAAACGCTCTGGGAAAATCTGATACCAAACTGTCTTTGCTACCCAGTCCGGAACATGGCAAGCATCAATCTCATGGATATAAGGAATTTTAAAACCATTTCCTTCGTAATGAAGGTTTTCTAGCGTGTTTTCAACACAACCCTTATCGCCATACAAGATACTCTGACCTTGCTTATCCTTAACCTCAAAGAGATACTGGAGTCGCGCGTAACCAACTGAAATCTCCACCTGCCAATAATCAAACAAAGCATCAGAGGTGACTTTGACCATTTCCTTGCTGTCCTCATAATGATCCTCCATAAAAATAAAAGGATCTCCAAAGTGCAAGTTGATACTTTTGATATCTCCTCTTTTCGTCCGAATGCGAATGTGTATTGTCTTATCTTTATAAAGATAAGCATACTCCGACTCTGGCCTGTGGTAAATAGCTGACAATTCCATAATTTCTCTCCTAGATTTCTCTTTATAGACTCATCGCAATACTATGCAAACGATTTCAAAACCTAGCCCTAGTATATCACTTTAAAAAAATGAATGCAAGGTGTTGTTTGGGTATGCACTTCAATTACACCTCATACGGCTGTTTACCATCATGCACTTCCCATTGACATCTGTTAATTTCATATCCGTGAATACTGATTTAAACGAGAAATCCCTACTATGCAAGTAATATTCCAAATTTAATCTTTCCTGTACATGCCCACATATGGCAGATACGCATTTGTTTAAATCGTATGCCATCCTCGGAACATTCGATGCAGTAATCATCTTCACGTCTACTTAGACGATACCACATGGTTTTGATATCTGCACTAATTTCCGTAGTTGCCCAATCGGAATATCCTTTGTTTGTCACAACACTTCCAAGGTGCTGGAAATGATCATTTTCAAATTCTATAGAACCTTTCAACCAGTTCTCACTATCAAGATATATGACCACACCGCACTGATCAAAGCGGTGATGGCTATCAGTGAAATCAGTTTTTACAATGAATGAAAAGTACTTTTCTTCTGTTTCAACCTGCAGTACCGGAGCACTATCATTTCGGAAATGATAGTAAGTTCTTTGCCATAAATCAGTTCCAGGTTGGGTCCTAATCTCTACTCGATCATCCGTTATTGTATATTCATGAGGTTCTCGCGTCCACTTAAAATCTTTTGCATTCATTTTATGCTCCTCCATCCCTATTTTTATTTAGGTATATAATTTGTTGAATATAGTGACTTGAAAAAATTTTTGCTCAAAATTTTCTACGCTTTAACGAGCAACACTACGCACTCCACGTGAAACGAGTGAACACTAAGGATGTCAGGTAGTTACGTTCGTATCTGGGAAAATATCCATGAACTTTTTAACGATAGATCTAAAGCAAATCCTTCTGATAAGGCATTTTTTGAGGAGCATAAGTCTGAAATCACACGCTACGAAACAGATCTTGCAAAACTCAAAAAGTCCTATTCAAAGCTACCTGATTCTAAGGATATTTTAGATAAACTTGATAAATTGCAAGAAAAAAGAATACCCTCATGAAAGAGTATTCTTCCTCAAAAACTACTATGGACGAGCTTTATCAAATACGAAAGAACTATGGAATTTACATGGGCAAGGAGATGGGGAGATAGCTTTTCTCTCCATCATTTATTACCAAGTTGATGGTTTGTGTTCAATACCATATTCTATCAAATCTTCTATGTTATCCTTGATGTCAATATAAACATTATCACTTGCTGACCAATTGGACTCAAAACATCTAACATATTTAGACATTGATGCTCCGCTTATATTATAGTAATCAAAAGGATTAGAACCTTTACTATCTTGTTCACCCTTTGCGTTTTTCAGTTTGTGAATATAGATTCCTACAATTCCTTTATTTAACTCATATGCTTTTTTTATTTCATAATTTATCCATTTTCTGTTTGCTGTTTTTTCTCCAATCAAAACAACTAAACATGAACGCTTATTTAACTGTTCATCAATCCATTCTTTAATTTTACTTTCAGTTTTTTCTTTTACTTCCTCCCAGTCATTATCAGAAAAGGTAGAACTACCGTCTACTTTCCCCATGTTGCGAACCTTTCCTGCCCGCCAATTATCATTGTCGTAATGAAAGCTAAAAAACACCTGTCTTTTTGACATTTAAAATTCCTCCTTATTTAATATTTTAACTGCTTGAACTATGTTTTTAACAGACATATCAATATCGCCATCGCATTGTTTATTTGCCTGTTTAATTGCACTTATTGTATTTTTATCTGTAATTTCTAGAGTTATTTTATTGAATATTTCTTTAGCTGACCCACCAGTATGTTCAATTGGCAAACATACTAACCCATGCTTTTTACATAATTCAAATTCATCTATAACTCCACTTGCAATATTTTCTGTTTCTTTGTTTCCAAAAATGAATATAGCGGTTCCGCAATTATCAATCAGTTGCTCTCTATTTTCTTTATATAGCTTATCTAAATCTATTCCCAATGAGCTATTTTGCGGGAAAGGCATAAGCGTCAAAAAATCACTTATTTTGGAATTATGATTCAAGCAATAATCTGCGACACCATTTAATATAAATTCACCTACACCTTTGCCATATCCATTCACAATACGATAACCATTCTTTGATAGTTCAAAAGATAGCTTATGAATAAAATTTTTACCAGTTTCATGAGAATAACCCGGATAACAATATGCACTACCCGATATAAATATTGTTTTTCTTCTATATCTATCTACAAGTATACTTAATATGTCAGTAATTTCATTATAGTCATTTACCAAATAGGTAAAAATACCATACCTATTTAAATCTTCTATTTGCAGCTCTTGTCTTACTTTTTTGTACTCATAATCCTCATCAGTATCTTGAACTCTTTTCATAATACAATAATGTTTTCTTGTATTCTTTTCGTCGAGTAATACCCTTAATCTTCCTATTACATAGTTAAAGTTTGGATCTTCAAAGCTAAATCCTAAAAATAGAAATGTCTTGGTAAGCAAATCGCCCTCTAAAACCTCTCTGAATAATTTTCTTTTGTTATATCCAAATTCTTCATAATCGCTTCTTGTAAGTACTGCATCTTCAGGAGATTCTACATCGCCATGCAATTTGTATACTATTGCATCAAAATTATAATTTGTACCTCTTAGTTGTTCATCCTTTGTTTTTACATAAGGCTTTTTCATATTGGTTTCTAAAGCCTTTTCTATTAACTTATCATAATTTGTTGTCCAAAAAGTTGAAATGGGTAACTGTGATAATAATTTATGATTTTCAGTGGGCTTTACTAATTGAGAAAATTGACCTTTGATAAGATCATCTATTGATGTTCTCTTTTTCGAATTAGAATAATACTGAGCCAAATTAACCAAATCATTTTCTTTTTCAACATCTAATCCAATCTCTTCTGCTGGTTCTCTGAGAAGTTCTTTCCAACTACAAAACCCAGCAGGAATTGATAATCCTGCTCCAATAAATGCTCCTAATTCATCACTTTTAATAGCTTTTTCAATTTCTCTAATCAAATCTTTTCTGGATACTTCACCTTTAATAATAATCACCTCCCCCTTGTCTTCTCGGTCCTAAGAATTTATCACCATTTAAATGAATCATATGGTCGGGCATATCTGCAATCCATACTTCCGTTTCCCAAGCTAAAGACTCTGAGAATTTTTAAAATGTCCTAAATTGTCAAATTAAGTTAGACTTTTCAAGTAACTCAGAATTTTTCATATCTAAATCTATCATTTTTTTAAATAGCATTTTATAACTTATTTTCGACATGACTACCCACCCATCTATACAGTCTTATTTTTATTATTATATCATGTTTATTCGCTTTTTTCATCATAAACTTCCCTTTACGCAAACACTTTTATTTCTGAAGACAAAAAAAGAGACGGTGCAGTCCTAAGACCACACCGACCATAAATTTATCTCTCAGCTTCTTTGTTTGCTGCTTTATTTTCTTTTGGCTTTTCCTTATCTTCAGCCTGATATTTCTTAATAGCTCCAAGCACAGATGCCTTTCATCCGGTGTATTGGTATATGCTGCTTTAAAAATCATTTAATATTCTCACCTTCTATTAATGCCATTTTCTTATAATTCACATCTATAAACCATTCTTCTTCCATTTTAGATATAAGAAATTGTCCCTCTTCTATATCTTGTTTTTTTATAGTATATATTGGTTTGTTTAATGATAAAAAATAATTAAGTTCATATTTACACCAAATTGAATTTTTGGAATAATCAGATTCAACAAATATAAGATTATCTGATTGTTCTAATCTGCTCTCCAATACACTTAATGTTGCATCACATAGTAGATGTCTTTTTAAATAATCATTATCGTTAATCCAATCACAATAAATGTTTTTGTTATTGCTATTTTCATATTTTATTAGCTTCTGAACAGATGCACTATCCTTACTACTATGTGATATAAAAAAATCATATGACTTTATTTTTTGTTCTTTAGCATTCTCTATTCTATATTCCAATTCTGATGGTGTTTTAGGAATTTTATATACTTCATTTGGATATATCTTCTTTAGGTACTCCTTCCTTTTCTTATTTCCAGTGTGAACTTGCATATATTTTTGTCTTCTTAATCGTGGATTATAATTAAAAGACTGTAAATGTTTAAAAGCAATTTCACGAAGTTGTTTGTTAAGTTCAGTATCATTTAGTTTGAAAAAAAATTGTATTATTGGGTCGCTGTAATATTTTTGCAACTCTAAAATAATATATACTTTATCTTTTTGAGATGTATTTTTTCTTTCATATAATCCAATTAGTTTTTCTAAAAAAATAGGTGTTACCTGTTGAGTTTTAGATTTTGCTTTCTCAATTTTTTTTGTAACCCTATCTATTTTGTTTTTTCTTTTATTCCAAAGGTTTTCTCTTTCTACCAAGTATCTTTCATATGAAAAATCATTATTATAATTCTCTTTGTAACGATCTGAAGCTAATTTTTTATACATTGAACACTCAAACAATATTTCAATTGGAGAACTCATTCTATAACGAGCTTTCCCATATCTTTTTTTTATAAACTTGTCTTTTTTTTGATAATATTCACGCTTTATTTCAACAGATTCCCACTCATATGGATAGTAATGTTTTAATGTATCAACTATGTCAGTATCTTCATAATTTTTTTCTAAAACATTTGCAATATGTTTTAATTGTTCATTCCACATTTTCTTTATATCAATTATTTCACGATTATAAATATGCTTAGTTACTCCTGCCATCACCACTTCACCTCATAATATTATACCAAATATACATATACTATATAAAACCGTAACAGAAAAATATTACAATCTTGTAAATTGTTGGTTTTCAACTATAAAATCTTTCATCTGCTTAAACATTCGTATTAAAGCCTTGCTTTGCTTGACAGCAAGTTTCTCCTCTTAATACAGTAATCAGCATATAAATACCTTGTTCTGTAAAGGCGTAAGGCATATATCTTCTACCGCCTGAACCTTCATCTGATTTTGAGGTCAAAAATTTTGATCCCTTAAATTCCAATTTAATTATTTCTTTTTCCTAGGTTTAGGTGTTTGCTGTTACCGTATCGTATTGTCATACACTTCTCACTCTACGACAGCTATCGCATGGACGGGACATCTACTTCTACTTCGCTGATGAATCAGCTCGTACAAGCAGTGATACCGCCTCAACATGATGCGTTTGAGGAAATAAGTCAACTGGCTGGACTTTCTTCAGTTCATAGCCCAGCTCTTGATAGAGTTTGATATCACGCGCCATGGTGGCAGGATTGCAGGAGATGTAGACAATCCGCTGGGGCCCCATGCTGACACTGGAAGTGATAAAGCTCTCTGTCAAGCCCTTACGCGGCGGATCGACTAGGATGACATCCGCCTTGACTCCCTGATCCAGCCAAGTTTGGATGGCTTTTTCTGCAGGGGCGCAAACATAGCTGGCATTGGTGATACCGTTGAGTTCTGCGTTGCGCTGACTATTTTCCACGGCCTCAGGAATGACCTCGACTCCATAGACCTGCTGGACTCGGTCAGCCAGCGACAGACCAATGGTGCCAATGCCCGAGTAGGCATCCAGCACAATATCCTCTTTTTTAAAATCAGCAAAGTCAAAGGCCGTCTGATAAAGCTTCTCTGCCATCTCAGTATTGACTTGGTAAAAGGCTGGCGCAGCAATCTGGAACTGCTTGCCCAGCATGCTGTCAGTGATGAAATCTTGGCCGTAGAGTGTCCGAAATTCCCGACCAAAAATGGCATTGCCCGGCTGGTCGTTGATATTTTGCATGATAGACTTGATAGCTGGGAAAGCTTCTGTCAAACGTTCAACCAGCTGCTCCACTCGGAAAATCTTTGGCCGACTGGTCACCAAAATGACCATGATTTCACCCGAATAATGGCCACGGCGAACAACCAGATTGCGAATCAGGCCAGTACCTTCCTTTTCATCGTAAGGCTTGAGGTAGAAGCGACGCAGCAAGTCGCGTACAAAAACGATGACTTGATCAATAACTGGATCCTGAATATAAAAGTCCTCAATCGGCAGGAGATCATGAGAATTTTTCCGGAAAAAGCCCGTTTCTAGCTGACCATTAACACGACGGACTGGCACCTGTGCTTTATTACGGTAGGCCAGTGGCTGATCCATTCCGAGTGTTTCCAGCACTTCCACGTCTGAGATGCCAGCGATTTTATAAAGACAGTCCTGCACTTGCTTGCCTTTAAAAGCTAGCTGGGCTGGGTAAGCCAAGTGCCCCAAATCAGCAATTCCAGTCCGCAGATAGGCCAAATCGACATGCTCATTACGCTGGTCAGACTTCTTCACAAATTCCTCAACTCGGCCAAAGCCGATTTTTTTGTTGACCTTGAGGACACGCATGCGAATCACTTCACTCGGCAGGGCATTTTCAATGAAAAAGACGCGGCCGTCTACCTTGGCCACACCCGCTCCTTCATGACTGAGATCTACAATTTCTACTTCAATAATATCGTTCTTTTTTAACATTTCTTTACTTTCTAATCCACCCTGCGCTCAACTGCAACTAGACTCTGCAGAAAAATCACAGGATTTTCTACTGTTTATTTCTTTCTTCCTATTGGAAAATATGTTCACATTTCTGCTCTGCTATTTTCCCAAAAAGAAAGGGAAGAGACAAAATCTGCCACTTCCCATTATATCATAAGAGCCCTATCTTAAGCCCATTTGTTTCAATCTTTCTTTATAGGCTTCAAAATCAATCAAGAGTCCTTGTCCCCCATACATATCATAGGTATCCGTCCAGTCGCCTAGTTCTGGTATAGTGAGGCGCTCTATCCCATTGCGTGAATCAAGCACCAAGGATAAGCCTTGTGACCAAATAAAACTCTGAGGTACATTGGTTGAGGTCAAGGCAAAGACTTTTCCTAATGCTTCAGATCCTGTAAAAAGCTTGGTAGGGTCTTTTATCTGCTGCATGATAGCAGTCAAGACTTCTTGCTGGCGGCGTGTACGTCCAAAGTCACCCTCATCGTCCTTACGGAAGCGGGCATAGTTTAAGAGCGTTCGCCCGTCCATGTGCTGACGACCAACCTTGATGGTTTGAGTAGGAACCACTCCATCCTTCATGTTCAAATCATCTGGAACTTCCACTTCTGTGACTTTTTCCCCATCAATGGTTGAAAATTTAGCATCCATAAATACACCATTTGGAAAGAGGGTGTCAATTGCAGTCGCAAAGGTGTTAAAGTCTACTAAAGCATAGTATTTAATGTCAATATCGAAGTTATCTTTCAAAGCTTGGCGCACTGCCTCAGCTCCACGATGATTATCTTGTTCACCAAAAGTATAGGCGGAGTTCAATTTTTGATCATAATAATCATCATCCGTCGGCTCCGTGTAGGAATTGCTGACGCCGTCAATATGAATCAAGGTATCACGCATAAAGCTGACCAACTTCATCTTATGATCTTTATTGCCAACGTTCAAGACCATAATTGAATCAGTCCGAGTCTCCGTTGAATTTTCTCCAATTCGGCCATCCGTCCCTAAAACAAGAATGTTGATCCCATCTCGAGCATCATGGCCATCAAAGTACTCAACATCAGCTGCTTTAAGATTTCCTGGTCTCGCTGTATTTAAGCCTTTGAAAAACATAAAGAGCATGCCAGAAACAACCAAAAGCACAAAAATAAGGAGCCACATCAGCACGCGCTTAGGACGAATTTTTTTGTATGTTCTCGGAGTTTTCTGAGTTGATTTTTTCGCTTCTTGCTTTAAAGAAGTGCGGGAATTCTTTTGACTTCTGCTAAGAGAACCTTTACCCGGGTATTTGGGTAACAAACCGGATGAATCCGTCTTCGGATCTTCTGACGAAGCCTGCACGGTCTGCTTGGTAGCCGCCTTTTGCGCAGCATCTGGCCGTCCTTTCGACTTTTGGCGGAGATAATTATACTCCT
>ERZ772986.2123-NODE-2123-length-10976-cov-21.941123_pt1 | contig 10976 bp, 9 predicted proteins | sample MGYA00511898_ERZ772986 | MGnify/ENA primary metagenome ERZ772986 (study PRJEB29015, sample SAMEA2737934) | human oral metagenome | biome: human oral; feature: human-associated habitat; material: dental | place: China | collected 2148 ... | reverse complement strand
ATCTCTGCGCCCGTAGATAAAAAACGGGTGACGCGGCTCGCCCCCGCGGTCGTCCCCGGTCAAAGCGGGATCCCCTTTCCCGATGATCTAGAAAGCTGCATGGTAAAGGCAGACTCGGGCATGCCACACTGGGCGGTGTGATTTCATTAGTTTTCTAGGCGCCCCAGTCCTGACTGAAGCGAATAATACCCGTACAGTGCACGGAAAAGCGATCGACCAACCGACCGACGAAAGAACCTTCAAGGAGCTTCGCCGGCTGCTTTCCTGTCCATCACGGGCAGGGGGCACCCTGCTCACTCACGCCCTCCCTCTGAAAGGAGCAGGGGTCGGCCCGTTGGTGCGTCGTTAAGCGTCCTTACTAGATGCCTGGTCGGCGGATTGCTTCTCTGCTTCTCCTTCCGCTTCCTTTTCCGCTGTTTCCTCGATGCCGGCGATGGCTGCGGCAAGCCCGAGCTCGTCATCGTCGTCAAGTTCATTGCGCTGGATCGTGCCTTTCGCAAGCTTGTCGATGACCAATGCGATAGCGCCATCGCCGGTAACGTTGCAGGCGGTGCCGAACGAGTCGATCGCAATATACGCGGCAATCATCAACGCCACCTGGTCGTCGTTGAACCCCAGGCTGGCGCTCAGCAGCCCCACCGCGGCCGTAATCGCGCCACCCGGCACGCCCGGCGCGGCCACCATGGTGACGCCCAGCATGAGGATGAAGCCCACGGCCACACCCAGGGGAATGTGCATGCCGTCCATGAACATGACGGCGAACGCGAAAAGCGTGATCTTTAGCATGGACCCCGACAGGTGGATTGTTGCACACAATGGGATGACGAAGCCGGCGACGGATGCGGACACCCCGTTTTTGCGGGTGCATTCGTAGGTGACGGGGATGGTTGCGGCCGACGAGGAGGTGCCCAGGGCGGTGAAGTATGCAGGCATCATGTTTTTCAGGCTGCGGAATGGGTTTTTGCGCACGATGGTCCCGGCGATGCTGTATTGGACGATCAGCATGATAAATGAGACAACAATGGCGAGCACCAGCACCTTCGAGAACGCGGAGAGCACGTCGACGAGTTTGCCGTTCATGCCGAGGGAGAGGAACAGTCCGAAAATATAGACGGGCAGCAGGGGGATAATCATGACGGTGATGACTTTCATGACTACACGCCGCAGGTCGGCAACCCCACCGTAGAGGGTGTCGGATTTGACGCTGGTCATGGCGACGCCGACAACAAAGGCAAGGATGAGGGCGGTCATGACCTCCATGGGTGCTGGCATGTCGACCTTGAGGTAGGGCTCTAGGGCGCCTTTTTCAATGTCGCCGGTTTTGACGCTTTCTTGGCCGGCGAGGAGGATGGGATAGAGGACGGTGGCCAGCCCCCAGGAGATCAGGCCTGCTACCAGGGCGGAGAGGTAGGCGATGGCGGTGGTGACGGCTAACCATTTGCCGGCGCCGCGGCCCAGGCCGGCGATGGCTGGGGTGATGAGGGCGAAGATGAGGACAGGGACGAAGAATCCGAGGAAGTTACCGAACAGGCCATTGAAGGTGGCGAAGACGCGGGCGAGCCATACGGGGAAGAAGAAGCTGCATGCGATGCCGAGAATGATGGCCACAACGATTTTGAAGAGCAGCGATGAGGTTATTCGCTTAAGGTCCATGATGGATAGCTCCTTGTGTTGGGTATTTTGGTCAGGTTTTAACCTAATTGGTGTACCCCACATTCTCCTATTTTGTGTTAGCCATATCGCATTATTGGTTTTGGTTTATAGCATGTTTACGGCACTTCTGCGGTGTGTTGCCGGTGCGCTAGTGGTGTGTTGGTGGCGTGGTTGCGGCACGGTACAGTGGTGTCCATGGTCGTTCTTGGATGTGTTCTTGCTGCTCTTGCCGTGGTGTTGGTGCTGGTTGGCGCGTTGGCGTGGACTCGCCATTTGCCGGGTAATAAGTATGTGGGTATTAAGGTGCCGGAGGTGCGGGAGTCCCGGGAAGTGTGGGATGCGGTCCACCAGTTTGCCGGCCCATTGTGGTTGGCATCCGGGGTGGCGATGGCTGTGGCCGCGGTGCCGCCGTTTAGTGGCGTGAGCTGGTTGTTGATTATTTCGCTGGTGGGGGTTGCGGCGTCGGTGTACTTTTTTGGTTTGGGTTCGAGCATGGGGGCGCGGGCCGCCGGGGTGTTGGTGCGGGAAGAGTCGTCGGGCGGCTGCTGCGGCGGTGACAGCAGTGATGCTTCCGACGCAGCGCCCGCGCCCCAGGTTGATTTTGATGCGTTACGACGTGCGGCTGGTGCCGCCGACGCGTAATCGGTTGCGCGGGATCATGACAGGGGCTAGAATTTTTAAGCTATGAACACGATGAAGAAACTTTGGTGGTGGCGCGCTTAATAGCGGGCCAACTTTAGTGACTTCATCATTCAGGCCCAATAACCACAGCTGACCACGGCGGCGATGGGCCTGTGAGGGAACCTGACCCGCATGAAGGAGGTTCCCGTTACCATGACTCATCCTCGTCCTACCCTGATTGATGCTTATTTCGGCGAGTATGGCGGCCAATACGTGCCCGAGGTGCTGTATCCATCGCTTGACCAGTTAGAACAAGCGTATGTGGATGCGCTGAACGATCCCGAGTTTTTGCGGGAGCTTGACGACCTGCGTCGGAATTATTTGGGGCGGCCCACCCCCATCACCGAGTGCGCTAACCTGCCGCTTTCCGGGAACGCCCGGATATTTTTGAAGCGTGAGGATCTGCTGCATGGCGGCGCACATAAGGGAAATCAGGTGCTTGCTCAGGCGTTATTGGCGAAGCGCATGGGCAAGACCCGGCTTATTGCCGAGACCGGTGCGGGGCAGCATGGTATGGCCACCGCCATGGTTGCGGCGCTCATGGGTATGGAGTGCACCATTTATATGGGGGCGCGGGATGTGGCCCGGCAGCAGCCGAATGTGTATCGGATGCGGCTGATGGGGGCAAAGGTAGTGCCGGTTTCGAACGAGCACGGTGAGGCACTGTCTGATGCTATTGATGTGGCGTTGACGGATTGGGTGGAAAGCTTAGGAACCACCCACTATTTGTTGGGGACGGCCGCCGGCCCGCACCCATTCCCGAAGCTGGTGAAACAGTTCCAGAAGGTTATTTCGGAGGAGTCCCGGCAGCAAATGCTGGAGCACACCGGCCGGCTGCCGGATATGGTGGTGGCGTGTGTCGGTGGGGGGTCGAACGCCATTGGGGCGTTCGCCGAATATTTACCGGATGAGGAGGTGCGACTCATTGGTGTGGAACCCGCCGGTGAAGGGCTAGATTCCGGGAAACATGGTGCACCATTGAACCGCGGCAAGGTGGGGGTTTTGCACGGGTCGAAATCGTATGTGATGTTGGGCAGCGATGGTGAGGTGATGCATTCGCATTCGGTGTCGGCCGGCCTGGATTATCCGGGGGTTGGGCCGGAGCACGCTTACCTGTTGGACAGTGGCCGGGCCGAGTATGTGGGGATCACGGATGCGGAGGCGTTGCAGGCGTTTCGGATGCTCAGCCGGTATGAGGGGATCATTCCGGCGTTGGAGTCGTCGCATGCGCTCGCGTATGCGTTGAAGCTGGCGGAGCATGCAGATCCGCAGGGGGAGCCGCTGAATATTTTGGTGAATTTGTCGGGCCGGGGCGATAAGGATGTGGACTATGTGCGGAACATTTTAGGGGATTTAGCCGCGGAGGATCCGGCAACCACCAAGGTCACGGACCCGCATGTGGCGGAGGTGTTAGAGAAGATGACCGACGAATCGAATGCCCGGGAGGGTGTGGGCCGGTACGCACACCATGATGATGAGCAGGTGGGGGAGTAGGCATGGTTCAGGTGATTCGGATTCCGGTGCGCTACCACGAGGATGCGTCACTGCTCTTTGCGCATCTTGGTGGGGTGGCCCGGCCGGACACGCTGCTCCTGGAGAGCGCGGATATTGATTCGAAGAAGAACACCGGCTGCATTGCGGTGCTGGAGGCTGCGGCCCGGGTGACGTGCCACGGCCAGACGGTGACGGTGGCAGCATTGACCACGGCTGGCACCCATATTACCGAACGGTTATGCGACCAGTTGGGGGAGTTTGTGTCTGGTCGTGACGAACAGCCGTTGGTGGCCACGTTCGAATTCCCACCGGTGACGGTCACCGACGAACGAGAACGATTGCGGGCAATCAGTAACGTGGAGGTGCTCCGCCAACTCCAACAGCACGCCGACTACCAGGGCGAGATGTTGCCGCTGCTTGGCGGCGGGTTCGCCTTCGACTACCTGGGCACCTACGAGCAGCTGCCACCGGTCGCCGACGGGCCGAACACGTTCCCCGACTACCAGTTCCTGCTGGCCGAAACCGTGCTCACCATCGACCATTTGACCAAGGAAGCATTCGTGGAGTCGCTGAACCCGGCGTCGGCAGGCGAATGGGCGGCACGCATCGCCGACACCCCACCCAGCTTTACGACGGACACGCCGGCGGGGGCGGCGTCGCAAAGCACGGAACCGCTCACCGTACAAGCCAGCATGGACGACGCCGAATTCCGCGGCCATGTGCGTGACATGCAGGAATACATCCACAACGGGGATATTTACCAGGGCATGCCCGCCCGCATGTTCACCACCGACTGCCCCGACGCGTTCGCAGCCTACCGGGCGCTGCGGGACACCAACCCCAGCCCCTACATGTTCTACCTGCACGGACCCGACTATGAACTATTCGGCGCCTCCCCGGAATCCAACCTCAAATTCGACGCCGCCAGCCGGCTCGTGCAGGTCTACCCGGTGGCGGGCACCCGACCGCGCGGCACCAACCCAGAGCTGGACATCCGCGCCGAACTAGAAATGCGCACCGACAGCAAAGAAGTCGCCGAACACACCATGCTGGTCGACCTGGCCCGCAACGACCTGGCCCGGGTGGCGGTCCCCACCACCCGCAAAGTCGCCGACCTGCTCCAAGTCGACCGATACTCCCGGGTAATGCACCTGGTCAGCCGGGTCACCGCAACCCTCCACCCCGACTTTGATTGCCTCGACGCCTACCGAGCATGCATGAACATGGGCACCCTGACCGGCGCCCCGAAACTCCGCGCCACCGAACTCTTACGGCAAGTCGAAGGCCGCCGCCGCGGCTCCTACGGTGGAGCAATCGGCTACCTCAAAGGCGACGGCTCCATGGACACCGCCATAGTGATCCGCTCCGCATTCGTCCGCAACGGGACCGCAATCGTGCAGGCGGGCGCCGGGGTGGTGCGGGACTCCCAACCACAATCCGAAGCGAACGAAACCCTGCACAAGGCATACGCCGTGCTCACCGCGATCGCTAGCGCACAAGGGAAGAAAGTAGAGGTACTGCGATAATGCCCACCACCCCAGCACCCCACGAAACGCATGTGGTCATGATCGACAACCAAGACTCGTTCGTCTACAACCTAGTCGATGCGTTCGCGGTCGCCGGCTACCGCCACACGGTGTTCCGCAACACCATCCCCGTGGCCGACGTGCTCGCCGCAAAACCCGACCTCATCTGTCTCTCCCCCGGGCCCGGGCACCCCCGCGACGCCAACAATCTCATGGGCATCCTCGCCGCCGCCCTCGACCGCAACATTCCCGTGCTCGGCATCTGCCTCGGCTTCCAAGCACTCCTCGAACACTTTGGCGGATCCGTCCGCCCCTGCGGGCCAATGCACGGGGTCACCGACATCATGGAACTCACCGAAGCCGGCCTCACCAGCAAGCTTTTCGACGGCCTCACAGTCGACGCCGGGCCCGAAAACAACTTCACTGGAACACAAGTTCCTATCGCCCGCTACCATTCCCTCGGCTGCCTCACCACCGAAATCCCCACCAACCTCACCCCACTCGGCACCTCACAAGCCACCACCGGCCCCGTCGTCATGGCAGCCACCACCAACACCACCGAAGGCGCGGCAATCGGACTGCAATTCCACCCAGAAAGCATCCTCAGCCCCACCGGCCCCATCATCCTCGACCGGTGCATCACCGCCCTCCTCAACCAACACTAACCACCCTCAACGAACCCCGAAAGAACCAGCATCATGGACCTCATCGACAACCTCATCACCTACCTCACCAACCCCAACCCCACCGCCGACGAAGCCCAAGCCGCCTTCGAACCCCTCACCAACGGCGACTACTCCGACATCCACATCGCCGCCCTCCTCGCCACCCTCAAAGCCCGCGGCGAAACCGCAGCCGACATCACCGGCGCCGCCCGCGCCTTCCTCAAAGCCGCCAGGCCCTTCCCAATCACCGGCGCCGGCGTCCTCGACACCGCCGGAACCGGCGGCGACGGCGCCAACACCATCAACATCTCCACCGGCGCCTCCCTCATCGTCGCCGCCGGCGGCTGCCGCGTCGTCAAATGCGGCAACCGATCCGTCAGCTCCCGCTCCGGCTCCGCCGACGTCCTCGAAGCCCTCAACATCCCCCTCGACCTCAACCCCGAACGAGCCGTCCACCAAGTCGAAGCCTCCAACTTCACCTTCCTCTTCGCCCCCGCCTACCACCCGGCCGTCGCCCACGTCATGCCCGTACGACGCGCACTCCGCATGCCCACCATCTTCAACACCCTCGGGCCCATCCTCTCCCCGGCGCGACCCGCCCTCCAAATCATGGGCATCGCCAACCCCGACCTGGGACAAATCATCGCCGAAGTATTCCTCGAACTAGGGCGCGAACGAGCCCTCGTCGTCCACGGCTCCGGCGTCGACGAAATCGCCGTCCACGGGCCCACCACCATATGGGAACTCCGCAACGGCACCATCACTAACTACACCATCACCCCCGAAGACCTCGGGCTTTCCCGACACCCCCTCACCGAACTCGCCGGCGGCGACGGCCCGGAAAACGCCGCTATCCTCCGCGAAATCTTCGCCGGCCGCGGCACCCCCGCCCAACGCGACGCCCTCGCCGCCTCCGCCGGCGCCATGTTCTACCTCCACGACCGCACCCACACCATGCGAGAAGGCGCCCAACTCGCCCTCCGGCTCCTCGACGACGGCACCGTCGCCACCTGGCTCCGCACCCACGAAGAGGCAAACTATGCATAACCACACCCCCGACACCACGCCCACCATCCTCGCCGACATTGTTCGGGCCCGACGCACCCACCTCCCCGACATTGCCCACCGAATCCGCAACATTCCCGAACCACAGCCCTCAACCCGAAGCCTCTACCACAACCTCAAGGCCGGGGGTGCCTTCATCATGGAATGCAAATCCGCATCCCCATCCCTGGGGCTCATCCGGGCCGACTACAACCCCAGCGCGATCGCCCAAATCTACTCCCAGTACGCGGCCGGCATCTCCGTGCTCTGCGAACCCGAACGCTTCGGTGGCGACTACGATCACCTGGCGGCAGTGGCCGCCACCACGCACCTTCCCGTCCTCTGCAAAGATTTCATTATCGACCCCATCCAAATCCGGGCCGCCCGCCACTATGGTGCCGACGCCATCCTTCTCATGCTCAGCGTCCTCACCGATACGGAATACCGCACCCTCGCGGCCGAAGCCCACCGGTGGAACCTGGACATCCTCACCGAAGTCATCACCGAGACCGAGGTAGCGCGGGCCATAAACCTTGGGGCAAATATTTTCGGCATCAATAACCGAAACCTCCACGACCTCAGTATCGACCTCACCCGCACCCCCACGCTGGCGCGGCACATCCCCGATGACGCCGTCATCATCTCCGAATCCGGCATCCGCAATAACGCCACCGTCCGAACCCTCAAACCGTATGTTCACGGATTCCTTGTTGGCTCCCAACTCACCAGCCAACCAAGCATCGACTATGCCGCCCGGGAACTCATCTACGGAACCACGAAAATCTGCGGCCTCACCAGCCCGGCCACGGCCCAAGCCGCCCGCGCCGCCGGCGCCACCCACGGCGGACTCATTTTTGAACAGACCTCACCACGCGCCATTACCCCTACTACCGCCCGCACCATTATCGCCGCGGAACCCGGCCTGAAATTCGTGGCGGTATCCCGAAGCACTAACCCGGAAGAATGGGCGGAGCTGGCGGCAATCCCCGGAATCGCCGCACTGCAAATCCACAGCCCCTACCAGGGCAGTACTGATGCCGAACACGCGCTCATCGACACCATCCGGCAGGCCACCGGCAACCGGGCGGAAATTTGGCGGGCCGTCTCCATGACCGACCCCACGGGCACCGCTGGGACCGCTAACCAACCGGGCGAATCCGACCAGGCCGGGCCAGCCAGCCAGGCGGAGGCCGGCCAGGAGTGGGCCCGAGCGGTAGCTGACCGCGTCGACAAGCTTGTTCTCGACGCCGGCGATGGCGGCAGCGGCACCAGCTTCAATTGGGAAACTATCCCCGCCGAGCTTGCCGGAAAAACCCTGCTTGCCGGCGGTATTAACCCGCAGAATCTCGCGGAGGCGCTCGCCGCGGGGACGGCCGGGCTGGACCTCAACTCGGGGTTTGAATACGCGCCGGGGAAGAAGGACACCGGGGCACTTAATAGCGCTTTTGATATTATCCGCGCATACTATCCGCATGATCCGCGGGCATAAGGAAGGACGATAAGCATGACATTATTGCCAGCATATTTTGGGGAGTTTGGGGGGCAGTTCGTGCCGGAATCCCTCATTCCCGCACTCGACCAGTTAGAACAAGCATTCGTTGATGCGCAGAATGATCCAGAGTTCCATAAGGAATTTGCTGGTTATTTGCGGGATTATTTGGGTCGGCCAACACCGTTGACGGAGTGTTCGAACTTACCGTTGGCTGGTGCCGGCCGGGGTTATGCCCGAATTTTTCTCAAGCGGGAGGATTTAGTGCATGGGGGCGCGCATAAAACCAACCAGGTGATTGGTCAAGCGCTGCTTGCCAAACGCATGGGGAAAACCCGGATCATTGCCGAAACCGGGGCGGGGCAGCATGGGACGGCGACGGCGCTGGCGTGTGCACTGCTCGGGTTGGATTGTGTGATCTACATGGGGGAAAAGGATGTGGCGCGGCAGCAGCCGAACGTGTATCGCATGCAGCTCATGGGGGCGAAGGTGGTGCCGGTGGATTCCGGTTCGGGCACGTTGAAGGATGCGGTGAATGAGGCGCTGCGGGATTGGACCGCAACGTTCCACGAGTCGCATTACCTGCTGGGGACTGCAGCGGGCCCGCACCCGTTCCCGACGATAGTGCGCGAATTCCACAAGGTCATTTCTGCGGAGGCCAAGGCGCAGCTGCTGGAGCGAACCGGCGGATTGCCGGATGTGGTGGTGGCCTGTGTGGGCGGCGGTTCGAACGCTATTGGCATGTTTGCCGAGTTCATTGATGATCCCACCGTGGAGCTGGTAGGCGTGGAGCCGGGCGGTCATGGCCTGGATTCGGGGGAGCATGGGGCAACCATTAATAATGGTTCGATTGGGATTTTGCATGGGGCGCGCAGCTATGTGATGCGCACCAGCGAGGGCCAGGTGGAGGAGTCGTACAGCATTTCCGCTGGGCTGGATTATCCGGGTGTGGGGCCGCAGCATGCGCACCTGTCCGACACGGGTCGGGCCAGCTATGTGGCGGTGACGGACGCGGAGGCGTTGCAGGCGTTCCAGTTGTTGTCCCGCAAAGAGGGCATCATTCCGGCGTTGGAGTCGTCGCACGCGCTGGCCTACGCCTTGAAGCGGGCGGCCGCGGCCGAGCGCGATCAGCAGCCGGTGACCATTGTGGTGTCGCTGTCGGGTCGGGGCGATAAGGATGTTGAGCATGTGCGGCGCACGCTGGAAGCACATCCGGAACTAGTATTGGAGGATATGTAATTATGGATCGTTACGCAGCTCTTTTCTCTCGCTTGTCGACGTCTCACGAGGGCGCATTTGTCCCCTTCATTATGCTGGGCGACCCCGGCCCGGAGGAGTCTTTGGAGATTATCCGCACCGTCATTGCCGCCGGCGCGGACGCCCTGGAGTTAGGGGTGCCGTTCTCGGACCCGGTGGCCGACGGGCCCACGATCCAGAAATCCCACCTGCGGGCGCTCGATAATGGGGCCACGGTGGCGGGCTCTATTGCCCTCATCACGCAGGTGCGGGCGGAGTTCCCCGACATCCCCATTGGCCTGCTCATTTACGGGAACGTGCCCTTCAGCCAGGGGTTGGATAACTTCTATCGGGAATTCGCAGCGGCGGGCGCCGACAGTGTGCTCATCCCCGACGTGCCGGTGCGGGAAGGCGCCCCCTTTGTGGCCGCAGCCCAGAAGGCGGGCATCGCCCCCATCTTTATTGCACCGGCCCAAGCTTTGGAAACGACCCTCGCCGGGGTGGCGAAAGCGTCGGAAGGCTACATTTATGCGATCTCTCGTGACGGCGTGACCGGCACGGAAAAGGAGTCATCCACAGTGGGCCTGCGCGACGTGGTTGCCAATATCACCCGATTCGGCGGCGCACCGGTGCTGTTGGGCTTTGGGATTTCCACCCCCAAACATGTCGCCAACGCCATTGCCGCCGGCGCTCGTGGGGCGATCACCGGCTCGGCGATCACGAAAATCATTGAAAGCCATTGCGTTGGCAAGCACCCAGAACCAGCGCATATTGACAACATGGATGAGCTAAAGCGGGAATTATATGATTTTGTTAGTGTGATGAAGTCGGCCACTATACTAGGGGAATGACCTCCCATAACCATACATGTAGTCGCCGGGCATTCCTGCTCGGGACGGCAACCACATTCGCGGGTGCCCTCCTGGTGGCCTGCGGTTCTTCTGGAACCAAAACCGCCGCCAACGATGTCCCGGTGGGCAGCGCAATAATCACTGGCGACGCCATTATTGCCCGGCCGGCCGCCGACGAATACAAGGTGTATTCCACCGTATGCCCTCACCAAGGGTCGCCTATCACCCAGGTGTCTGGCGACACCGTGAAATGCACCCGCCACGGCTCTGTGTTCTCTATCAAGGATGGCTCTGTGATTTCCGGCCCGTCGCAGGCCGGCTTGAGCCCCAAGGAATT
>ERZ772986.2121-NODE-2121-length-10980-cov-5.298124_pt1 | contig 10980 bp, 10 predicted proteins | sample MGYA00511898_ERZ772986 | MGnify/ENA primary metagenome ERZ772986 (study PRJEB29015, sample SAMEA2737934) | human oral metagenome | biome: human oral; feature: human-associated habitat; material: dental | place: China | collected 2148 ... | reverse complement strand
GCTTGAGCTATCATGTCAGCCTCAACAATACCTTCTTCTTCAATCGCAGTAAGACTTTCCAAGGGACCTGCTACTTCTACTATCGGACACCTAGCTACGATGGAGGCTTCCATATGGGACACAGCATCTCCGGCGGAGCGGGCCTATCCTACACGCTCCTCCAAGGGAAGCTCCGCCTCGCTCTCGACGCCTACAATCTCCTCCGCAATAATCTCCGTCTGGACATCACGACACCTGACTCCCAGATGCACGCAGACAACGAGAATAATGCACTCACCCTCAACCTCGGCGTGACCTACTCCTTCGGAGCACCCATCCAAGGCAAGTCCGAGCGTAAGAGCGCCCAAGAGCTCCGCTCCCGCATGTAGCGCCCCGCCATCCCCCACCACCCACCCTACCCAGGATACCATCATGAAGAAGATCGCTATTCAAGCCTTATGTGCTTGCCTATATATGAGCATCCTCGCTTCGTGCGGTGCTCAGCGGGCGCTCTGCTTTGCCCCACAAACAGCCCTCGACACAAGCGCCAACACGATCAAGGTCGCTGATCAGCCCGTCTTCAAGGTCGCTACCTCGTTGCTGAACCTCAAGGAGGAGCAACTTGCGCTGAACAAGGAAGCGCTGCCGAAGGAGTGGGCAGCGTATATCGCCTCCATTCTCAAGGAATGCCATTCAGATCAGGATACCATCATCGCTGCTTCGCCGAGCTTCACCCTCGTAAAGAGCACGGGCACTCATAGTAAGCGTGATGTCGGCTACATGTATAGCTATCAGCTTAACTTCGAGTCAGGGCGCTGGGTCTGCATAGGTCTTGATACCGCAACGGAGCGTGTGCCGACGATGGATGGAGTGTGTGGGTTTCTACGGAGGATCTATGTGATCAAGCGGAGAAATCGCGTGATCGTCAAGGATTCTTTCGGAGATATCGCCATCGTCTATGTCCTACAGGGGCGGGATAGCAAAGCTCCTTTCAGCGACACCTCTGCTTGGCGACCCGCCGACATCTCCGCTATGATTTCGACAGCGTACTATATCCAGAGGGAGTTCGATCCCAAGAGCCATGCCGTAGCGACAGGGAGGTATGTGAAGTAAAAAATCATTCGCCGTATGAAGCACTTATTAGCCATCGTCCTCTGCTGTCTCCTCGTGCAGGTCGGCCTGACCGCCCAGGTGACGTATTCGGGGCGAGTCGTGTCGTCTGAGGACAAGACGCCACTAGCCTTAGTCAATGTCATCCTCTTAGCTCGGGACTCCTCCTTCATAGCGGGTGGGGTTACCGATGAGCGGGGGCGCTATTCGATTGTGATGGAGCAGGGGAAAGTACCCCAATGGATACGAGCGACCTGTGTCGGGTATGAGTCGCTACTTCGACCGATCAGTCTGTACCCTCAGGTAGGAGCAGAGCTTATCCTGGCGATGCACACCGGAGAGCTACAGGATGTGACGATTCGGGCCAAACGCAAGGCCTTCTCGCTTAAGGATGGTGCATTCGTGGCTAATGTCTCGGCAGTGCCCTCGCTCAGGAATAGCGGTTCGATAGACAACCTACTGAACCGCATCCCCTTCGTGCAGGGATCAGGCGGATCCTATTCGGTGCTCGGCACGGGTGGTGATGCTACCCTCTACCTAGATGGTCAGCGGGTGCAGGACGCAAGTATCCTTCAGCACCTACGCTCCCAAGATATAGCGAGTATCGAGGTCATCAATACCCCTGGTGCCCAATATAAGGCATCCACGAAGTCGGTGATCAAGATCCAGACGATCAAGAAGCAGGACATGACCAGCCTCTCTGCTTCGCAATACGCCCTCCTGCAGCATCGTCTCAGCACCTATACCGGTGTCAACGTCGCTCACTCTAGCGCCCGGACTTATTGGACCCTCAATGCGGGCTACAGCCACACGGCGATGGCCAGCGGGGATACAGACTACTACGCCCTGCGGAAGGCGGGTGGAGGCCTGTCGGAGACCTCCAGTACCTCCGAGATGACCAACCGAAGTGACTTCTTCATGGGTGGCCTCAGTCTGAATATATCCCCAGCTAAGGAGACGAACCTAGGCCTTGTCTCCAATCTCAAGGTGAGTGCTCTGAAGTTCGATGTCTCTTCTCAGGGGCTCATCCACAAGGAGAGCGGGATCGTACGCCTGAATACTCCCTATACCTCGCAAATAGACGCACGTCCCTACAAATCCACGTCGAGCCTCTATTACAATGGGAAGATAGGGGCGACGAGTGTGAATATCACCGATGAGATCCTTCTGGGGAGTGCGACGAAGTCCTCCGTATACGACGAGGTAGGTACTTCGGCCTCTGTGAAGACTCTAGGGACGCAGCGCTATGCGATGAATTCGCTGATGCTGTCCTTCCAGACACCCATCAAGGGGCTGAAGCTAGGCTACGGCGCCGAGGTGACGATGAGCTTCAATAGGAATGAGCTCCAGAAGACGGAGCAGGGTATAGCGACGGATGTCTCCGGCTCTACGGTCAAGAATGGGCAGACACTCCTCTCCTCCTTCCTCGATGTGCGGGCCCAGTGGCTGGGCCTGGCGTGGTACGCTGGTCTGCGCTACGAATACGAATCCTCTTCGTATACTCAAGGGGGCGTGCGTATGGCTCGTCAGAAGCCTTCTCCACACTTCCTGAGCCCCAGCATCTCGCTGTCTTATTCGGGGGAAGACCTTAGAGCGACCCTTTCTTATCGTAAGAGCCTCAACCGACCAGCGTACTCGTCCTTGAATAACTTTACGCTTATCGAGAACCAGTACGTCTACCAGCAGGGCAACCCCTTCCTACGCAATGAGACCAATGATGCCCTACAGCTCCTCGGCACGTACAAGACGCTGTCCTTCAGCGCCAGCTATAACTACATTCGGAATACGGCGACCACAGCGCTAGCCCGCCACGAGACTAAGGACGACGTGGTGCTCAAGCGTGTGATCAGTATCCCCAGCTATTCGACGCTCTCGCTAGGGCTGGATTGGAGTGATTCATTCGGTCCGTACTCTCCATCAATCGAGGTGGGATTCCAAAAGCAGTTCCTCAAGTACAGTGGCTTGACCTTCGATCGCCCGATGCTGGAGCTCTCGACAAACCATTATGTAGAGCTGGGGAAGGGCTGGAGTGTGAACGCTGACGCCAGCTACTCAAGTAGAAGGCATCACCTCTTCAGTGAGTACTCTGCTCAGTGGAGCTACAGCCTGATGCTATCCAAGGAGGTCGGGAATTTCACCTTTGACCTCAGCCTGCAGAACCTCTTCCTTGACAACAAGCATTACAGGACGCGCAGGATGGCAGGCATCTTTGCGCAGGAGATCGAAGCGCAGGACTTCTCAGGCGTTGGCTTGAATGTCTCCTACCGCCTCCATTCGGTCAAGGCCAGCTACAGCAATAAGAAGGCCAGCAGTGAGTCGCACCGCTTCTGATCCTGCCTTCTTCCCGACCCCTCCCGCCGTCCTCCGCCCCTCCCTCCGCTCCGACAGGTCGGCTAACTTCTCCCCGTCACTCAGGCTAGTTCAGCCGAAACGTACACGCTTTCTCAGTCGAACGTATCGACTAGTACACAAGCCAAGGGCAAGGCGAAGGACTATTTATCTAGCCCTTCGCCTTGCCCGTATCTGACGCCGGCGATTGGCTGGATTTCCTCGACCTCTACAGCACCCCCTTTCTACCCATCCTTCCCCCTCCCTACGGACACCCCCAAAAACGACCTACGGTAGGTCGTCAAAAAAACCTACTGTAGGTCGCATCGACGACCCACTGTGGGTCGCTGATGCGACCTACAGTGGATCCCTTTTTGCTCCCTCTACGACCAACCCCTTCGCCGGCCCCTCCTGCATCCAGATCCCCCACACCACAGGTCGTCGAGATCGAACCTATACGTTCCCTCGTCCGAACGTATACGTATCGCGAGTAAAACGTATACGTTTTGCGTCGGAAACGTATACGTTTCGAGCGTGAAACGTATACGTCTTGGGCATGAAACGTATACGTTTTGCCCATGCCGGGTATACGTTCTCCCGCCACAGCTTTCTCCTGCCCCACCTAGGACGATGGTCAGCCCGTCGGCAACCTCTACCTTCGCCGTGCACTCCGTGGCTGTGCTACTTGCCCTGTGCCTTTGCAGACGCAGGGCCTTTATCGTACCTTTGGGAGCAAACAATCAATCAATAAATTAGGACGATGAGAAAAGGATCGCTGAGGGTATCGAGATGGCTCTGCGCTTGTGGTCTGCTGTGGGCTACGATAGCCCAGTCAGAGGCACAGCAATTCATGGGGTACAGCCCCAGGTGGTATGGGCCGAACGCCAATCCCATCCCCGAGACACGTGAGGCCATCATCCCTTCAGGACTTCGGCTTCATAATAGCTTGAAATACCAGCTTTCGAACAAGGATAAGACAGCTACCTTGTTTACCGATCTAGAGATACCGATCGTCTCCGAACGAGCCTCCGTGCGGATCTATGGCTATGGGGCGGAGTACTTCCACTGGTCGCAGGAGAGCCTCAGCCGAAGAGGTATGGGAAGCGCCTCGGAGAAGGGGTTCGTCGTAGGAGATATATACGTGCAGACCCGACTGCGCCTATTGAGCGAGGATGCTGGATGGAAGCCTAATGTGGTGCTCAACTATACGCTGAAGACCGCTTCTCCTAAGCCGATAGCCAACGAGTATATGCGCTTCTTCGACACGCCGGGCTACTTCTTCCATCTGGAGGTTGGGCGTAATCTATTGTCCCCTGAAGCATCGCCCGTCAGCTTAAGGCTGAGCGGGCATGTTGGCTTCATGTGCTGGGAGACCGTCCAGAAGCAGAACGATGCCGTGACGTATGCGCTTGCGCTGTCGTCGCAATTCAAGGCCTGGGAACTTTCGCTCCAGCTCGGGGGATATAATGGTTGGATGAAGCATAGCTACGGAGCCGAATACGGCGATGAGCCGATGCACCTCATGGCCAGATGTAGCTACCGCATCAATCGTCATCTCTCTGCCACGTGTGGCCTGGATCGTGGGCTCAGGGATTATCCCTTTACCCAGCTTTCCCTGGGCCTCACCTACACCTCCCCCTTCCGCCTCTTCCCCTAAGGGGCTGGAGGTCTTCAGTCTGGGGACGTATAGAAGGAAAAAGGAATCTATATGGCACGGAAAATAAGGATCTGTGAGTATCGAAGCGAATGCTACTACCCCGAGCAGAGCACAGCATTCTATGCGCACTTATGCGAATTACTGAAAGCCCCATCAAGGGTCGAGCAACTAGTTAAAGAGGGGTATGTAGTCTTTGATCGTTACCTAGATAGCTGGGCTGATAGAGCTCCAGACATAGAGTTCTTGGAAGCGCTACAAGACCACTTTCTGGAGCTAGAGCGTAAGGGAGAACTATACACCACAGGAGATCCAGATCCTTACAAGCTCTTCCTATATCAGCCAGGAGTTACCTCAAAGCTTCTGGCTCGGAGCACTATTGAAGTGCAAGCGGTACTCGGTCCACACACGATACGCTATGAGAACTCTAGAGCCTATATGAATGTGATCTATTGTGACACGAAATTCATCGGTCCCGAAGAAAAAGAGTACCTCATAGGGAGATATGGAGCGCCTACATGCACCAAGGAAAGCAGGGGAGAGCAATACGGTCCAGGAGGATATATCATCATCCCAGTAGAGGATGTCGATAAGCTCATTGCCGTAGAGCGCTTCCGAGCACTAGATAACACTGATGAGAAACCAGTATACACTGGTGAAGAGCGGATCTACGAGCTAGACTTGAGGGCACCTGAAGAAAGCATCTACAAGTACTTCCTAAAGCATAGGATTATCCTAGAGTATGATCCGGAGAACTTCGCTCCGGAGTATCTATACCCTCCACAAGAGGAAGACGACACAGAGGAGCAGCGCTCCAAAGGTCGATATCTCCCCTCTTGGCTTAGCTCTCTATGCCGTAAAGTGTCAACGCTATTTCGGGTCGAAGGCAGAGAATAAGCCCCCTCCAGTTCCCCTCCAGCTACAGACCAATAGCCATGGAGACGACGAGTATGAGTGGACGCTCGAGGTGGGGATGTGCATCTATCCCCTGCCTATGTTATGGCATGGCCAAAAACTATGGATGTGCTGATGTGAATACAGTGACTGAGGTGTTGTTAGATAAGGTGTTTGTAGTAAAATAGATTATGAAGATCAAAGAAGTACGAGAGATCATAAGAGGAGCTGGATACATACGGAATAGTCCTCTGGGTATTATGTGGTTTCGCGGAGAAAGCACAGAACTGAATGGAGTTGAAATTTCGAAGAAGGAGCCTTTTCTTCGGGCAGGCTTTTCTGTATCTGCGCCATGCGTTCCTTCACATTCTTGATCACCTGCTGGAAATTCTCACCTTTGAGCATCAGCGTGATGCCTGCCACGACCTCGCCCTCTCCGTTCCTTGTCACGGCTCCATAGCGGGTGGCATATCCGAACTGCACGTTTGCCACGTCCCTTATGAGTATCGGTGTCCCGCCAATGGTCTTCACGGGAATTTTCCCGATGTCCTCCAACGACGTGGCGAGACCTATGCCCCGGATGAAATACTGGTTGCTGTTCTTCTCGATATAGCTGTCGCCAGTGTTCTCGTTGCCCGCTTCGAGTGCGTCATACACGTCTGCCACGGTCTGCCCCGATGCGTTCAGTCGGTCGGCGTCAATCGCCACCTCATATCATACTGCTTCACGTATCCGCCCCATCCGCTTACTTCGGCTATGCCCTCCGTGCCGGAGAGCTGCTTACGCACAATCCAATCTTGCATCGTGGGCAGGTCGGTAAGGCTGTACTTATCCTTGTAGCCTTTTTTCGTGCGTATGGTATAATGGTAGATTTCGCCCAGCCCGGTTGTCACGGGGGCAAGCCCTACCGTGCCTTTGCCTTGCGGCAACATCTCCTCGGCTTCCTTCAATTGTTGGCTCACCTGCTGCCGCGCCCAATACACATCGGCGGCATCATCGAAGACTAGTGTGATGACCGATAGTCCGCTACAGCTGATGCTCCGCCACTCCGTCACTCTTGGTATGTTTGCGAGTGCCATCTCTACGGGAGTGGTGATGAACTGCTCCACCTCCTGAGCTCCCAACGACGAGGCCTGTGTGATTACCTGTACCTGATTATTGGTGATGTCAGGTGTGGAGTCAAACGGCAACTGTGACAATGACCACCCTCCCCAAATGATGAGGGCTACCGTCAGTATGCCTATTGTAAGTTTGTTCTCTATTGAGAATTTAATCAGTTCCTGAAGCATATTCCGTTCTAAATGCCTTTTTGACTAAGAGTCCTCCTTGTTGCCCATTCTAATAAGGATAGAAAGAGATGTCGGAGACCTCCGCCTTCTTTTTGAGACCGTGCAATGGTCTCAAAAATGACAAGCACAGCTTGTTATTTTGCTTGACTTTGCAGCATGCGGTAATCGCAAGGCGTTAAGACGGAAGGGCGAAGGGAGTTTACTCATGTAAATGACCAAGCCGAATGTCGCAAACAACGAAGCGGGTGCCGTATGATACAATAGTCTCATCATAGGTATACAACAACAAAGGAAAGAGCGGTGCAACAGGCACTAAGGTTCTCTTTATTGATGCCTTTGTTATATTACGTTTCACGCTCCCTTACACGAAGGGAACGGATGATGTATAAAAAAGGGAAATAGGGAATGCAGAATGGCATACCACACCTCATGGATTTATTAAAGGTATCAGAAAATGATATGGGGAGGTGCCCGTAGGGCATTGGTCCGGTTCAGTTCCGCCGATTGGTAGATGGCGATGCCTTCCCATTCGCATGGAACCTTCTTTACCGGGAATAGTTCGGCAATTGCCACTCTGCATATCGCATAGACAAATGCCGGGATTATCTTATAGGAAGTATTGTTGTGTATATCGGATTTGGATACGAACAATCCGCCATCCTCTATGCACGCCGTGTCGTCATCGTTGTGGCCTGTATGTTCGTCATTATCCGTGTTGTCGTTGTCACAGCGTTCCACAACCGTACATAGCGCCTTATCGTGGTGATGATGCGGAATGAATGGCACGGCAAGCAACATGATTGCCGCCAACGCCACTATCCGCTATGTACACTTGTCTTTTCATCTCTTTGTTGACAGTAGAACTGCTTTTCGGGTGCAAATATATGCTTCTACTTTTGCAACCTGGTTGCAAAGATGGAGTTATTATTGTTTTAACGCATTGCGGACACGTATGCTCCTTAACGCATTGAGTATGGCAAGTATGGTAACACCTACATCGGCAAACACGGCAGCCCACATGTTGACAACGCCCAACGCTCCCAACAGCAAGATCAGGAGTTTGATACCGATGGCGAATACGATGTTCTGTTTCACTATGCTTAACGTCTTGCGCGCTATCATCATCCCTTCGACGATATTCATGGGATTATCATTCATCAATACGATGTCGGCGGCTTCAATGGCGGCGTCACTGCCGACGGCACCCATGGCAATGCCTATGTCAGCAAGTTTGATGACCGGAGCATCGTTGATGCCGTCGCCGACAAAAGCGATGGGAGACCGGGCATGTTCTTTGCGCAGTGCCTCGACAAACCTCACCTTGTCTATCGGTAGCAGTTCGGCATGGAATTCATCTATGTTCACTTTCCCGGCAATATCTTTGGCCACATCACTGCGGTCGCCCGTAAGCATGATTGTTTTTCCAACTCCGGAGGCTTTCAGTCTTGCGATAGTCTCGGCGGATTGTGGCTTTAGGTTATCGGAAACGACGATATGTCCCATATAAACGCTGTCTACGGCGACATGGACAATGGTACCTGTCTTTTTGCATGACCGGGGTGTCACACCAGCACGCGACATAACTTTTTCGTTTCCGACATAAACCTTCCGATTGTCTATGATTGCCACGATTCCTTCGCCTGCAATGTTCTCATAGCCGGTCACTCTTGTTTTGTCCAATGGCAGATTGTAGGCATCCCGTATTGATGCCGACAAGGGATGGTCGGAAAAGCTTTCCGCCAATGCAGCCAATTCAATAAGCTCATGTTCCGACAACATTTGGGAATGTATGGCAGTGACTGAGAAATTGCCTCTTGTCAGAGTCCCGGTCTTGTCGAACACGACTGTTTTTATATGCGCCATCATTTCTAGATAGTTGGAGCTTTTTACAAGGATGCCCTTTCTTGATGCTCCGCCTATTCCGGCAAAGAACGTCAGCGGGACGGACACGACCAGTGCGCAGGGGCAGGAAATCACCAGGAAAATCAGGGAACGGTTTAACCAGACAAGCCATTCGCCGCCCACAATCAGCGGAGGAACCAAGGCGAGCAATGCAGCCACAGCCACGACAGCAGGTGTATAATAGTGCGCGAAACGGGTTATGAACTTTTCACTCTTCGCCTTGCCTGTATCCGCGTTTTCTACCAAATCGAGGATTTTCGCGACAGTCGATTCTCCAAATGTTCCCGATGTGCGGATGTGCAGAACACCTGTGAGATTCAGGCTTCCGCTGATAACGGTATCGCCTTCGGAAACCTCACGCGGAAGGCTTTCTCCTGTCAACGCTGCCGTGTCGAGAGTCGTACTTCCGGAGATTATCTTTCCGTCCAATGGTATTTTCTCTCCCGGTTTTACCACTATGATACTGCCGACTGGGACATCCGATGGAGACACCCGTGTTAGATTTCCCTCTTTCTCAATATTGGCATAATCTGGACGGATATCCATCAATGCTGCAATCGAAGCCCTGCTCCGTTCCACCGCTATGTCGGAGAAAAGTTCCCCAATCTGATAGAACATCATCACTGCCGCCGCTTCGGGGTATTCACCGATGGCAAATGCTCCAACGGTAGCAATAGTCATGAGGAAATTCTCATCGAAAAACTGACCTTTGCACAGATTGCGCAAGGCTGCATAAACTATGTCCGCACCGATTATGACATAGGCGATGGCGCATAATCCGATGTGAATCTCTTCCGGAATAGCCGGAGTATATGCCACCATTAGCAAAACGATGCTCGTAATGATGCGTATCACTTTGATTTTTTGTTCTCTTTCCATAACCAATCATTTAATCCTCTGCAAAAGTACGGAAAAAGAACTGCAACCAAGTTGTAAAGTCAGTCGTGTCGCCTGTTTCGGCAATCAGGGCAAAGACCTTTCAATAAATAATCGGCACTATGCAACTCAAATCTTTTCGGATAATGCACCATCGGAATATAGGTATGGTCGAGACAGTATGTCTTATGGCAACTCTCACAGTAGAAATGACAATGCAGTTCATCGACTCTGCATACATGGTCATTGCGACATAAGCAGTATTTTGTCGATCCGCTTCCGTCTTCTATCTTATGGACAAGATGGTGTTGCGCAAAAAGCGACAAAGTTCTGAACAGTGTGGATTTGTCCACGCTGTCCAATGTGTTTTCTAAGTCTGTCAGGCTGAACGTGTCATGAAGCTCATACATGGCACGAAATACGATGATTCGAACAGCCGTTGGCCGAATACCATAGTCATTCAGATATTTTGGAATATCAATTTTATCGGATAGCATAATATGTTTCAGTTAATACATCTCATGCGTTTCGTGTAAATATCCATTACTATTGTCGTGTACGCAAAGAATCATGTATTTATTGCAGTACACAAATCCATTCCACGTAAAGTATGGAATACACAAAAATAGGCATTACTTTTGAGACCATTGCACGGTATTTCAAAGGTATACAGGGTTGTGGTTGCTTCCTATATCACTGATATTTAGTATCCTCATAGCCCAAATAGTCGTATAGCAATGCCTACCAAACAAACCGAATCTGCTCCGAGCTTCCAGCAGGTTTATACGCAGGTGTGTCACGACCGCATGAAGCACTCGTTCCTTCGACAGATCAGCGCTTGCGTTGACTGGCGAGGTATTCGCACACTACTCAACAAGAAGTATACAAAGACCCAGAACGCCACAGGCAATCCAGCCTATGATGCCTTGATGATGTTCAAGATCCTAC
>ERZ772986.2118-NODE-2118-length-11003-cov-3.928115_pt1 | contig 11003 bp, 7 predicted proteins | sample MGYA00511898_ERZ772986 | MGnify/ENA primary metagenome ERZ772986 (study PRJEB29015, sample SAMEA2737934) | human oral metagenome | biome: human oral; feature: human-associated habitat; material: dental | place: China | collected 2148 ... | reverse complement strand
TTTATTACTTTTTTTTATATTTCTTTTTTGTTACATTCCTTATTTCCGTAATATGTTTTCCGTCTTTTTCTACAAATTTTAAGAATATTATTCTTTAAAATATTCTATTATTTTTTTATTACATCATTTATTTTTGTTACATAATTTTTACATAAAACTATTAAAAAGAGGAAGTTATTAAAATAATTTTTCTTTTTATTCTTTTATAATTTTATTATTTTTATCTCATTCATCATGTAAACTTTAATACATTTCCTATTAAAAACTATATATTGCTGCTTAACTATTTAAGAAGCCTTCTTTTCTTTATTTTTTCTGCATTTAATACTTATCCTTTACCAAATATCCTGTCATATATTTTGTCTATATAATTTATACTTTTTTAACTTTTATACTAGTAATATTATTATAAACATTGTATAATAATATTACCTACAAGGTACGAATTGTGTTATTTTTAGAACCTACATGTATTGAAAGGGAGAATTACTTTCGGTGTGGCGTGTATAACTTCTTATGATTTTATCCCATAAACACTGAGGCTTCGCCCACCTGTTTAAGACAGGCTTCTTAAAAAGCACTATAAAAACGGCCATTGTGGGTCTTTTTTTATACCCTAAATTGTTATCTTATTCTTTAAACTTTCATATTTTGCATCACCAATTCCTTTGACCTCTTTTATATCTTCTATCTTCTTAAATTTCCCTACATTTTCTCTATAATCTATTATCTTATTTGCTGTAGATTCTCCAATACCTGTTATTTGCTTTAATTCAGACATATTTGCTGTATTGATATTTATCTTACTATTGTTTTTCATTATACTCACATTATTTCTATCAGTTTTTACATTTTGTCCTTTTCCACTTGAATTTGAATTTGTATTTATATTATTATTTTCACTATTCTTTTCTTCTGAAACACTTGGTATATATATTTTATCTCCATCTGATAATTTAGCAGCTAAATTTATATTTTTTATACTATAACCTTCTTTAAAGCCACCTGCCTTATCTATTAATGTTTTTATTCTATCATTTTCCTTAATTTCATATACCCCTGGATTATTTATATATCCATCAATATGTACAAATATACCTCCACCATTAACAATTTGTTCTTTACTATTATCATCTTTTTGTTCTTTATTTTCTTCATTTTTATCATCATCAGTATTTATACTACTTTCTACGTTTGTTATCTTATCATTATCCTTATTTTCAAATTCTTTTATCTTACCTAAATTTATAATCATAAATATAATAACAGCTATTACAATAACTCCTATTATCACATAATCTTTATCAATTTTTTTAATCTTAGTTATTATTTTTTTAAATTTTTCTTTTAATATGTTAATATCCATTTTTTATATTCTCCTTTATTATTTTATTATTATTTAATTATTAAAATAGTTATAAATTCAAAATAAAAAGAGGGATATAATTTCCCCCTTTTTTCTATTTTTATTAATATATACTTTATTCTATTTTGTCCTATCTTCTCTTTACTTTTTTCTCTTTATTATTTGTGTTTGACTCTTTATCAACTTTTTTAGGCTCTGTTTTCTTTTCATCTGTCTTATTAGAAGCTTCCCCTTCTTCTTTTTTACCAAATTCTACTTTTCTAATATCATCTGAGAACACAAATAAGTCAAATATTGTTTTCTTTAATTCTTTTTGATCTGGCACGAAAAACCATGCTGTTGTTTTTTTATCTTCTCCAGGTACTATTCCTGTTTTTATATTTTCTGGATTAAAATCAATAATATATGCCGCATAATCTTTCATTTCATCACCAGTTATATTTGTTTTAATATTATCTTGTACTATTTTTATAAGGTCAAATATTTTTGTTATATTTTGAAATTGTAATGTTTGTTTTACTAATTCTTTTATAAATCCTTGTTGTGTCTTATTTCTACCTCTATCTTCTATTCCATAACTTACAGGATATGTCGTTCCATCATCATTATGTCTAAATCTAACTAATCCTTCTGCTTGAACCCCATTTAGTTTTTGCATACCTTTTTTCAGTTCTATAGATAATTTTTGAGATTCATCATGATAATTCATATCTATAGGCACATCATAGTCTACTCCACCTATTTCATCTACAATTTTTTGAATACCTTTTGTATCTACAATAACATATTTTTCAATCTTAAGCCCTGTTAATCTATTCACTTTTTCCAGCATTTTTTCTACACCATATAATCTATAAAGTGAATTTATCTTATCTTTTGAACCCCCATTTTTTATATTAGAACCAATAAAAGTATCTCTTGGTATTGATAATATTGAGGCTTCATTTGTTTTAGGATTATATCCTGCGACCATTATTGTATCAGTATTATCCTCATTTGTTCCCAATACTAATGTATATATAGTTCCTAAGTTTTCCTTTTTATTTAATCCTAAGGTAGTTTTTATAATTCCTTTAAATCCACCACCATTTTCATATATTTGTATATAAAATCTTGCTGCAAATATTACTAGTACAACAAATATTGTTAAAAAAATAAATCTTAAAAGAATATTCTTCTTTTTTTTATTTTCTTGTTTTTGTTCATTTTTCTTTATCATATATTCTCCAATTAGCCTTTGTAAAACTTTTAAAAGTATAACAAACTTATTATTTTTTTTCAATTGCTTTTTTGTATAATTTAAACTTTTCTACATCCCAGTATGTTATTCTTTTTCTCTTTTTAGAATTTTCTTTTAGATATCTTTCTTTTATCTTCTTTATCTCTTTTTCTGTTTTCTGTTTACCACTCTTTTGAATAACTTCCAACAGTCTTCTATTTTTTTCCTTTATACTTAAATTTACTATTTTTGTTTCTTCTGAAAAGATATATTCTAATAGTTTAGCAATTTTCTTATTTAAATTTTCTGAATTTCCTAACATGTTCATTTTTTCTACTATTCCAATAGATATATCCCCTTTTATTTTCTTAGCCCTATTTTCATTAATTATACTTTCTAAAAGCCTTACATAGATATCTATTCTGTTTATCAACTGTTGTTCTGATATTACATTTTCACCTTGTTTTGATATCTCTTCTCCATCATCTTTTAAAATAAATGTTATCCTATCATAATTTTTATGTTTTTCATAATATTCTATATCATCTATTTCTTTATATTCTTCATCTTTTTGTTCATTTTTATATTCTAACCCTAAATGTCTTTCATTTTCTTCATCTTTATCCATTTTTGTTATTATAATATTATTTTTCTTTAACAAAAAATATTCTAATTCTAACAAATTTGTATATAATATTTTTTCAAAATCATTTTTCTTTTTCATATTTTGAAGACTTTTCTTCTTTTTCTTTATATTATTTATAGTAATTAACTTTTCTTTTTCTTTTTTTAATGTTCTTTCATTTTTATTAATATCTGTTATTTCTTCTTTATCAAATCCTAATATTTTTAATATTACTTTATCTTTATCTTTGAAAATTCTAATAAGATTTTCTTTTACTTTTTCATCAAGTTCTTTTTTTATAAATGTTATTCTAATATATGATATATTATTATATTTTAAGTTATTATTTAAATTATTGTTTAAATATTGTTCTCTATTTGTTGATTTCTCCAAAACCTTTTTAATTTTTTCAAATATATTTATTATACAAATTATACGTTCCATATATCTCATATTAATTTTTTTGGTATAGATATTATTTCTGTTCTTAAAATATAATATTTCTTCTTTTAATATCCTATTTAAATTTTCAATTATAGTTTTTGGTATATTATATCCTACAAATCCTATTATAATTTGTTCACCATTTAAATCATATATTTTAGTATATTCTGAATTACTTTTAAGTATTTCTTCAACTGCTTGTTTTCTATATTGTATATCTATATTATTTCTTATCTTTTTTAATTCTTTTATTGCTAAATATTCTAAATATCTATTAAACCATGTATTCTTTATATATTTATAGCCAAGTTTCTTTTTTTCTTCTTCTGACTCATCTTCTGTTATATATAATAATTTTAAAAGTCCTTCTGCTAAATTCAACTTTTCTTTTTCAGTCTTTTCTTCATTTATACTAACTATATTTTCTATTTCTTCTCTTGAAATCTTAATTTCTTTTTCTAAAAATATATCAACAATTGTTTCTATAGTAAAATATGTAAGTTCATTATATTTTGATTGATATAGGTATGTTATCATTTCCTTTATTAATCCTATGCTTTCTCTTTTATCTAGGGTTCTTAAATATTTCTTTAATTCAATCTTTTTTTCTTCTATTTCATTTTCTATTTGAACCTTATTTATTTCATTATCTATATCAATATCTATTTCATATTTAAATATTTTTCTTAATCTATACTTGTTTTTTTCTTTTAATAATTTTAAATATTCTTCACCTATTCCATAAATATAATTATATATTGTATCTTGTTGTTCTACACTTAAATTTAAACCTATATTTAAATTTTTATTATTTTCCACATCGTCTTTTAAAACTTGTTTTTTTTCAATATCTCTTTCCATATTAATCATTACTTTCTTTAATATATTGTTTTAATACTTTATTATATTTATCACCTATATATATATACTTATCATTTAAATTATTAAATACCTCAAAATAGTCATCTGCTACAATTTTATTATTTAAGAATATATTAGAATCCTTTTTTTCATAAATTCTTGCCATATCATTCTTACATATCCCAAAATAATACAATTTCTCATCATCAACTATTATACAATTTAATAATTGTTCAGAATATTCTTTAATTATTTTTTTTGATATTATATCAACATCTGTTACAAGTATCTCATTTTTAATATGATTAATTCTTTTTTCTATCTTTTGTTCTTCTGATAGCATATTATAATCTTTTCCAAACAGTTTATCATTCAATTCTTTTATTGTATTTACTTGAAAAACCTCTGTTGAAGACATATATACTATATTTTTATTTTCAAATAATTCTTCCATTTTTATTCCAACTTTTTCTTTTGTATATTTTATACCTTTATAATAAAATATTACTTATTATATACATCTTTCCATTATTATTACTATTATTTTATATAATATTTCTAAATTATTTCTAAATTCAATTTATCACTTACTCTTATCATCTATTTTTTTAATAACAATCCTGTTATAGGGTTAAATCTTTCTATTCCTTTTAATACAACTGTATTATTAAGTGTATTTCTAATATCATTTCTTCCTGTTATATTTGCAATTTGAACTATTGTTAAGATTATGAAAATTATTAACAATGCTTTTATTGCTCCAAATACTCCACCTAAAATACTATTTGTTCCTTTAAATATTCCGAATATTTTCTATTAATCCTAATATTGTATTTCTAAATATTAAAATAACTAAACTTAATAGTGTATATGTTGCAACAAATGCAATACCTTTTATTATTCCATCTGTTATATTATTTCCTGCTATTTTTGCAACTTCATCTATCCCTTTATCCTTATTTTGTCTTATAATCTTATTGATTTCTGTTTCTAATAATCCATCATTTTTCTTATTTTCCAAAACATTTTCAGAATCTTTTAATTTAATTACAGTTTCTACTATATAATTATTAATTGTTTTATCTATTTTTGTTGTATTTACAATAATTCCAGAAATTGGAATCATTAATACAATACAAATTGGAATTAATAATAATGCTATTACAAAATCAATAACCTCTCTTGCAAACCCTCTTTTTAATCCTACAATTGTAAATATCCCAATTAATATTATTACCGCTAAATCTACCATTATACTCATTTTATCCTCTTTCCTATAATCCTACTATATCAATTTTATCATTATACCATATAATTATTATATAACTACTTAAGTCATATCTTGATATTTCTTTTGTTGAATTATACTTCTTTTTTATCCATCCATTCTGATTTATAACAACTAATTCTGTTCCTAAATTTATTGCAATAGAATCTAATTTTGCAATAACATTTTTAGGTGTTGTATCACCAATATTATATTTTGCAACTTCATTACCAGATTCATTAAATATAATACAAACATATGTATTTTTTAATTTTATAATATCATCTTGCTCTTCTTTTTTTATCACAAAACTATATCTTGTATTTTCTATATCTGCCATATATACATTTGAAAGTTTATAAATTTCTTTATTCTCATTTTTATTATATCCAATATTTACAACACAATCTGAATATTGTCCTATAATACTCAAATTCTCTTTTATTTTTAGATTAACAAGTAATTTATCTTTTACAAATGTGTTTACAACTGAACCTTCTTCTGACTTTATTGCTTTTTGAATATCTATAACTTTTACTGTTGATTCAATATATGTTTTAGAATAATCAACTTCACCTATCACTAAATATTTATTATCTGGAGAGATTTCTGTATCTATCACATATCCATTTGATACATAACTCTTAAGTAATAATTCTCCTTTATTTGAATATACTAATACAACTGACTTATATACTGAATCTTTTGTGACTACAGCCATATATCCATTTTTATTTACTTCTATTTTCTCTACAGTTACATCAAGTGTTTTTTCCCATACAAGTTTATCATCTTCTATAAGATATATTTTAGTAACATTTTTATCAGCTATCCCTAAATATTTATCTTCTACATCATATATAGGATTACCTATTTTCATTTTTATTGTATTTTTAGCATTTCCTTCAAAATCATAAACTTTAAGTTCCCCAGAACTCAAAGTAACTATATTTTTAGCAAGTGTCATTGTTTGTATAACACTAGAATTTGTATATATATTTTTAACACTATCATCAGATATCTCTTTTTTTAATATCTTTGTATCTATAAACTCTCTAATATTATCATTAACAATATATGTTGTTATCATTGCTATTATAGAAACTACTAATAATATAATACTTATTATCTTTACTTTTGCGCTTATTCTTCTCACTTCTCCTTTATATATAATATTACATTTTAGATTATATATAATAGGTTCTATTTTTTCAACAAATTATACTTTTATTCAATTTAAAATTCATTATTTTAATATTCTTATTTAAAACATTTAGCAAATCATTTCTATATATGTTATAATTAAAATGTTATAAACTAATGTTTAACAACGTTTAACAATATTTAACCATATTGTATATAACTTAATATAATATATAAAATGAAAGGATAAATATGTATTTAATTGTCGGACTTCGGGAATCCTGGTAAACAGTATGAAAGAACAAGGCATAACATGGGGTATGATGTTATAGACATGTTCAGTAATAATTTAAATCTAAATTTTTCATCTAAGAGTACAGGTGAATATATAAAATGTAAGATAGAGAAAAAAGATGTAATATTACTAAAACCCACTACTTTTATGAATCTATCTGGAAAAGCACTTTTAGAATTCATCAATTTTTTCAAAATTGACAAAAACAAAATTATTGTCATATATGATGATAAAGATTTAGATGTTGGTACAATTAGAATAAGGAAGAATGGTTCAAATGGTGGGCATAATGGTATTAAAAGTATAGAACAAGTAACTAATCAATTTATCAGAATACGAATAGGTATTGGAAAACCTAAATTTAAAGATGATATGATAAACCATGTAATAGCAAAAGTTTCAAACTCTGAATATGAAGAACTAAGAAAAGGGATTATAAAAGGATATAATTCAGTAATAGATATTTTAAAATATGGTGTAGATATTGCAATGAATAAAAATAATATAAATATTAACAAAATTAATGATAAAAAAGAAAAGAGGAAAAATAAAATGGATAAAATATATATAACTGGTCATAAAAATCCAGATACAGATACAATTATGTCTGCAATTGTTGCAGAATACTTATACACACATTTAGGATATAATGTGGAAGCAATTAAACAAGGTGCTTTAAATCCTGAAACAAAATTTGCTATAGAAAAAACAGGACTTAGAATTCCAAATACAATAACTAAACTTTCAAAAGATTCTAAAGTTATTCTTGTAGATCACAATAACCCAATGGAAAGCTTAGAAAATATAAAAGAATTAAATATTATAAATATAATAGATCATCATGCTATAAAACTTGATTTAGGAAATCCTACATATATAAGAACAGAACCTGTAGGATGTACTGCTACAATATTATTTAAAATGTTTAGAGAAAATTCAGTAGAAATTCCTAAAAATATTGCACTTGCTATGCTTTCTGCAATTATATCAGACTCATTATTATTCAAATCACCAACATGTACTGATGAAGACAGAAAAGTAGCATCAGAACTTGAAAAGATTGCAGATATAAACAAAGAAGAATATGGTATGGAAATGCTTAAAGCAGGTACAGATCTTTCTTCATATAGTATAGAAGAAATACTTAATATTGATAGAAAAACTGCTATATATGGAAATTACAAAGCAAGTATAGACCAAGTTATGACAGCAGATGTAGAAGAAACATTAAAATTAAAAGAAGAATTAGAAAAAGGAATGCAAAAAATAATCGAAGAAGAAAATCTTGATTTATTCATGTTATTAATAACAGATATTATAAATAGTGATTCTACAGTAATTGCTTTAGGAAATAAAATAGGTGCTGTAGAAAAAGGATATAATGTAACTCTTAATAATAATATGGCTGTCCTTAAAGGTGTTGTATCTAGAAAAAAACAAGTTGTTCCAATTATAACAGATATGCTAAAATAAGTAATAATTAATTAGAAATAAATAATAAAATTAAAATAGCAATTTGAATAAGTTTCAAATTGCTATCTTTCTTTTTTTATATCTTTTGATTTCTTTTTTACTTTCATTTTTTTATTATTCTAAATTTATTCTTTGTTTTTGAATGTTTACAGATTTTTTTGAATTCACAAAAATCACATGGTATTTCCTTTTTATTACCTGAATAATATTTATATGGATATATATCCACATTTCCTCCGAAGTATATTTCTAGATATTTCTTTTATTTTTTCAAATACTTTTTCTCTTATATCTTCATATTCTTCTTTTTCTAAAATATTTTTTATCTTAGATTTACTTATTATATCATCTTTTGTTTTTTCTATATCAATAACTTCAGATTTAACTTTTCCTTCTGTTTCCAAATTAGCATCATGAATATATAATTCTTCTTTATCTTCTAAAGTATCTATTATAAGTTTTCCATTCATTTTTAAGTCTTGTTTAGCTTTTTTAATTATTTCAAAATTATCCAATCTTCCTTTTTTACTTTCAAGTCCATATAATAATCTCTTATACAACATTGCAGTTGGTTTTAAATTAAGCTTTTCTTCTATTACACTTAAATATGTTATTAATTGTAATGACAGACCATTTATAACTTTAGGTATTTCTATTATTTTATCTGATGATTTATAATCAATAATCCTAAATTCTGACATATCTGTAATATCTATTCTATCTATTGCTCCTTCTAAATAAACTTTAGACTTTCCATCCAAATCATATACTATATTTCCATAATCTCTTTGTCCACTTCCAAATGTAGCTTCATTTTTTAGAATCTTAAATTTACTTAACCTTATGCCTTCATTTATATCTAAACATATTTTATTCATTTCGTTTTCAATTTTATTTAATACAATTTCATTATTTTTCTTGAATCCAAATTCTTTGAATTGTTCTTTTTTTCTTACAATTTCTATACTTTTATTTACTATTTTTTCAATTGTACTAATATATTTTTCTATATTTATTTCTAGATCTTGATTTTCTTTAAGAATTAATTCTTCTTTTAAAGAATATATACTTTTCTTTGGTAATCCTTCTTCTGTTATTTTTTCATTAATATTGTTTTCTTTTATATAATCAAATGTCTCTTTTATAACTTCATGTAAAAATGTACCAATACTTGCAAAATAATTACTTGATTGACTAGACCTATCTTTAATATTTAATCCATATCTCAAATGATATGAAAATGGACATTCTGCATATTTTTCTAATCTACTTATACTTGTATGAATATTTCCACCTAAATATATTTTATCTAATAGTTCTTTTTCAATCTTATTTGGCTTGTTTGTATTATTCTTAAAATATTGTAATGAATCTTCTTCTAATATATTAAAAATACCATTTAGATATTTATAATATATATTATAGTCACTCTTTTCTTTTCCTTCTATTGAAAAATCTTTCTCATTTTCAATAATCTTAATAGATTTTTGTATTTCATCCATCAAAAATCTCTTTGTAAAATATGCTTTTTTTATACTATTTATAATATTTTCTTTATATTTATCATCATCATATTTATAATCTGATTCTAAATCATTTTTTTCATTAATATTAAAATTTTTTTCTATATTTTTAGCATATATACTTGGTAATATTTCTTTTCCTTCATTATCTTTATCTGTATATGTTATTATAAGTTTTTCTTCTGGACTTGTAATTGATATATATGCTTCAATTTCTTCTTTGTTTTCAATGTCTTCTTCTAAACTTGCAATTTGTATATTATTTTCTATAAGCTTTTCTTTTTCAGAATTTGTAAGTAACTCTTTTTTTTCTATAACTTTAGGAAAATTTATTTCATCTGCACTTAAAATATATGTAATTTTCGAATTAATAGTATTATCTGTTGTTATAATATTTAATTCATCTTTTTCTTTAATCCTATAATTATTTTGCTCTGTTAAAATCATCTCAAAATATTTAATATATTCTTCTAATGTACATTCTTCCAGATATGATAATCTATCTAATATTTCATTTAATTTTATGACTTGTGATATAATTTCATCTCTATCACCATTTTCATTATATATTTTTGATATAATTTCATTTTTTTCTAAATATTCAAATATGTTTTTAGAAATATCATATCCATTTTCTCCAGATATTTCTTTTTTTAACATATCTATATATTCTATAATAGCTTCTCTTGTATCTATTATCTCTTGATATTTTTCAGAATCCTTTCCATATTTAAATTCCTGATCTACCTTATATATATTCCATCTTTTTATATATTTTTCTAATAAA
>ERZ772986.2108-NODE-2108-length-11040-cov-3.836595_pt1 | contig 11040 bp, 5 predicted proteins | sample MGYA00511898_ERZ772986 | MGnify/ENA primary metagenome ERZ772986 (study PRJEB29015, sample SAMEA2737934) | human oral metagenome | biome: human oral; feature: human-associated habitat; material: dental | place: China | collected 2148 ... | reverse complement strand
AACTGGGATAGTAAGAGTGATTTCGAAAAACTAGAGACTGCAAGTAAATTCTTCAAAGCAAACGGATATACGAAACCGATGCCAAACTACGATCTCAATTCACATGACCAAGTTGATGATATAGTGAACTGGTGGATTGAGAATAGATACCTTCCTGTGCGAGAACTATACAAGCAAGACCCAGAAATTGCCCGCTACCTAGCAGAAGATGTCATCGCGGGAAATAGCGGCAAAGAAAACCGTGTCGACCAAAGTCTAGATGAGCCGTTCCCGCTAAATGAAGTGTATAACCTATACGAAGGAACATCAGTGAGGCTTTTCAAGCTCACAGCTACCGGTGATGGTTTCTTAGGAATGAAAAAAGGCGATGAGTTCGTAGGGTTTACGGCTATTCTTCAGAATACGGTAAATCCCGAAGATCACCTCGGAATAGAGTACTCCATCATAGAAGACTACGACACTGGCGAAAAAACTGTCCGCGCAAACCGTTCATTCAAATATGAAACTTGGAGAGAAGATGGGCTGACGTACTACGATTTTAGCGGTACTAAATAGTTGTAATTGCGGTTCTTAGATACAAATACCACTTCCGTGCAGCGGGAGTGGTATTTAATATACAAACGCTAGCGTATTACAAAAATATCGTGTACTATAAAAATATGGCGTATACAACAAAAATTTCTCGACGTTGTTTTGCTTTATTTTGTGTATTTGTATTCGCTGTTACCGCAATAGTAACACCTTTGCTACGCGCAGTGCCGGCATCGGCAGAAGAGATCAACGAAAAGACCCGACAAAACGTCGACCATATTAAATCTTGGCTATATTATAAAGCATCGTTAGAGTGTTTTAAGGATGATGAAAAAGAGTATAACGCTAAAGATGTCGAGAAGAATGAGTTAGGTAGTAGTAACCGCGGTAATGATGAGCATATCGTTGGGGCTTACATTGTTCCAGGTAGCGGCAGCGCTATGAAATGTAATGATATAGTAAAAGAAGGACTTACGTTGTGGGGATACGGATCGTTAGAAGAGTTATTGACTGATGCAGGTTATACGAAATCTTCAAAAGGGAATGGAACCGGCGAAAGAGTAACGGGATCGGCTTATTATCCAAATGGTAAAACGGGCAAAGATATTATAGCTGCTATTGAAGCAAAAACTGGAATGTCATACGCTATCGACGGTCCTGGGTCGTTAGATGACGTGCAACTGTATATGTTTTACGAAAAAACATTTACAAACGCTTGCGGCGTAACATGGCAACTCTATTACGACGCTAAAGAAGAAGATCGGGTTGCCGCCGACAACCATCAAAATAATACCGTTACTGTCACTGCGTTAGACGAAAAAAATCTTGCGCATTACTACATCGCGACTGTTGGCTCTCCAGGAACATCCTCAAATTCATACCGTAAAGATCCTGGTCCGATAAACAAAAGCGACCCCGCCAATAGCCCTGTGGCAATTCATACATGCGATCCTGCGAGCAGTGATTTCGTGTTTGGCGATCTGATATCGCAGTACGCGGATAAAGTCGGCAAAGCTCAGCAAGAGAGCGCTGATAAGGAGACGGCAGCAACAACAACAGAAGCATATAAAAACGGATTAAGCGGCTACTTAAAAGAATTATGCGGCGAGGATAAAGCTTGTCTAGAAAAATATGAAAAAGAGATAGAACCTTGCGTAAAAGAGCAGATTCAAAAAGGTCACGAGTATCATGACAAAACCGGTAAGGATGCAACGGCTGATGAGTTGAAGGGGTATTTTGCAGATTGTTTTGCGCGGAAAACGGGGCTGAAAAAAGAGGACATCATCAAGGCTCTTTCGGGTGTTGATCCAAAACAAATAGCCGAAGGCGTGGAAGGAAGTCTACAAGGAAGCACCGCTAACGGAGGAGGGGGCGAGGAAGAAAAACAAACAAAAGACTGTAAAATTGAAGAAGGCGTCGGCTGGATCGTTTGTCCTGTTATAAACTTTTTAGCATCTATCAACGACTTCGCCTATAAATTCATATCCTCCACATTTCTTGAAACGGATAAAGATATTGTACAGTCAGACGACCTAAAGGCTGCATGGAGCGCCTTTCGGGATATTGCAAACGTTGCATTCGTTATCGCGTTCCTTATCATTGTCTATTCGCAAATTACCCAAGCTGGTCTCAGTAACTACGGCATTAAGCGTATGCTGCCGCGGCTCTTTATCGCTGCTTTGCTTGTGAACGTATCGTTTATATTCTGTCAGCTTGCCGTAGACTTAAGCAATATGCTTGGGTATAGTTTAGCTGGTTTCTTTGACGGTTTCGCTGTCGGGAGCGGAGACGATAATGTCAGCGAGATCCAAACTGCGGGAACAATCCTCACGTGGGTCGCAATTGCCGGTGTCGTACTAGCAGCGGCTGCTGGAATTGCACTCGCATTTCTAGGACCGGCGCTTATGTCGTCGTTACTTGCACTCCTTATGATCGTACTTATCTTGGTTGCACGTAAGGCACTCATTGTTATCCTTATCGCAATATCGCCGGTCGCATTCGTTGCTTATCTGCTGCCAAATACCGAGCAGTGGTTTAAGAAGTGGCAAAAGACTTTCTTGTCGCTTCTTATGTTGTTCCCAACAGTTGCTGTCGTATTCGGCGGTAGCCGCCTAGCAGCGAAGATTATAGCAAATGCTGCCGGCAAGGAAGACTGGCTGCTCCAAATAACAGCCCTCGCGGTTGCATCAATACCGTTCTTCATCGTGCCAAGCCTGCTGCAGAAATCTATGGAGGCCGCAGGAACACTTGGAGGAAAACTCACCGGACTCTCGCAGGCGGCAAATCAAAGAGCTGGTAAGGCAGTAAAGGAAAAATCAGCCCTAGGACGGTACAAACAGGCGTGGGATCTTAACCGGAAACAAAAACAAGCGCGAATATTTGCCGGAGATTACCAAGGCGGAAAGCGTAACTTCCTTGCTAATGCTGCCTCAAGAGGGTTTAGGAAATTTAACCAAGGCAAGCACGGACCATTTAAGGGCACGCGGCAAACAGCTGGACAGCAGGCAGCTGAGCAGGTGAAAAAACTCAATATCGACAAAGTTGAAGCAGCAAAGGCGCAGATTGAGCAAGCAAATCTTGATTCAGCAGCACTCGCCAGGCTGGCGAGCGGCGAAAGTGTTGGCGGCATAAACGGCAAGGACAAATATGCACAGGCTGCTGCTGCGAGCGCAGCGCTTGATCGCGGCGACCATGAAGCGGCAGCAGCAGGCTGGGATAGTGTAGCAGAAGCAGATCAAAGCACGCGCAATGTCTTTGCGGACGCCATGAGCGCCTCGGACAGCCGGCCAGCCTGGATGACGGCGGGCGAAATTGCCGAGATGCGTTCGGCGGAAGATTCAAAGACAAAGGGCGAAGGCCCAACGGTAACAAAAGCAGACGGTTCAAAAAGCGGTATTCATAAGTACGACGAAATGGCAAAAGAGCAAATTAAACAAAATGTTTATTCGCCGCAACGGATGGCTGCAGCCTCACGGCAAGAGCTTGAGTATGCCCGAAAGGTAACAAGCAACGATCCGGAAGCTCAACAAAAACTCAAAGACACGGCAGAGAAAGTCGTTGGAGACGAAAAGCTTAGTAGGGGCCTCGGAAAGAATAGCGAAGCCATACAAGGTCTTGCAAATCTAACGGTTACGATGCCATCATCGTCCACACCGCCACCGCCAGCAGCACCGCCAGCGGCGTCAGGAGGAGGATCTTCAGCCTCCACACCACCATCACGAGGCTTTACACCACGAGGATCTGGAGGATCTCGAGGATCCGGACGAGGACGGTAGCGGATGGCGGAGTATAAGGTTGCGCAGGATGTTGAGGCAGATGATAAGCTAATCGGGCCATTTAGCTTTCGACAGTTTATTTACCTTATCGTCGTCGCAGGCGCTTCAGCTATTGCATGGGGGCTGGCACAAGTTTTCGTACCACTCGCAATATTACCCCTGCCGGTCATACTACTTTTCGGTGCTTTAGCGCTACCGCTACGTAAAGATCAGCCTATGGAGATATATTTAGCAGCCATCGTATCATTTCATCTTAAACCTCGCAACCGCATCTGGAGCCCAGACGGTATTAGCTCGCTCATAGAGATCGTAGCACCCGAAGAAATAGAAGTAAAACGCAGCAAGGATCTGTCGCAAATTGAAGCAGAACAGCGATTTGCATATCTGGCGGATATCGCAGATACGGGCGGGTGGTCAATCCGCCACGCCGCGCAGCCACAGACACCTACTGCCGACACGTCTATGATGCCCGACCAGTACTACGTCGCACAACAAACCGAAGATGTGCTTGACGACAATGGTGATGTTGCGCATAATTTTGATACGATGATTTCAAATGCTGATACCGCGCGGCGCGAGCGCATGGTACAACAAATGCAGCAAGCGGCCGAAACACCTCCAAGCACTTCAAGCATAGATGTTCCTCAGCAAAATAATACTAATGCGCCGTACTATAACCCGTATCCGACAATCCATCAATCAATCCTGCAACCACTTACCGATCAGCGTAATACAAATACGCCAGTGTCAGCCGACACTGAAAACACTAGCGCAAATCCAGTATCAAATGATATAATTAGCCTTGCAAACAACAGCAATTTGTCGGTTCAAACAATTCAGCACGAAGCAAAGCGAATTCAAGACAAGAAAGATATCGACGGCGAGGTATTTATCTCGCTACACTAAGCAATAGAGAGGAGTGGGCATGCCGCCAAACAATCAGGCTAATCCGTCACAGCAGCCAATGCCTGCTAGTCCTGCTGCAGATTCGTTGTATAACTCACAACAGACACCCCTCGCCGCAAATCCGACAACTTCGCAACAAAATCCGCCGTTGCAGCAGTCGCTAGACGATAAAAATAAAAAACCAGCAGTCAAACAAAGTTCAACGCAGAATAGCTTGCTTTTATCGGAGCTGCGAGACAGTATGGTCATCATGAACGATGGAACATTTCGTGCAGTTGTGGCGTGCAAGTCAATCAATTTCGACCTCATGAGCTCACGAGAGCGCGATGGAGTAGAGCTAAGTTATCAAGATTTCTTGAACGCATTGTATTTTCCAATTCAAGTATTCATACGATCGCAGCAGGTTGATATTGGACCATATATCGATAAATTAACACTTTTGCGTCGTGACGAAGACAATATGCTGCTTGGTGTATTAATGGAAGATTATATCAATTTCATTGATATGCTCTCGCAGGAGGCAAATATTATGGATAAGAGTTTTTTTGTCGTTATACCGTATTATCCAACAGGTGATATCAGTGAGATACTTGATCAAAGTAAAGGATTTTTTAGTTCAATTTTTGGTAAGAAAAAAGACCCTGTCACAAAAATCGACAAAGAAACATACAAGAAGGCAAAAGAGGAGATAAAAAATCGCGTCGACTCTGTTGTCAGCGGGTTAATACGCGTAGGTGTTCAAACATCCCGCCTCAACACGAAACAGCTCGGCGAACTTTATTACAATATATATAATCCTGATACTGCTGTACGCGAGCCTCTTGGTGATTTTAATAATGTCGCATCACTTTATGTGCGCAAAGGAGACAAGTCGGAGTCAGTACAGGGAGCTCAGTTTTAATGATGGCGAAGAAAAAAACAGATCCGATTGATATAGCCGCGCAACAACGAGCGCAAGAACAGTCTGAAGTTGAACAAGCATTTCTAAAGGGAATGACGACATTGCGCGATCTAATCGCACCGAGTAGCTTGGAGATTCATTCTAGCTATTTTCGCATAGGAACCAAGTATGGGCGTACTGTTTATGTATACGGTTATCCGCGAAAATTATTTACTGGCTGGCTATCCGAACTAATTAATATTGACCAAGTGATTGATATTAGTATGTTTATCTACCCCGTCGATACGACAATCGTACTGAACAATTTGCGCAAAAAAGTAACACAGCTTGAAGCTGATATGGCGCTTAATGCCGAAAAGGGTCGCACGCGCGACCCGGCAAAAGAAGCGGCACTTGTTGATGCCGAAGAGCTGCGCGATGAACTGCAAGTTGGTTCAGAACGATTTTTCCGTTATGGATTATATGTAACTATCTATGCTGACAGTTTAGACGAACTAAGTTTTGTCCAACACACAATTGAGACATTCTTTGGCCAAATGCTCGTGTATACAAAAACCGCATCAAGCCAGCAAGAACAAGGGCTAAACAGTACTGTACCGCAAATGAGCGATCAGCTGCAAATTCGTCGCAATATGAGTACAGGCGCTATTAGCACGAGTTTTCCGTTCACTAGCGCCGACCTCACGCAAGAAGATGGTATTTTGTACGGCATAAATATGCATAATAACGGCCTCGTGATTTTCGATCGTTATACGCTTGAAAATGCCAATATGGTGGTGTTTGCTAAATCTGGTGCCGGTAAGTCGTTTACGGTCAAGTTAGAGGCTCTACGCAGTATGATGGTCGGCGCGGACGTGCTTATCATTGACCCAGAAAATGAATATCAAAAACTGAGCGATGCTGTCGGCGGCAGCTATATTCGCTTAAGTCTCAGCAGCGACACGCGTATCAATCCATTTGATTTGCCCCGTGTGATAGACAGCGACGAAGCCGACGACGCTTTACGCGCGAATCTCGTGACCTTACACGGGCTTTTACGCCTAATGCTCGGCGGCGCATCAGCAAATAGCGCCGGCGTCGGCTTAAGCCCGTCCGAAGAAGCCGATCTTGATCAGGGGCTGATTGATACGTACGCGCGTGTTGGCATTACTAGTGATCCATTAACACATACCGCAACGCCACCAACGATGATTGATTTATATGATACACTACTTCACATGGGCGGAACCGGTCCACAACTTGCGCAGCGCCTGCGCAAGTACACAAGTGGAACATTTGCTGGCATTTTTAGTCAGCAGAGCAATATTGATATAAATAACAATATGGTCGTGTTTAATATTCGCGATCTAGAGGATGAACTGCGTCCGGTAGCGATGTACATCGTCTTGAGTCATATATGGAATACTGTGCGCACTCAACAGAAAAAGCGCATGCTCATCGTAGACGAAGCCTGGCAGCTAATGAAATATGACGATTCCGCAAACTTTATGTTCAGCCTGGCGAAGCGCGCTCGTAAGTATTACTTAGGACTAACGACAATTACGCAAGATGTCGAGGACTTCATGGGCAGCAAAATGGGACGCGCGATCGTGGCAAACTCCAGTATGCAGCTACTATTAAAGCAATCGCCAAGTGCCGTTGATGTACTCGGCGACGTATTTAAACTAACCGAAGAGGAACGGAAGCGTCTTGCTAACTTTCCTGTCGGGCAGGGACTATTCTTTGCCGGGCAAAATCATGTCCACATTCAAATCGTTGCGAGTCAGACTGAGCAGGGGTTAATTACAACGAACCCGCAAGCTCTACTACAACAACAAGAACAAGAACGGGAATCACGATCACGAGACTTTTAGATATAAAATGAGTATAATAGCTTTATGGCACGTAATCAGATAATAATACGCAGACCAGCATCACCCGATGAATCCGATAACGATCAGAATCCTATTGATGATCGCTACAATAACGAGTTTAATGACGCCATAGACCACAACGGTCCTAGTAGCTTAAATGACGCCGAGAATGAACAAAACAACAATGACAATCAAGATTCTAACGATACAGCAAATGATTTAAACGATCAAGAAAATAATAACAATCAAAATAATAACACAAAAAATGACAAACGATCGGTAGCAGACAGGGAACGAACTCCGTCTGGGAGATGGAAAAACAATACCTCGCCGGCATCCAAAGATAAAGACGGCAAACATGTATACAGGGTTAGGGTCAGGCCAATTGACGTAATTAAAGGCAGGGTTAAAATTAGGCCATTTGGCGCATTTATTAAAAAACGAAGTGCTGCGATGTTGGTGGTGGCACTCCTCGGTCTCGGTGGGGCGGTTCCGTTCATCGGTATGTCAAGCTTGCCTATGGCAATCCTCGGCAATCTCGATGCGAAGAGCCTTCTCCAGCCACTTAGCGCATACCTACAGGATTATTACGGGTTTAAATTCTTCGGTATTGATCTTTCTAAAAAAGGTTCTGTTGCCGCAGATGGCGATACCTTTGCTGGCCTCAGAGACACTGAAATAGAAGAGCTCAAAAAGAATGGCGTTGAGTTTCCAGAAGAAGGGAAAAAACTCAAAAGTGGAAAAATTGTTTACGATAAAATCGTTATAGATGGTAAAGAGATTACACCTTCATCTTTCAAACAAGAATTGCGGCAAAACCCAGGACTCCGTAGAAAAGTGATATTTCAGAAAGGGTCATATTTTAAGTCCGCAAAAAGTGCTGCTACAAAAAAAGTTAAAAAGCTGTTCAAATATTCAACTAATCCCGATACCGTAAAAGGTGACACCCCTGAAGAGAAAGACAAAAATATAGTCAAGCAATCAACTGAAGGAGCATCAAGTGATGATGCAAAGTCAACATCAACCGGGGCGGCAGAGGGAGAATCAACAACGTCAGAATACGATAAAGCAAAAGCAGATGCCGAAGATGTGTCCGGTGCTATGAAAGAAAATATTGACGTAGCTAAAGAAGATCCCTTCAATTCGTCTGTTGTTGGAAGTACTGATTATGGCAACCCGGCCGCCTCTCGACTCGGTGCGGTTGACGACATTTCGACCGCTACGAAAAATGTTGGTCAAAAGATATTTAGCTATATTGACACACTTGATATTGCAGATGCAGCATGTACCGTGTATCAAGTCGCCTATTCAGCGACAATTATAGCGCGGACCGTCGCTCTCTACAATATCGTAAAGTATGCAATTTATATACGCTCCGTATTTGAACAAGCCAAAATGGGGGAAGATGTGAGCGGCGATGCTATGTATCTACTTAATAAACTTATAAAAGTCGATCCGTCTACTGGGCTATCTTTTGATCGATCATCATTTTCACAGATGTTATTTAATGGTAGTCTGACTGGTGAACCAAGTAGTATAACGGCTATTGGCGGGTCATTACTTGCTACTATCTACAATGGTATGCACGCTTTTCATGCGGGAATAGGAGATGTATTTGGAGGAAATGCGGGCACTGGACGAGCCTGGCTAAAAACTGGTTGCGCGCTGGCTACAAACTTAGGGGTACAAGTAGGGTTTACGATCGGTGAACTTGCATTAAGCGTCCTTAGCTTCGGATCATCCGCAGCGGCAACTGGTGGCGCAAAAGCAGCCGCAAAAGCAGCTTTTCATTTTGCGAAAGATGCATTCAAAGAGCAGGTTATCAAAAAATTATCAAAGGAAGCAATCAGCGGGTTCATAAAGGATCAGGCTGCAAGAGTTGGGGAGAAGCTAGCTTTTAAGAACTTACGTAGAAGTTCAATGAAGCTCTTGAAAACTACATCAAAAGAACTGCTCAAAAAGCCATGGAACGCCATCGGTTTAGTCGCAGGACTATCCGGCATGTTTGCTATGCCGTTTATTGTGCACGCGCTATCTGGCGCAAATATCGCAGGGGCGCTTAATAATGGTATTCTATATATGGATGCACTAGGAACTGGTATGCAGGCTTGGGAGATGACAAACGGAATAGCTTCGGGTGGAACAATGGCGACATATAGTGCCGCAACAGCCTACGAAAGTACTTTAAAAGAGTATAGAGATGCCTATATTGCAGACATGAAGTACGATGCAAGAAACACACCATTTGATATAAAAAACCCATATTCAACACTTGGCTCCGCGCTCTTTGGTATGCAAAAAGCACTCGGTATAGCAAATACGACCAACTTTGGATCGTCAATAATTGCAACTCTAGGGATGCCTTTCAGATTTTTGTCTAATATAGCAACCGCGGCCAGCGAGCCAATAACGCAAGAAGAAATGGGAGAAAATTCTGAAAATCCATATTTTATAGAGAATAAAATATCAACTCAGGTTATGGGTAGTGCGAATGTCATCTTCAAAAAGACACACTCATTTGCTTCCATTATGGAGCAAATAGGACCAGAATCAAGCAATCCTATGATTGAATACTCAGGGGACGACGAAGAAACAGGAGAGCCAAAGCTTTCAGTTAAATCCGGAACGGCACTCGCAGAATATGCAGATCAGTGCCATAATCCAGAACGGACAGAGGTTGATCCCGAGTTCCAGAATGACGAAGGAACAAATGCCTATAATTTTAATAAATGTGCCGTCGGAGGCTCAGAAAGAGATCAAAACGCCGAATTATTCAGCGATGCTATAGCATTTATAAATCAAGTGAGTCCTTCCGATACGGGCGGGTCAGAAAGTAGTTCGTCGTCATCTGCAAGCACCTCGCTGCCAAGCGGAAATGCTCAGGAATTAGCAAAGCAAATTATCGACAATCAAAACATTACCTTCGCTGACGTAGATGGTAACGATCCGCATCAGCAAGTGCAGGATACTGCAGATGGTAAAACTGCATCACCTGTAGCGCTTGACCCTCGACTGTTACAGGTGATCGCAGCTCTCGGAAAAAATCATAAAATAGGTATATCATCACTCGGGCGAAGTATAAATTGCGAATATAGCCTTCACTGTAAGGGTGAGGCTGTCGATGTCTATACAATAGATGGCACCTCCACATCGGGCGCAGATGCAAACGCGCTAACGCTACTACAAGAAATCGTTGATGGTAAACTATTGCCTCAGGGGGCTGGTATAGGTCAAAGTACTTGTGGAAGAGAATCTATGAATAACACTCTGATTGCTGCAGGATATGACCCGCATAGCGACACTTGTAATCACCTTCATCTTGCACTGAGGTCTACACCGAATAAGGCAAAAACATGGTAGTAAAAAAACAGATTTACTTAGTGTTTGTCATCATATTTGCAGTTTTACAGATATTAGCAACACCGTCCATAACGCACGCAAAGATGATGAAATTAAATCCATCACTAAATGACGTTATTATTTATGATAAAAATACGTGCGACGAGGATAGCGAGGGTGACCCAGACTTATCAGCAATTTCTCCTGGAGAAGGGGAGCCAAACGGCATGACCTA
>ERZ772986.2106-NODE-2106-length-11046-cov-4.905468_pt1 | contig 11046 bp, 17 predicted proteins | sample MGYA00511898_ERZ772986 | MGnify/ENA primary metagenome ERZ772986 (study PRJEB29015, sample SAMEA2737934) | human oral metagenome | biome: human oral; feature: human-associated habitat; material: dental | place: China | collected 2148 ... | reverse complement strand
CTAATTTAATTTTAAATGAATTAAGAAAACATGAAGATCATCATATGGTAAAGCCAAAAATGGTTTATATCTCAAATACAACAGAAATAGGAACTGTGTACACTAAAAGCGAATTAGAAAGCATCAGTAAAGTTTGTAAAGAAAATAATCTATATTTATATTTAGATGGAGCGAGACTTGCCTCAGCACTTGCCTCTGAAAAATGTGATGTAAATTTAGAAGATTATCCTAAATATTGTGATGTTTTCTATATAGGTGGAACAAAATGTGGCTTATTATTTGGTGAAGCAGTTGTAATTATAAATGATGAAATAAAAAAAGAATTTCAATTTTCTGTTAAACAGAAAGGTGGATTATTTGCAAAGGGAAGATTACTAGGAATACAGTTTGCAACTTTATTTAAAGATGATTTATATTATAAAATAGGTGTTCATTCAAATAAAATGGCATTAAAAATAAAAAATGCTTTTGTAGAAAGGGGAATTAAACTAGCTACTGATTCTTATACTAATCAAGTTTTTGTAGATTTAAGTCAAGAACAAATAAAAAAATTAGAAAAAGATGTTATTTTTTCAGTTGAATTTTTTGGAATAGGAGAAAATCAATCATCAAGATTTGTAACTTCTTGGGCAACAAAAGAAGAAGATGTTGATAGACTTGTGGAGCTGATAAAAAATCTTTAAAATTGGAGGCAGAATGAGTATAAGTTTTTATATAAAAAATAAGAAAAAATTTTGGGGATATGAAAAAGTTTTAACAGTTGAAGAGGTAATAGATTTATTTAAAGAATATAAACTATCTATTTACAATATAGATTTTGATACAGATGATTTTAATAAAGAAAAATTTTATAACACCTTAATAGAAAATTGGCAAGAAAATCATAGTTGTATCCTATTTGGAGTTGAAGGGAAAAGTGCAAGAGGTTTTGAATTTTCGTATAATATCACAAAAAACTCTTATGTTATAAGAGAATTTACTCCTGCTTCTGAAAATGATTGGCTTATAGTATTAGAATTTATGAAAGTGTTATCAGAAAAATTAAATACTAAAATTGTATCTGAACAAAGAGATATATTTACTTCTGAAACTATTAATACTTTTGATTATAAAAGTGACATAAAATCAGGAATTAAAGTGATTTTAGATTTATTAAATAAAGAAAATGAAAAAGGTTTCAATGTGGATAATATTTATGGAGTAAAAAGACCTGTTTCTTTTAATAAAGAAATAATTGAAAGGATAGTAAATTCTTCTGATGAAATAAAAGAATTTTCAAAATTTTGTGAGGATATACAATATATTGATGCTTATTCTGCAAAGCAATTTTTTGTAGACGACAAAAAGATTAATAAAAAATGGGCTTATTATGTTTTAACAGAAAATCTTAGAACAGTTCTTCCATATAAACCAAGTGTAGAAATTTTTTCCATGAATTATATAAAAAATGAAGAAGTAGCTTTTTGGAAAATATTTTTTTGTGCTTGTAAAGTTGATGAAAATGGAAAAGAAGGTATTGAAAAAATTGCAGAATCTATATATGACAATTTTATAAAAAAGCTCCCATCAGATAAATATAAATTCATAGATGCTTCATATATAGTAGTTGAGCCTTTAAATAGAGAAGAGATACTTGAAATATTAAAATAAATAGCTCATATAATAAACTAAAATGATGTTAAAAGAAAATTTCTATTAGCATCATTTTTTTATAATTTTAAATATATATAATAAAAATTAAATAAAAAGGAGAAATATACAAATGAAAACAAATAAAAAAGGTATAACATTAATAGCATTAGTAATAACAATAATAATACTATTAATATTAGCAGCAGTAGCAATACAATTAGCATTAGGAGAAAATGGATTAATTGGAAGAGCACAATCAGGACAAGAAAAACAATCAATGGCAGAAGCTACAGATAAATTTAAAACAGCACAAGCATCAGCATGGGCAGATTTTGTTTTAGAAGGAAAGACAAGTGATGCAATTGAAAAATATGTAAATGCATTAAATGCTGCATTATCATCAATAACAGATCCAAATATAAAAGGAGTAACAGTAGGTGGAACTTTTGGTAAGAATGGAACACCTGGGTCATATACATTACAATCTTCAACTATTAGTTTATTATTTAATGGACAAGTAAAAGGATCAATTTCTATGGATACAGAAGGAAAAGTTACTGTATCATTAAATTAGAAACTAATGTATTGATAGTGAAATAACAAAGAAAATGAAGGACTATAATTTAAAAATTGTAGTCCTTTTTTTAAAGAAATATGAAAGGATGAAATTAAATTGAATAAGAAAGGTATAACATTGCTGGCATTAGTAATAACTATAATAATATTAATATTATTGGCAGCAGTAGCAATACAATTAGCATTTGGTGAACAAGGATTAATATCAAAAGCAAATAAAACGGCAAGAGATAATTCAAAAGCAGAGCTTTTTGATATTGCTACAACAGAATTTGCTAGTATGTCTATAGAAGATGAGACAGAAAATACTAATAATTTAAGTTTTGATAATTTTTATAATAGTAAACCATTTTCTAATAATTATAATATTATAAATGAGAGGATTATAGATAAAAGAAATAATCTTGATATTATAGGAAAGAAAGAGTTTGAAGATGAATTTAGGTTAAGGTTTAGAAATCAAGGGAGAGAATCTGGTAAACCTATAGTAAATCCAATTACAACAGAAGATACTAAAATAACAGGTATAGGGATAAAAACTGGAACAATTATAGTGGAAATTGGTGGAAATAGTTATACAGGAAAGGTAGATGATAATAATAAATTTGATATTGCTATTTCTAAACAGAATGAAGGAGTTGAAATAACTATAACACAAAAAATAGGCAATAAGATAGAAAGTGTTAAGACAACTGTAACAGTAATAAAGCCTAAACTTGGCCAATTAAGTATAGAAAAAATAACTAATATAACAAGTATTATAAAAGGTGTAGGTGAAGCTGGGGCAAAAGTAATTGCAAATATATCAGGAAATCAATATGAAACAATTGTTAACAATGATAATAAATTTAATCTTAATATTCCTATGCAAGAAGAAGGAAAGACTATTATAATTCATCAAGAGAAAGTAGGAAAAATAAGTAGTGATTTACAATCAATAATAGTAGAAAAGGTTAATATAGAAGGTGAAGATATTAATGATACTATATTAAAAATTAAAGTAAAAAGTGGAACAGAAAATGCTAGAAGAGTTTATTTAAGAACAACAGAAGGTGCTGTTAGTAATTTTGTTGAAGGTGAAACATCTTGGCAAGAAAGTTTTACAGAAACAATTACAAATGATAGTAAAAATATAGCTAATTGGGGAGATGGAACAAAATTACAATCATATATAATAGATAGTTATTATGGGGGTTATGGACAGTTATCACATTCATATAATCCACGGAGAATATTTGATTAAAATAAAAAATGTATATGGATTATGGTTTGTTACAGGTGATAGTATAGAATATGAAATAATTAATTTTGGGAAGAATTTAGCAACATTAACACAACAATATTATAATAGATATACAGTATCAACTAAAGAAATTGCATATTCAAGAGCTAATAAGATAAGTTCAAAACTGAGAACAGAATGTGGTATTGTTAAATTCCCAGAAGGAAGATTTACCACAATTCCAGAAAACCTATATGAAAATGTATCAACAGATATGATTAGTGGACAGGAAACATTTGAGAATAATGATAGATTAGTAACAATACCTAATAATTTATATAAAGGTAAGAATATTAAATATTTAGTTAAAATATTTAAAAATTGTAGGAATTTAAAAAATATACCAAATGATTTATTTAAAGATATGGTAGACCTAGAATCAGTAGATGATATATTTAATAATTGTTCAAATATTGAAAATATACCAGAAGAACTTTTTAAATATAATTCAAAATTACAGAGAATAGACACTGGAAATTCTGAATCAGGAATGTTTTATAATTGTAAGAAGATAAAAAATATACCAGAAAATCTATTTAAGTTTAATACAGAATTAGAAGAAATAAATACTATGTTTTCTGGATGTACAGGGATAACAAATATACCTGAGAATTTATTTAGACATAATTCAAAACTTGGAAAATTATATGCAACATTTTTAAATACAGGAGTAACAAATATACCAGAAAATTTATTTAGATATAATCAAGGATTATATAGTTTGAGTAGTATATTTATGGGAACTAAAATAACAAATATACCAGAAAATCTATTAAAGTTTAATACAAAATTATACATAATAGCATTAATGTTTGCAGAATGTAGAGAGTTAAGATCTATACCAGAAAGATTACTTAAAAATACATCATGGGAAAGATTATATCATTGTAATTTAATGTTCTGGAATTGTACAGGACTTACATATGTTCCAGTTTCAATGTTTGCTATTTCAAGATCATTAGGGTTAGATGGGGTATTTAAAGGATGTACAAATGCATCAAATTATAATAGTATAGATTCAAGATTTAAATAATATATTTAAACTATAGTACTTTATGTTCTATAGTTTTTTTAATGGTTCAATTACAGTTTTGAAAAAAAAGTTGAAAATTTAATGATATATATATATAGTAGAAGTGTATGAAATTAAATTAGAGGTGAAAATGGAAAGAAGAGAAAAATTACAGTTTATATTAATGATATTATTTTTAGTGATAATTGTAGGGACTATTTGTTATATTGTATTTAATAAGCCAAAAGAAATAGTACATCCAAAGGTTACAATGAAGATAAAAGATAGAGGGAATATTGTTATAGAATTATATCCTGAAAAAGCACCAAATACTGTAGCAAATTTTATAAATCTTGTAAGCAGTCGGATATTATAATGGAAAATTAATATATGGAAGAGATATAAATACTATACATGTTGGAAGAAAAACAGATAAAACAGAAGAAAAAGTTACACTTAAAAACTTAGGAAAAGATTCAGAAGAAAAATATACAATAAAAGGTGAATTTTCAAATAATGGATTTAATAATGATTTAAAACATGCTAAATATATGGTATCAATGGGAAGAGCAAATTATACACAAATAGCTGCAGGTTTAGTAAATGAAAGTTATAATTCAGCAGGAGGATTATTTAATATTGTAATGAAAGAAGATAGTGCATTAGATGGTAAATATGCAGTATTTGGAAAAGTTATAGAAGGAACAGAAATATTAGATGAATTATATAATAAGGAAGAAATAGTAGGAGATGGAAAAGAAGAACAATTAAAAGCACTTCTTATGCCATATAAGAAACAAATAATAATAGAAGAAGCAACAGTTGATACAACACAGCTTCCAAAAGTAGAAACAGAAAAATATTTTGATTTTGACAATTACTTACTAGAAAGAGTAAAAAAACAAATGGAAGCAGGAAATAAAAATATAAAGGAAGAAAAATAAGGGGAAAAGATGAAAAGAAAATTGGGAGTAACAATGACATCACTTGTTATATCTATAGCAATACTTCTAATAATTGTTACATTTGCAGTAAATACAGGTTTTGAAAACATACAAAGAGCTAAAATAGAAGCTTTTAGAAATGATGCAAGTATTATAGGACAAGTAATAGAAGAAGTAAGACTTAAAATAGAAACTTTTCCAGAAGCACAAAAAAATAGCTATTTAAGTAGACTTACATTAAATACAGGGATAAATGAAAGTGAATTAAATAATTATTTAAGAGATAATTCAGAAAATTATAAGAAATTTCAGGATAAGTTAAAAACAGAAAAAAACATTAATCCTAAATTTATATCAATGAATTCACTTAAAACTATTTATGAAGAATTGACTAAATTAGAATTTAAGTTGTCAGAAAAGGAAAATCTGAATAATATATGTGCTGAATATTATTCAGGAGATGCTATATTATTACCTAATAAAAAAATTACATATATGGGAAAAGATGTAAGAATTGTTAAAGAAATCTAAAGTTTTAATAATATGGCTTTTATGCTATAATGTAGCTATATAATTAGAAGGAGAGATTGTTTTGAAAGGGATTAAATTAAGAAGAATTATAACTACAGTTATAATAATCGCAATATGTATATATGTAATACCAATAATAGCAAGTATGATGTTTAAAAGTTCATTTAGAGACCTATATGTAGGGATAGAAAAAGAAATTTCAGAAGATATTGCAGTTGTAGAGGCGAAAGTATCTAAAAGTGAAGGATATATATATATAAAAAAGAAAAAACAAGATATAGGTAATATTAAGTTTTTAGCAATAACATTATTAGATGATAATAAGAGAATTGTTTCTAAGCTATATGTTGATATAGAAAAAGAATTTGATAAAAATAAGCCTTATGATAAGATGATATTAGAAAAAATGTTTAATACTCCAGAAGTAAATTATGCATATATTAATAAAATAGATAGACTACCAGAAGATGCAGTAATAAATGGAATATTATGGACAATAGATGAATATAATAAGCTTAAAGTAAATATAGAAAAATATACAGGAGTATATATATCACCAATATTTATATTAAGAATACTTGCAGGATATATAATACTTTAATACTTTAAAACTTTAATTATACGAAAGAAAAGGAAAATTATGAAAAAAGATGATGGAAAGATAGATAAGATAAGAGAATATGCTAAAAAATTAAGAATAAATATTTTAAATATGGTATATAATGCAAAATCTCGGACATATAGGAGGAAGTATGTCTATAGCAGATGTAATTTCTGTTATAATGCAAGATTTTGATATAAAAAAAGATGAAATAATATTTTCAAAAGGACATGCAAGTCCAGCATTATATTCAGCACTATATTTAAATAAAATTATAACAAAAAAAGAGATAGATGGATTTAGAAAAATTGATGGAACACTAGAAGGACATCCATCAATACATACAAAAGGAGTAAAAGTAGCAACAGGGTCTTTAGGACAAGGTTTATCTGTAGGGCTTCGGAATTGCACTTCGGTAAGAAACTTTCTAAAGAAAAAGGAAGAGTTTATGTTGTAATAGGTGATCGGAGAAATGCAAGAAGGAAATATTTGGGAAGCATTACTTGCAATTTCTAAATATAATCCAGAAAATTTAATTGTTATAATAGATGCAAATAATGTACAATTAGACCGGATATGTTACAGATATAATGAATATATATCCATTAAAAGAAAAATTACAAAGTTATAATTTTGAAGTACATGAAATACAAGGACATAATATTGAAGAGATATTAAATTTGTTTCAAAATAATTTATCAAAAGATAAAACAAATATAATAATTGCAAAAACTATAAAAGGTAAGGGAATATCTTTTATGGAAAATAAGAATACATGGCATCGGAAAAGCACCAAATGAAGATGAATATTTAAGAGGATTAAAAGAATTAGAAGGAGGTGCTATATAATGAAAAAAGCAACAAGACAAAGTTATCGGAGAAATACTTGCAAAACTTGGAGAAAAGAATAAAAATATAGTAGTTTTTGATGCAGATCTTTCAAGCTCAACTAAAACAAATATTTTTGGAAATATGTTTAAAGATAGGTTTTTTAATGTAGGTATTTCAGAACAAAATATGATAGGAATGGCAAGCCGGGATGTCAAAAACAGGAAAAACTGTATTTGCATCAAGCTTTGCAGCATTTTTAACAGGAAGAGTATATGATCAAATAAGATGTAGTGTTGCATATTCTGAAAGCAATGTAAAATTAGTTGCAACACATGCAGGTTTAACACTTCGGAGAAGATCGGAGCAACACATCAAATGCTTGAAGATATATCACTTATGAGAGCACTTCCTAATATGTATGTATATACAGCATCTACAGATAGGATAACTAAAAAATTGATAGAAAAGATATCAAAAGATAATAATCCAACATATGTAAGATTATATAGAATGGAAACAGATGAATATTATGAAAGTTTATCAGAAAAAGAATTAGATAAAAATATTGAAAAAGGAATGATTATAAAAGGCATAAAAGATGTAGACCTTAAAAAACATGATGTAATATTATTTACAATGGGAGATATGATAGATATTATATATAATGTTCAAAAAAGACTTAATGAAGAATATGGTATTAATGCACTTGTTATAGATGTTATAAGATTAAAACCATTTAATGAAGAACTTGTTGTAAATATTTTAAATATTGTAAATGATGCTAAAATAGTTACAATTGAAGACCATAGTATATATGGAGGACTTCGGAAGTATAATATCTGATACTATTACAAAAGAGGAAAATGAAATAATAAACTTAAGAAAGATAACAAAAATAGGAACAACTGAATTTGGAAAATCAGGGAAACCCTTAGAGGTATTAGAAAAATTCGGATTGGGAGAAAAAACAATACTTGAAAAAGTATTAAAATTATTTAAATAATTAGAGGTGGTAAGTGGAATACGGTAGAGTATATTCAGAGAAAAAGAAAATGCCTAAAAAACCAATGGAAAGAATATATGTAATGCTATTTTTTGTATGTATGGTACTTTTTGTAATAATAATATCAAATAATATGCAAACAGAAAAATATAAAAATATATTTTATTATAATGGTGAAAAGGTAAAACTTACAAATGAAATTGAGAGAGAAAAAAAGAATGAAACTCAAAAAGATGAATATGTATATTTTATTACAATGACAGATATAAAAAATATATTTGATAATAATTTGATATATGAAGAAACAAAAGGTCAAATTATAACAACAAATGATACACATGTAGGAATGTTAACAATAGATAATAATATTATGAATTTAAATGGAAGTGAGGTAACTCTTTTAAAAGCACCATATAAGAAACAAGGAAAAGTATTTATACCTATAGATGCAATAAAAGATATATATGAACTTGATGTAAAAACATATGAAAATAAGGTTGCAGTATTTTCAAAATCAAAAAGGTATGAAATTTTTAAATTAAAATCAGAAGAAAAATTGAAATCTATTCCAAGTTTAATAGGTGGTGATATTACAACTGTAAGTAATACAGAAAATCTTATATATATTGGGAAACAATCAGGATTTATAAAAGGTATGACAGAAAAAATAGAAGTTGGTTATATTCAAGAAAATAAGATTGAAACAAAAACAGTTATAAGAGAAGATTATAAAGAAGAAGAAAAAAAGAATGTAAATATTATAACAAATTATAATGATTATAAGATGAATTTTGAAAATGTAAAAAAAGATAATAATAAAACAAATATAGCACTTGTTTCAAATTTTATAATAAAAGAAAATGGGAATATACAAGTAAAATATGATAAAAATAATAAATCATATTCTACATATTTTTCGAAGTTAGTAGAAGAAAATATAATCCCATATGGTCATTTTGTATTAGAAGAAAATAAAGAATCAGAAATAATTGGTGATTTAGTAACTTTTGAAAAAAGAAATACACTTATAACAAATATACTTAAAACTTTATCAGAATATAATATGAAAGGGTTAGTATTAGAAGTTAAGAATGTACAAGATACAAGAGCATTTATAAGATTTGTGACAGAATTAAAACCAAGACTTAAAGAAACAGGGAAAAAATTAGTAATGCCAAAAGATAATATATTATCAGATACAATTAGAAAAATGGTAGATTATACATATTAATCTATTTTAAGAAATAAGGAGAAAAAATATATGGATGATAACATGTTTGAGAATGACGAAAGAGAATATATAGATGAAGATGCAATTATAGATAATAGTATAGTTGTAGATTATAGTCAAAGACCTAAAAATAGCAGAAAAAATAATAAAATAGGTAGAAAGAATAATAAAACAATATTAATAGTTGTAATATCAATAATAGCAGTAATGTTAATTATAGGATTAATCTTTTTAGGAATATATAATAATGGACTAAGTCCAGTAAGTAAAAAAGGTGAAGGAAAAGATATAAAATTATTAGTAGAAAAAGGTGATACTGTTAAAGGGATTGCAAAACTTTTAAAAGAAAAGGGAGCAATTAAAGATGAAAATATTTTTAATTTATATACAAAAATAACAGGAAAATCTTCATTTAAACAAGGAAGATATAAGTTTAATACAGAAAATGATGTAAAAACAATTGTAGAAAAACTTGTAAAAGGTGATGTAAATAAAGAAGAAATAAAATTACAATTATTAGAAGGAAAAACAATGACAGATTTAGCAGAAGTTGTTGAAAAAGTCACAGTAAATACAAAAGAACAATTTTTAAATAAAATGAAAGATAAAGAATATATTAAAAAGCTTTCAGAAAAATACTGGTTTATAGATTATGATACTGTAACAAATAAAGATATATATTATCCACTTGAAGGATATCTATTCCCAGATACATATATATTTGATAATAAAGAAGTTGGAATAGAAACAATAATAGATACAATGTTAAAACATACAGAAAAGAAATTAGTAGACTATAAAAATATAACAGATAAGAAAAAACTTACAATACATGAAGTATTAACACTTGCATCTATTATAGAATTAGAAGCAGGAACATCAAAAACTAAATCAGAAGAAAAAACTTTAACAGATAGAGAAATAGTAGCAAAAATATTTATGAATAGAATAAATAAAAAGATGAGTCTTCGGAAGTGATGTTACAACATATTATGCATTTGGAGTAAAGATGTCAGAAAGAGATTTAAGACAAAAAGAAATCCAAACATATAATCCATATAATACAAGAGGTCCAAATATGAATGGAAAATTACCTGTAGGACCAATATGTATGCCAAGTAAGACAAGTATAGCGGCAGTAATAGACTTACTTAAGAGTTACACACCATCTGATGAATTATTTTTCGTATCAGATAAAAATGGAAAATTATATACAACAAAAACAAATGCAGAACATAATACACTTATAAAAAGATTAAAAGAACAAGGATTATGGTTTGTATATCAATAATATTCTACATTTTATATAAAAATGAAAAGTTTAGGAGAATTAAATGAAAGAAATTATAGTATATTGTTATAATAGATGTTCAACTTGTAAAAAAGCAATAGAATATCTAAAA
>ERZ772986.2104-NODE-2104-length-11052-cov-2.761299_pt1 | contig 11052 bp, 9 predicted proteins | sample MGYA00511898_ERZ772986 | MGnify/ENA primary metagenome ERZ772986 (study PRJEB29015, sample SAMEA2737934) | human oral metagenome | biome: human oral; feature: human-associated habitat; material: dental | place: China | collected 2148 ... | reverse complement strand
ATTGATGCTGGCGGCAGCGTCATCCGTGTTTCTGTTGAAACCTTTTTTGAATTTATCACTCACAGCACCAACGTGTTCCGTTTGCTCTTACGTGAAAGCTCGGGTACCTCTCAAGCATTCCGTACCGCAGCTGCTCGTGAAATCAAACACTTTGTCGATGAATTAGCTGAATACATTGCGAAGAAAAATCACTACTCTCAATATGTCTCTTATGTACAAGCAGAAGGCATGGTAACCATCGTATTCACAGCAGGCTCCAATGCCTTAGATATGACTAAGGCCGAACAAGATTTGCTAAAAGAACGCGTTATCTTACAACTTCGCATGCTTGCGAAAGGTGGAGATTTTGCCGCACATAAAGAAAAAATGATGCGAAAATAGACCGCACTTTTCGACCAAAACAAAACACCCGCATCTCTGCGGGTGTTGTTTTATCTAAAACAGGGAATTATTTACCATCCCAAGCTTTAATCGCATCTAAACGTGCTTTCACTTTGCTGCTTGAATCACCTTTGAAGTAATCTTTCGCTAAGCCGCCTTCAAAACCACCATAGTTCGGGTTAGGTAAAACAATGAATGTTTTACCAAATTTCGCTTTGTTTTGTGCCACGAAATCACGACGTTCTGCATTTTGTTTACCATAGATCGCATCACCGAAGTCATCGAGGTTATCACCCACATAAACGACAATTTCATAGCCTTGTTTTTCAATTTCTTCAAAACGTGCAGCTTTTGGTGATTTATCTTTTTTCAAGTAAAACGCTGAATCTTCAACACCATTAAAGCCTAAACGTTTCATATCATCAGTCGTACCTGCTTTTTCATTGCTTTCTTTACGATTAGAGACATAGAACATTTTACCACCGTGGGTATTTACATAGTTATTGAATTCTACTGCGCCTGGTACCACACCTGATTGACGAGCTTCTACCCAACGAGTCCAGTCTTTGCCATCAAATGGTTTATTATTTTGGATTTGCCAACCTGCGTATGGACTGTTATCAATCATGGTTTCGTCTAAATCCACGACAACCGCTTTTTTCTTGCCTTTTTTCACTTTTGCGTGATCAAAGGCGACTTTTGCCGTATTAAAAGCTTGATACGCCAATGCATTGTATTCACCGGATTCTTGCATCCAGTTAATGCCTAACACTGCTTGTTGCTGTAATTGAGCGTCGCCTTGTGTCGCCTGATGAGTACAACCGGCTAATACAAACGCAGAAACCACGGCAAGTGCGGTCATTTTTAATGTTTTTTTCATGAAATTCTCCTTTGGGTTTGATAAATCGCTAAAAACAATAGCGCCCCTATTTTGAATCAGGGGACTATTTTATTCAATAGCCATAAAAACAAAAAAGGCATGTTTAACACATGCCTTTTATTGATATGTTTATTTCGCTAAACATTGGCTATAGCTGTCTGCGGTAAATTGAAGGAAAGCAGCATAAGAATTAACACCTAGTTTAACGGCATCGCCCATCGGGTCAAGGCGTCCAACTTTTACTTGTGTCGCTTTGCTTAAACTTTCAATCACTTTTGGCGTGAACTGCGGCTCAGCAAATAAGCAGTTGACTTTGTGTTCGGCAATTTCTTCTTTAATTTTTGCTAAGGTTTTTGCACCCGGTGCCACCAACGGATTAATGGTGAAATAACCGGTTTGATTCAACCCATAGGCTTGGTTGAAATAGCCGTAAGCATCGTGGAACACATAGAAACCTTTATCTTTTACGCCTTCCAATTGTGTTTTGATTTTCGCGCTTTGTTCATCCAAAGTGCGGTTAAATTCCGCCACATTTTTTTCAATCTGCTCTTTTTTCTCCGGATATTGTTTCACCAGTTTTGCTGCAATGCGTTGCGCAACGGATTTACTGATGTCCGGAGAGTACCAAACGTGCCAATTTACGCCTAAGTCTTCATGGTCGTGATCATGATGATGTTCATGCCCGGCGTGTTCATGTTTGTGATCCTGTTCTTCGTGTTTATGCTCATGTTTCTCGTGATCGTGGTGATGTCCTTCGTGGGCATGATCATGATCCTCATGTGCTTCACCTTCGCCATGATGATGGTGATGATGTTCACCTTTTAATAAGAACGGTTCAATGGCGGCAATGTCTTTGATGGTTAAGACTTTTTTATAGTCCAGATCATCAATAGATTTATCTAAAAAGGAATCCACATCCTCGCCGATCCAAATGACCATTTCAGCAGATTTGAGTTTTTGCACGTCGGAAGGTTTTAAGCTGTAATCATGTGGTGACGCGCCGGCCGGAACTAACACTTCCGTGTCGGTAATGCCATCGGCAATCGAGGAGGCGATAAAACCTAAGGGTTTAACAGAAGTTACGATGGTTGCAGACGCCACGGCGGAGAAAGAAAGAATCGCTGCGGCAATTGCCGTTTTTTTCAAACCTTGTACGAATTGAGTCATTGTATTTCCTTTTATAATGGGACAGATAAATTAAACAAAACGCGACTAGGTTACTCTTTTTTTGTTTGGATGACTATCTTTTTTTATGAAAAAAAATAAGTCAGTCTTTTTTCTGTAATAACTTATCAATGACACGAGAAACCGCAAAAAATCCAAACGTCGCCGTAATCATCGTCGCAGCACCAAACCCATTGGCGCAATTCATGGTGGCTGACGTAGAACAGCTTTCGCCCATTTGAGGGAATATCAGTGGCTGAGTCGAAAAGACCGCCTCAATGGCGAACTTACGTTTTGGGTTTTGTGTGAAATGGTAATCCTTGCGTAAAACCGACCGCACTTTTGCCAACAGCGGGTCTTGAATGGTGCGGCTTAAATCAGCAATTTGAATTTGACTGGGATCCGTTTGCCCGCCGGCGCCGCCCACGGTAATCATCTTGACTTTGTGACGTTTACAATAGGCAATTAATGCGGCTTTCGTTTTCACATTATCAATGGCATCAATAACATAATCATACTCTGCATGAAGGTATTGGGATAAATTCTCCGCAGAAATAAAATCATCAATGACCTTGACATCGCATTCGGAGTTAATCAATTTCACCCGTTGTTGCATGACTTCTGTTTTGAGCTGACCGATATTGCCTGTCAAGGCATGAATTTGGCGATTGATATTCGTGACACAAATATCATCCATATCAATCATCGTGATCTTACCCACGCCTGAGCGAGCGAGCGCTTCCACCGCCCAAGAACCCACACCGCCAATGCCAATAACACAAATATGCGCTTGGCGTAAACGGGCTAACGCCTCCGTGCCATATAAGCGACCGATACCGCCGAAACGTTGTTCGTAATTATCTACGCGTGCCATTAGCGTAACACCCAAACGCGACCATAATGTTTTGATAAGCCGGCAATATGTCCCGCCTGATCACCGATACCACGATATAAATCGAAGTGGTGTCCGTTCACCGCACCGCCTACATCTAATGCCACCATCAAATGCAGTTTATGTTCGCCCGTCCAATTACCCTCATTGTCAATTTGTGGCACTTCGACTAACAAGACGCTACCCAATGGAATCACACCGCGGTCAGAAGCCACTGAAGCCATTGGCACTAATGGCACGCCTGCCGCGCCCTTCACTTTGCCATTCGGATCATTTTTGAAGAAGACATAAGACGGATTGCGTTCGAGCAAACCTTGAACCCGAGACGGATTTGCATTTGCCCAATCACGAATCGCTTGAATAGACATTTTTTCTTTCGGAATCTCACCGTCTTCCACCAACAAGCGCCCCACGGCGGCGTACGGGTAACCATTTTGACCGGCATACGCAAAATAATTCAAATTGCCTTCACCAAAATCGACGTAACCACTGCCCTGCACGCCAAGCAAGAAGTTATCGATCATGGAATCACTGTACGCCAGCTCCAATCCTTTTCCCTTCAATGCACCGGCATAAATTTCAGCACGAGAAAAACGCTTTTGTGACGGCAGCGCATAAATCGGTTGGTTATATTTGCCTTGCTGTGTGCGGCGCGCATGAATCACCGGAGAATAATAGCCTGTCATTAACACGTTTTGATAGCCGTCAAAGCCTTTCATCACTTGCGAATGAATACCAAAATTATTCAATTCGTTGACATTTGCCCCGGCAAGCACCCAGGCAGTAACCTTATCGTAAATCGGTGCAAAATTACTGCTTAATTTGCCGGAATAACTATGAATATTAGATAACTGCGCTAAAAAATCACCTTGGTTGATGACCGCACTTTTGTTTTCAACTTGATTTACCGGTGCCAAAATGGCTTGTTGATAACTTCTGCCCTGATAAACCGCCCCAAACTTCTGTGGATCAATATCGGATGCACCTGAATTACGCGGCGTTTTGCCGCCATTAGAGGAACAAGAAGCCAAAAGTACAATGGCGGATAATGTTAAAAATGTAGACCAAAGAGTTTGATTAAGGCGCATACAAAGTCCTAAATGAAAATAAACAAAATAAATCAGGGGCGAATTTTACACCAATTTATGCTGAATGGATATGCGCCCTGGATGGGCGATAAGAATAAAGTGAGGTAAATTTTCGACATATTTTTTCACATTTAGCCCGACGGAAAAGAGATTTCATGTTTAAAAAAACAACATATCGGCTATTTTTATAACAAACACACCTTATTTTTATGTTTAAACTTGCAATTCATTTTTAAACAGGTATATTTAGCGCCCTCTAACGCGGGGTGGAGCAGCTTGGTAGCTCGTCGGGCTCATAACCCGAAGGTCGTCGGTTCAAATCCGGCCCCCGCAACCAGATTCTACAAAAAAGGCATTCGTTTTTACGAATGCCTTTTTTCTTATCTTTTAAACCGATTTCGTTTCCAATGCGTCTAACAATTTCTGATGAATGCCCCCAAAGCTGCCGTTGGACATCACCAAAATATGATCTGTCGGTTTGGCTTCAGCAACAATGTGATGAACCAAGTCATCTAAATTATCGCTGTCATACGCCGGCTGAGTTAAATGCGCGGCAATGTCCGCCACTTTCCATGGAATAGTGTCCGGTTGGAATAAAAATACCGCATCCGCTTTTTCTAAGGCCGGCGCGATTTCCTCTTTATGTACACCCATTTTCATGGTGTTAGAACGCGGTTCCAACACCGCCAAAATACGTTCATTTTGCCCCACTTTATCGCGAAGTGCGGTCAATGTGGCTTGTATTTCTGTCGGATGATGCGCGAAATCATCGTAAACCGTTACGCCTTGAATCTTGCCCTTCACTTCCAAACGGCGTTTTGCGTTAATAAATGTCCCCAGTGCAGCACAGGCATTTTCAATACTCACGCCCGCATGATGCGCCGCCGCAATCGCCATCAAGCCGTTACGCATATTGTGCTCACCTACGATATTCCAATGCACCTCTGCCACTTTTTCACCGTTATGGAACACGGCGAATTCCGTGCAATCGTGTTTAATGCGCTCCGCATACCATTCCTGATCGCGACCGACATATTGGCATTCAGACCAACAGCCCATTGCCAAGGTTTGTTGCACGCTTTCTTCATGCGCAAAAGAGAGAATTCGCCCATTGTTTGGAATGGTGCGAATCATGTGGTGGAACTGGCGTTGAATGGCTTTCAAATCATCAAAAATATCCGCATGGTCAAAACCGATATTATTAATAATCAACGTACGCGGGTTGTAATGGACAAATTTAGAACGCTTGTCAAAAAATGCGGTGTCATATTCATCGGCTTCAATCACGAAATACGGACTCTTACCTAAACGGGCGGAAATCCCGAAATTGCCTGCAATACCACCGATTAAAAAGCCCGGTTGCAAACCGTTTTGTTCCAAAATCCACGTCAGCATCCCGGTGGTGGTAGTTTTTCCATGAGTTCCTGATACAGCCAGAACCCAACGATCACGCAATAAATTATCATGCAACCACTGTGGCCCGGAAGTATAAGGCAGATTATTTGCCAACATATATTCAATGCAAGGATTACCGCGTTTCATGGCATTGCCCACAATCACCATATCCGGCGCCGGTTGCAGTTGGCTTGGGTCAAAGTGCGGTATGATTTCAATGTTATTTTCCGCAAGGAACGTGCTCATCGGCGGGTAAACGTTGGTGTCAGAACCGGTAACATGGTAGCCCATTTGTTTGGCAATCATGGCAATACCGCCCATAAATGTGCCGCAAATCCCTAAAATATGAAGATGTTTGGTTGTCATTTGGAGTCCTTATTCATTCCAATTTCTGATGTAAAGGCGAAAAATGTGTTGTGAATCACAGAAATAGGAATCTTTTTAATCATCTGAAAACGAGGATGTTATAATAAGGCAAGTTACGATTTGAGTAAATTTATTCATCAAAGAAGGAAAAAGTATGAAAACGTTAGGCGAATTTATTGTAGAAAAACAAGCGGAATATCCAAATGCTAAAGGGGAATTAAGCGGCATTTTGTCCTCCATTCGCTTAGTGGCAAAAGTGATTCACCGTGATATCAACAAAGCCGGTTTAACTAATAATATTATTGGTAATTCCGGTGTAGAAAATGTGCAAGGCGAAGCGCAAATGAAATTAGACCTGTTCGCTCACAACACGATGAAACAAGCCCTTATGAGCCGCGAAGAAGTGGCCGGCTTTGCTTCCGAAGAAGAGGAAAATTTCATTGCCTTTGATACGGAGCGTGGTCGCAACGCGAAATACGTCATTTTAACTGACCCATTGGACGGCTCCTCCAACATTGATGTGAATGTTTCCGTTGGTACCATTTTCTCCATTTATCGCCGCGTTTCACCGGTAGGCACACCGGTCACCTTAGAAGACTTCATGCAACCGGGCAATCGCCAAGTGGCAGCAGGTTATATCGTGTATGGTTCCTCCACCATGTTGGTTTACACCACAGGACATGGTGTCAATGGTTTTACTTACGATCCATCACTCGGTGTGTTCTGCCTCTCCCATGAAAACATTCAAATTCCGCAAACCGGCAAAATTTATTCCATTAACGAAGGGCAATACCTCAAATTCCCGGTAGGCGTGAAAAAATACCTGAAATATTGCCAAGAAGAAGATAAAGAAACTCAACGTCCTTACACCTCCCGTTATATCGGTTCTTTGGTGTCCGACTTCCACCGCAACATGCTTAAAGGCGGTATCTATATTTATCCAAGCGCGACAAACTACCCGAACGGAAAATTGCGTTTACTCTATGAAGGCAACCCAATGGCATTCTTAGCAGAACAAGCCGGCGGCGTGGCAAGTGACGGTTATAATCGCATTTTGGATATTCAACCGACTGCATTACACCAACGCGTTCCGCTTTTCATTGGTTCCAGAGAAATGGTGAAAAAAGCCGAACAATTAATGCGTGATTTTAAAGAGTAATCCATTAAGTGCGGTCAGAAAAAGACTGTTTCTATTGACCACAAAATAGACATATTAAAAAACCGCTTAAATCAAGCGGTTTTTTATTTTTCTCCATAAAAAGTTCTGATCTATACCAAACATAATGACAATATTTCCTTTACAACGCCCATAATTTTCATATCATGTCCCAATTCTCCATAAAATGCTTTATCGTTTTAGTTACATGGAGACATAAAAATTGAATATATTTACTACAACCTTGGAGTTTTATATGTTTTCAAATCAAAAATTTAATTTAACAATGTTATCTGCTTTATTAGTAGCGGTATCTTTTAGTCCTTATGCTTCAGCGGCAGGTGAATTCAAAACCAGCTCAACCGGTATAGAAATTGGTCTGTCTGGTTCAAACGCTTACGCATGGGATGATACCGCAATTGCCATCGGTAAAAATTCCCAAGCGATGAGAAAAACAGATTCTCGCTTACCTAATGGCCAAGGCGGTATTGCTATTGGTACAAATGCCTTTGCTAACCAAAATGGAATCCATATTGGTAACGTATATGATAAAGATACCATTCAAGTAGCTCGCGCTGGAGCAACTGTTGTTGGTACCAATTCTGTGACTGGTGGAGTTGTATCAACTATTGTCGGTATGGAATCTGTAATTAAAACAGATACCAATGTTAAATATTTTGGCCAAGCGGCTGTTCAAGGTACAGCATCAACAATAACAGGCGCCTATAACAAAGTAATGGCAAATAGCAATAAAACGTTTGATGGGGTTGGTGTTTTGGTCAATGGTTCTGCTAACACCGTTGAAGCATCAAATGGTGTCATGATTTCCGGCGTAGGCAATAAAGTAACCAACTCTTATAAAGCTGCTAGCCTTGGTTTTTCAGATCTTCTAAAACTAAGAGGTGGAGAATTTGATGTTCTAGCGAATAAAGAGCTCGGTTCTGTCATGGTAAACGGCGGTGGCAATACCGTAGATTATGCCAATGCATCTTCAACCACCGGTATCGGCAATACATTAAAAGGTAAAGAAGGGGCGCTTGTAACACGCACTTCAGTCAATGGTTATAAAAATACCGTCACCGAATCCTCTAACACGCTAATCATGGGTAATGAAAATACCGTAACAAAATCTGACGGTACAATTTTATTCGGTAATAAAGCGACGTTAAATGAAGTAAAAGATTCGGTCTTGTTCGGTCACAATATTACTGTCAAAGACAACGCTGAAAAAGTCGTCGCGTTAGGGGACAGTTCAAATGTACAAGTGAGCACAGGTGTTGCTCTAGGTGCCTCTGCGACCGCAGACAGAGCTGCATTAGATGAAAATGCAGTTGATACAGCAGAAACTAACGTAGATGCTGCTAACAATACAGTTTATGCAATGGATAAAGCCGAAGCTGCTAAGAAAAAAGCTGTAAAAGACACCGTCAAAGGCAAATTAGCTGCTGTTTCTGTCGGTTCATCTACTGCGACAAGACAAATTACCAATCTTGCTGCAGGTTCTGCTGATAGCGATGCGGTAAACGTGGCACAGTTAAATTCAGTGGCTTCTGTGGTGAAATCCAATTCTGAAACGGTTGAAGAACATACAACAAAAATCAACCAAAACACGAATCTGATTAATCAAAATACTAATGCGATTAATCAAAATACTAACGTGATTAATCAAAACACCGCAGCAATCAATGAATTACGCAGTAATGTGAATGCAGTGAAAAAAGAATTAAGAGCGGGTGTCGCCGGTGCAATTGCAACCGCAGGCTTGCCACAAGCTTATACCCCGGGTAAAAGCATGGTTGCGGCGACAGTTGGTGGTTACCGTGATCAAAGTGCTTTAGCTGTTGGTGCATCACATATTACCAATGACGGAAAAGTCGTGTTCAAGTTAACCGGTAACGCGAATACTCGTGGTGATATTGGTGGTTCTATTGGTGCTGGTTATCAATGGTAATGAATTTTACTTAACCATAAAAAACAAAAACCTCCTCAGAATTGAGGAGGTTTTTTCTTACCTAATAATGCATTACACCAAATACGCAAAATTTGCCCACAACGGCAAACTGGCCGTCATGAGTAAGAGAATAAGAAGAGTGTTATAAGACAACGCCCATTTTTTGAAAACATGCACTGCCAATATGGCCGCCATTACTAAATGCAACAAGATATAAAGCAACAAAGCAAATTCATTGGTAAAAACTACCGCACTTTGTTGGGAAAGAATGAATAAATTCGCTAACACAAAAAGCGCATTCAGTGCGAGGAACGCAATCGCTGCTAACATTAACAACGCGATAAATCCTTTCAGGCGGTTGCGAGAAATGACGAAAGCTAAATTAGCTAAAATAATCCCCAACAAAATTTGCGCCACGGGGTTAACTTGAATGAGGTTTTCTTCGCCACCCATCATCAAGCCATAGCCAATGACACCCAACATACCGATGAAACTGGCTATTTTTAATAAGACATGACGTAATTTAACCTCAAACGGTTGCTTCAATATGATAATAGTCATTGCCATGCCGCAAAGGCAAATCAAGTCCATGAATACATTGTGATAGCTTGTCCCTAAACTGAACAACAGCCACGCCACCCAAAACACCCCAAAATAAAGGTTTACCCGCCCTAAACGGGAACGTTGCCCGTTACAAATTTCGCCTTTAATAAAGGCAATCAAACAAATCAGCTGTGCCGTTAACACACCAAGCGCCAAATGCGACATCGCGTTAGGCTGTGGCTGTAACCCAAAGGCAAAAAGATCAATAACGAGTAACAAAAAAATGGGGAAAAGAGACGAAAGTGCGGTTAAAAATTTGGGTTGTTCTTCGGACATACGATTTCCTTGTGATAAACAAAGACAAAATTGTCGTGCATTATGCAAGAATTCCCCAAAACGGTCAAAAGTTAGGGCAAAAGTGCGGTAAAAAAAGTTATGATCTAACATAGCATTTTGCCCCTTCTCTCTCTAAAATAACGCAAAAATTTACCGCACTTAAGGAATCTTATGCTACTCAGCATTCTCTATATCATTGGTATCACCGCAGAAGCTATTACCGGTGCCCTTGCTGCAGGTCGAGAGAAAATGGATATTTTCGGCGTCGTTATTATTGCCAGTATGACCGCTATCGGTGGGGGCTCTGTGCGCGATGTGCTCTTAGGGCATTATCCTCTAGGGTGGGTAAAACATCCTGAATATTTTATTATCGTGGCCTCTGCCGCGGTGTTAACCGTATTTATTGCGCCTTTTATTCGTCATTTTATGCGTTATTTTCATACCATTTTCTTGGTACTGGATGCCGTCGGGCTTATCGTATTTTCCATTATTGGTGCCCAAATCGCGTTAGATATGGGACACGGCACGACAATTGCCGTAATTGCCGCCATTATTACCGGCGCATTTGGCGGGGTGTTGCGCGATTTATTGTGTAATCGTATTCCGCTCGTGTTCCAGAAAGAGTTATACGCCAGTGTGGCATTATTAGCGACAGCTATTTACATAGGCTTACAACATCTACAGGTAGAGCAAAACATCGTCATTATCATTACCCTGATTGTTGGCTTTATTACCCGCTTAATGGCAATTTATTTTGAATGGGGTCTACCAATTTTTGATTATCAGGAACAAGATATTTCAACGCATCATAAAGGCGACAAATTACCCCCAAAAACGAAATAGGAAAAAAGATGTCCGTCAATTTAATTGAAATGGGAAAACAGGCGAAAGAGGCAGCCT
>ERZ772986.2100-NODE-2100-length-11058-cov-6.265927_pt1 | contig 11058 bp, 13 predicted proteins | sample MGYA00511898_ERZ772986 | MGnify/ENA primary metagenome ERZ772986 (study PRJEB29015, sample SAMEA2737934) | human oral metagenome | biome: human oral; feature: human-associated habitat; material: dental | place: China | collected 2148 ... | reverse complement strand
TTGCTCAAAAAGCGCGAAAGGTCTACGGCATTGAAATCGTACAGCCCGCCATCCTCGACGCGCGGAAGAATGCACGTGACAACAATGTAAAGAATGCCGAGTTCATCGTTGGCGATGCGACCACCGTCATGCCCGCTCTCTACAAGCAGGGCATTCGACCCGATGTCGTCGTCGTCGACCCGCCGCGTGCCGGCTGCACCGAAACGGTCCTTCGTACCTTTGCAAATATGAAACCGCAGCGCATCGTCTACGTCTCCTGTAACCCTGCCACACTTGCGCGCGACCTCGCCATCCTGAAAGAACTCGGCTATCTCGCACAGGAAGTTCAACCCGTGGATCTCTTTCCACAGACATCGCATGTCGAGTGCGTGGTATTGATGTCAAGAGAGCAGAAATAAAAGCAGGGAAAAGGCTTGGAATCAAGGGATTCCGAGAGATTGCCTGTGAATGGCAGCGTCGCCGGAGTCCCTTCTTTATGCCCTTTGCCAACAGTTGCCACTACTGGTTTTTCAGTATTTGTAACAAGAGAACTACTGTTTTTCGAGGTGTTGGAGAGTGTGTGAGAAGGGAACTTATACCACCGCGAAAACGAGCATAAAAGCACCTAAACCATTGAAAAAAAGATAAATATTGCGATATAATATGGACTAAGTCATCATGCAGACGTTTTCGTAGTGAGGAGATACCTAATGATTGAAATTATAAAAGAAGAACGCTGGATTGGAACAAAAGAGGCGGCAGAGTACCTTGGCGTAAAGGCAGCCGCTATTCGAGACTGGATTCGCAAAGGCAAAGATATCCCATGAAAAAATTGGAAAAGCGTGGAAGTTTAAGCTAGCTAAACTCGAGGATTGGATTGCCAATGGCACGAGCGTAATGAATAAAAGTTACATAATAAAACAATTATACAATTAGGAATGGTAAATAGTAATGATTAGATATGCGGAGTTTTGCACAGGAGTTGGCGGTTTTCGGCTCGGGATTGAGGCATCGGGAATAAATGCTGAGCCTGTTTATACAAACGAAATTGATGATAATTGCGAAAAGACCTATAAGAAGAACTTCGGGACGGGTTTTGACTCAAAGAACATTTTTGAGATTAATCCATCTACCCTTCCCAAGTTTGATATGCTGTGCGCGGGGTTTCCGTGCCAGCCATTCTCTGCTGCGGGGAAGGAACTTGGATTTAAGGATTCGCGAGGAACAATCTTTTTTAGCTTGATGTCTGTAATTGAGACGAAGAATCCGCAAATAGTTTTTTTGGAGAATGTTCCAAACTTGGCGAGACATGATAAAGGAAGGACATTTCGAGTTATTACTGAAAAAATGTCAGACGCAGGATACAGCGTATTTTCTGCCATATTGGACAGTACATATTTCGGAATCCCTCAAAGTCGTTCACGAATCTATATCGTAGGTTTACGTAAAGATATTTATGGAGAGCGTACAGTTGAATTCACGAAGCAACGGACAGAAAAAACAGCTTTTCGACCTTTTATCATTCACGACGATCGCTCCATTCCTGTCACGAAAAGATGGGATGAGTACATTGATTATTATCTGGGAATTAAGACCATAGATGAGATGTCGTTTGATGTTCCGCGAACAAGAAAGACATTGGAGCGAGTTGCAACAAATTGTGACCTTAACGATTGTGTTTTTCAAGTAAGGTCAAGTGGTGTAAGAGCATTATCAATTGATAGTCCTTTGCCTACACTTACAGTTTTGAATTCGGGTGGAGGTGCGCATATTCCGATTCTTTCAAAAGAGCGTCGGCATTTGAGCGTGAATGAAATGAAACGAGTTATGGGATTTCCGGAGGTTTATGATTTTTCTGCGGTTTCTCGAACAGATGCCGCTAAACAATTGGCCAATGCGGTTTGCCCACCTGTAATTGAGTCTGTTTTCAGAGATATTATGGCGGCAATTGGCTATCAAGAGGAGTGACTGTTTTGAGTAAAAAGAAAACGAACATATATCTTCAAAGGCTGAATTCATTTAGGAAAGAAGTTGAATATAAATATAACTGTATCAGTCTTTTCAGCGGTGGAGGTGGTCTCGATCTCGGTGCGCATTTTGCCGGGTTCAAGTCGCTCTTAGTGAGTGATCTTATTCCAGCATATACAGAGACCATAAAAGCCAATTTGCCTCATGTTTTTGTATATAACGATGATGCAATGGATTTGACCGCCGAAAAGATCAGGGGGTTGGCTAATGTTGATGGGGATGTAGATTTGATTATAGCTGGACCGCCTTGTCAAGCATTTAGCATTATGGGTAAAAGACAGTCTCTGGATGATCCAAGAGGCAGATTGACTATAAAGTATTTTGAACTTGTTTCTGGGTTAAGACCGAAGGTGTTTATGTTTGAAAATGTTCCTGGTTTGATGACAGTAAATCATGGAGCGGATTTTACTAACCTTTTGGAGTTTATAGAACACGAAACAGGCTATCAATTGTATAAAACCAAATTAAATGCATCTAACTTCGGTATTCCGCAGGAAAGAGAACGGGTTTTCATTATTGGATTCAGGCCTGACATATCATGTAAATCCTTTTCTTTTCCTACAAGTGCAACAGGTTTTTTGCACGATCAGCTTCCGGATAAGATGCCGAGCAAGTATGCTTTGGAAGGCGTAGAGGGCTTGCCAAATCAAGTGATAAGAGTTCATACAGATGCTGTAAGAAAGCGTTTTGAAGCAGTTCCACAAGGCGGAAGGGATTGCGGCTCTTATTCAGATAGGCTTAGACAGGATATGCCATCGGGTACGGTGATGATCGGTTCTTCTGCAGGAGGGGCAAGACCGTTTATTCATCCATATGAGCCAAGAGCATTGACCGTTAGAGAAACCGCACGTCTACAGAGTTTCCCTGATTGGTATGAGTTTTCCGGCTCAAGAACAGAGCAGTATCGACAGGTGGGAAATGCCGTTCCGCCTTTATTAGCGTTTGAAATACTATCGGCGATAAAAAATGTGTTGGAGGGACAAAATGTATCCAAATATTCCGTATGAAGGTTTATCATGGCCAATTACGCAACATGCCGGAGTCTTAAAAGCCGAGGTGTTTGATGGTCTTTTGAATGCTTGTCTCTTGTGCAAAGGAGAAACTATAGATGCAGATAAAATAAACGGATATCTCGTCAAGAACGGAATCCTTACAACCAATGTTCGTGCGGATAGCAATCAGGTTGATGCATGGAGAGACTATCAGCAGATTTTGAGCGAATTTGGATTCATATATTCCACTAGGATAAGCAAGGTGCTTACACTTACGCCTATAGCAATGGCCTATCTGAATAAGAGCCTTTCTTACGCGGAATCGATTACGTTACAACTGCTAAGATATCAATACCCGAATGGGCATAAGTCACAATTAAGCCCATCCTTGATACAGAGCTATGATAATAACTTTAACTATGAATCTTTTACGGAGCTACAAGCACATTACAACATACAAATAAGGCCAGCGGCTTTGATATGGAAGATTTTGTATAAATTGTGTGAAAAGGGTGAACAGCCAATATTGTCACTGGATGAAATGCAGGGTTATGTAGTACGGTGTACGGATATGTCAGATTATTTGCTTTGTACTGATAGTATCATAGAATCACGGCATGATGGTCAACAGCTTCAGCTGTTGACAAGAGCCAGAAGAAATATGGCTGATTGGATGAAGTTGCTTTCACAAACGTTCCTTTTTAACGTTAGTGGGGATGGAAATACGATCGCTTTATCGGCCTATTCGATAAAGGAACGAAAGGCCGTGGATTATGTCTGTAATCGCCTTTTTGATCCGTCCTCTTTCTGGGAGTACAAGGAAGACAACTTCAAGCAGGCCTGGTTTGATTTTTACGGTGATTATGATAACAGTATTGAATATGTCCTTAAGGAAAATAAATGAAGGAGATTACATAGGGAGGATTGAGTCATGCAACAAGAATCCATGATATATGAACGAGCCGCGAACTTAGTGATGGATTATTTCCATAAGCATACTGTAAGGTTTGAGACTCCCGAGGGTGAAATCATTAGTCTGCTTAATGATTTCAAAGAGAAATTTGCCCCGAAAGTCTTGAAATCATTAAGTGATGATGAGCTGTTGAGCTACATTTTTTTAACGACCAATGGAAACAATGACAGTCTTTGCGATTATTTGGAGTTTAATCCGAAATTGAAGAAAACCTTCGGGAGTATTTCAGGCGATTCTTCTTTCAAGTTCGGTCTTTTCCAACGTCAAGAAGATGGGAAATGGACAACAGGAGCCCCTAAGACACCACAAATTCTTTCAGAGCCAGAAGCGCTGCAGTTTGGTAAAACAATCCGAGACAACTTGGTAGATGCCTGTGAGATGATCCAATCCAGGACATTTGATTCTGTTGAGGCTTATGAAAAACTGGATGATGACTTGAACACTTTGATGGGAAAGTTCGCTACCTATGCATGGGTACAGAAGTATTTCCACATGATTTTTCCAGATCAGTTTATCGGATGGTATGTAACCGACTGGCTTAAGCACATTCTGTTTGGGTTTGGAATTAATCCAAGTGAAAAGTATTATGGAATGAATGGGCAGCTTACTCTTATAAAAAAGAGGACAAGCTATATGTCACCTAATTTCCAAGATATCTGCTATGCGATGTTTGGAGAAATCCGCCATTTCTATAGATTGGGCTCTTCTGACGGGTCTGAACATTATGCTGAAAAATGGAAGGAAAAAGGTATTGTCGCTATAGGCTGGAAAGAAACCGGCGATTTGCTTAACTACATCAAGAAGGGCGTTCTTGATAAGGACAAGGTGGCTGAAGCCTTGTCGACACATTACTATCAGATTGATAAGAAGACTGCATCACGAAAAGCTGGAGAAATGAAGTCTTTCTATGAAACATCCTCCTCTTCCATTATCACCGTGATGGATGGATCACAATTGATAGCTTTGGTTGATGGTCTGTCTCCGTATTTCTACGATGCGAATGAGAATATGGCGCATCAGAAATTTGGAGTATGGCATTCTTCATTTGACTCATCAGATAGACTCCCAGAAGATGAGGGATATCTGACGACCTGCTATGAAATCAAAAAGCCCGAAAATCTTCTATTCCTGTATAATAAATATTATTGGTCGAAAGGGGCGAAGGATTCTTCTCCTACTGCTGACGAGTGCATTCCGATTAAATTCAACACAGGCTATCAGTCCTCTTTTGAAATGAATCGAATCCTATTTGGTGCGCCTGGAACTGGCAAGAGTTACACAATTAACAAAGAGGCAAAAGAGCTTATTGGGGAAAGTAATGAGGATAATTATGAGCGTGTTACATTCCATCCTGATTATGCCTATGCTCATTTCGTAGGGACATATAAGCCCGTTCCTTCCAAGGATAGTCAAGGCAATGATACCATTACCTATGCCTATGTTCCAGGACCGTTTATGCGGGTATATGTTAAGGCACTAAAAAATAGTCGAGACGCGAATATTAGACCGTTTCTTCTCATAGTTGAGGAGATTAATCGTGCAAATGTTGCCGCTGTTTTCGGGGAGATATTTCAGCTCCTTGATCGTGGTGATGATGGGGTAAGCGAGTACCCGATTCAGGCCTCAGAGGACATTAAGGCATATCTTCTCAAAGAACTGGGTGGTAAGCCGGATGACTACGCTAACCTTCGGATACCGGATAATATGTTCATCTGGGCTACTATGAATAGTGCTGACCAAGGTGTATTTCCTATGGATACAGCATTTAAGAGAAGATGGGATTTTACCTATCTCGGCATAGACGACAGCGATGAGGATATTCGTGGTAAATATGTTGTTGTGGGATCCAAAGAACAGCAGCGTATTGAATGGAACGAGCTACGCAAGGCTATCAATGAGTTTCTCGCCAGTGAGAAAATTAATGAAGATAAACAGCTTGGACCGTATTTCATCACAAGAAATATTGTGGTTCCTGCAGACGGCGGCGATGAGATTGACAGTAAGAGATTTTGCGATGTTTTCAAGCACAAGGTTCTGATGTACCTCTTTGATGATGCTGGAAAACAGAAGCGTGGAAAGCTGTTTGAAGGAAGCGCAACAGGACAGAGCCGTTATTCAAAGATTTGCGAAGCCTTTGATAAGCAGGGAATCGGTATTTTCCATGGTGACATCCAGGCCAGTGTCAAAGTGCAGGATTTGAAGATAAATGAGTACGATCTTGATGAGGATAGCATGGTGAAATCTGAAGAATAAGGGGGGCTTGTTGCGTGATCTCTAAGTTTATAAGAGAGCAAAAAAGATATACACAAAGGGATCTGTGTCACAAGTTTGAATGCTCCGAAGAAAAGGTTGTGGCAATCATCCGCAAACTGAAAGAATTCGGTGTTCTAAAGGCTGTTAAGGCTTCTGAACCACAGCGGGATATGTCTGATCTCATTGACGAAGATATCGAGGTTGCCGATGTTGAAGTCGGCGAAAATGAATACTTGTATGTTTTTACATTTGTAGGAGTAATTGTTGTTGCGGGCAGAGCGCTGAAATGCTATCCCAAATATCTGCTGCACCAGGAAGAGCCGCGTCAGGAACTGAAGCAGGTTCTGAAAGTGCTTGAGAAATACAATTCCAAAGAACAGATTATCAGGATGTTCAATAATAGCAGTGAAAGCAGCTCTTTTAATCTTTTGGCCGTTCTTTTATTTCTGATACAGGATTACTACGAAAACGGTGTTTACAGTAACACAGAGGATATAATCGAGAGCAACGGTTCTGGCGAGATCCTGTGGGATAAAACCATTAACGAGACGTTTACTCTGCTTTCGCACAATCGTCCATATTATATTGATCTTCAGACCAAGAAGCGTGTTACAAATGATTTCGATTTTTTCCAAAGACTTCATGAATGTATTCTAACAAAGGCATCCAAGGAGATGAGGGATGCAGACCTAATGGATCTGTTTGAAATCACGGAGATAGATCTGACGGATGAAGTCCTTGATGATTTCGGTGATAAGGAATATATCCTTTACCGAATAGAAAAGGAACTGAGCACACAGTTCAACACCAGAAAACAACTGGTCTTAAAAACGATATATGCTTATATCAATCACAGCGGAAATCTGTATGATACAGACTGCCTGTCTATGTTTGGAACAAACAGTTTCAACTTGGTCTGGGAGAGAGTCTGTGCTGATGTTATGGACAATCAACTTGATACGAGGCTCGGCTCACTGCGACTTCCGGTAGATCTTAAACCGGGATACAATCGGAATATAAAACTGATTGACCTTATCGAAAGGCCAATGTGGACAGTGACTGGAAACAGAACAGCCAGTACTTTGATTCCTGACTTGGTCAGCATAACAGAAAATAAGTTCATTATATTTGATGCGAAATATTATAATGCGGTACTTGAGCCTGGGCAGCCGCCAAAGGCGCAGCCGGGTATCGAGTCAGTCACAAAACAGTATTTATACCAGCTAGCATATCAGAAGTTTATTGACGATCACGACTTTGCCGGAGTTGAGAATTGTTTCTTGATGCCGACAGAAACAAAAAGGATTATACACAAGGGTGAGGCATTTATGCAGATGCTCTCTGCTCTCGGATTACAAAACATCAAAGTACGATTGCTTCCTGCCAATATAGTTTATGAATATTATTTGTCAGGCAGAAAGATTGATATTAGCAGTCTTGAATTATAGGAGGGCATTGCTTATGGCAACAGGTCGTTCATTCGCTGAGTTTGTAAAGGATAAATGCTATAACGACTTGTACCAGACAGCTGAAGATTACGTCAACGAAAACTGGGAGTCAATGAATCTTTATACCTGAAACGTTCACCGTGTCGGATATGCGGAGATGATTAATGCCACAATCGAAAGAGTGTATGTCCGTGATCTTCCGGAAATGCGAGTTGCCTTTGAGGTTGGTATGCAATTGGAAATCGATGTCAAAGAAGGCGATTACCACTATGACGAAAGCGATCAGTGCTATCCATGGATTCGTATTTACTGCGAAGGTGATCTTTTGTGCGGGCTTGATGACTGGAAAATCATCCGCGTAGAACCGTACAGTAAGAAAAGCGCGCCTCCGAATTCTCTGTCTGACGCGCTTGTTCCCGTTATTCCATATGATCAGCTTGATAGGGTCGCGACAGAGTTTCTAAAGGAACACTATCCTGCGGCGCTTAAAGTTACGCCATACGGACAGCCACCTGTAAGCGTTGATCCACTTGCTCTCGCAGAGAGCTTGGGACTAACGGTAAAACGACAGCGCATCCGTGAAGACGCCTCCGTTTTCGGACAAATCTATTTTGTTGAGACCGATGCCGAGATGTACGATGCCGATGAGTGCAAAACGGTCAGGATGACCATTCCCAGTAAGACCATCGTATTCGATCCTCAGATGTATCTTCTGCGAAACCTCGGTTCTGTCAATAATACGATTATCCACGAGTGTGTCCACTGGGTGAAGCACAGAAAAGTCTTTGAATTGGAGAAACTGTATAACGCCGAAGCCTCCAATATAAGCTGTGAGGTGGTCGGCGGCGCTGCATCTGCCGTTGCCCACAGCGCAACTGAGCAAATGGAAAAACAGGCCAATCAGCTGATGCCGAGAATTCAGATGCCTGCGGAACCGTTTGCGCGAAAGGCAAAAGAATATATCGCCCGATTCATGCGTGAGATTCATGCAAAGCATCCGAATGAAGTCATGGAGAAAGTTATCACTGCGTTGGAGATTGCTTTCGGTGTTTCCCGTCAAGCGGCGAAGATCCGTTTGGTTGAATTGGGGTTTGATGAAGCCGTCGGTACATACACTTATCTGGACGGGCACTATGTCAAACCGTACAGTTTCCGCAAAGGCGCACTGAAGATCAATCAGACATTTTCCATTTCTGCACAAGATGCTGCTATAGAGCGGTTTATCAATCCGGCTCTTCGTGAGCTGACCGTGAATGGCGACTACCTGTTTATCGACAATCACTATGTCTATAATGCACCTCTATATGTTCAGTACGATGAGGACGGTCGGCTTGATTTGACGGATTATGCTCGTTCACATATGGACGAGTGCTGCTTGGTATTCGATATGAAGATCACCAGCAAAGTCGGTGAGGAATACCACACAGCCTGTTTTCTGAACCGTGAAGACAGCAATGGTCGCAGATTACGCAGTTCTTCACTAAGGGACTGCTCGATCCTGCGGTGTACGCAGAAGAATGTGACGCTCTTTCGGAGGAGGCTGAAGGACTGGCAAGGGAACGGAATGCACTTACCGTGCGGGCAAGAGAGTCGCATGAGCGGCAGGAGGCGGTTTCGGCGCTACTGAAATATACGGCAAAGGGCAGAACGCTTACGGATTTTGATGACGCACTCTTTACAGAGCATATTGACCACATCGTGATTTATGAACGGACGGAAATCGGATTTGCCATGAAGTGCGGTCCCGTTTTTCGGGAAAGGATATGAGATGGAACACACACCATACGGATATGACATCATCAACGGCAAGGCGGTCGTAAATGATGAGATGGCCGCCAATATTCGTCGGACGTGCGAAAATTACCTGTCAGGGATGTCCTTCGTGCGTGCAGCGGCAGCAGTCGGTCTGGTCATGAGCCACTGCGGAGTGAAACAAATGATGCTGAACAAACGTTATCTCGGTGACGGATTCTATCCGGCGATTCTGACGAAGGAGCTGGTTGACAGAATCGAAGTGGAACGTATCCGTCGGGCAAAGGTACTAGGGCGTGAGCGGCACAAAAGGAAAGGGATTTTGAAGGGGAAGGCTCACACAAGGTTTTCCGCTCCGAAGATCATGCTGAAATATGATGAGCCGATTCAGCAGACGGAATATGCCTACAGTCTTATTAGAAACGAGGCGAGTGAATAATGACAACCGCACGAAATGTTACGGTCATTCCACCGAAGCGTACAATCGGGACGCAGAAGAGAATGGAATCCGTGCAGAAGACCAGGGTGGCCGCATATTGCCGCGTTTCCACTGAATATGATGAGCAGGAATCCAGCTACGAGATGCAGGTTGAACATTACACTTCCTATATTAATGACAATCCTGAGTGGGAATTGGTCGAAGTATATGCAGATGACGGAATCAGCGCGACCAACACGGCAAAGCGCGAATCCTTCAATCGCATGATACAGGACTGCCGGAATGGAAAAATCGACATGATTCTGACCAAATCTATCAGTCGCTTCTCTCGAAATACGGTAGATTGTCTGAAATACACACGGGAACTGAAGGGGATGAATATTGCCGTTTTCTTTGAAAATAAAGACTTCTATACGCCCAAAATGCCGAGGACTCGCAACTTCTCGGCATTTTTCTTTAGCTTTGGTGTTTTGTTGGTGTTTGAATTTATGAAACGATGAGAAACAATATTCCATGACAACATAAGATTTTAATGACATTGTATTGAGAAATGTTAATTTTTCTCGTATACTATGTTGGGAGGAGGTGACGCTTATGCAGACAACAAACTTGAATGTACGTACAAATCATGAAGTCAAAGACCAAGCGGAGGCTGTGTTCAACGAATTAGGACTCACCATGACTGCGGCCATCAATCTTTTTTTGAAAGCTTCTATCCGAGAGAAGGGGCTACCGTTTGCTCTAACATTAGACACGCCGAATAGTCTCACGAAGGCTACCATCGAGGAGGGACGACGGCTTGCCGTTGATTCAAGCGTCAAGGGGTATAATAACATGGCAGAATTGAAGGCAGCTCTGGAATCATGAAATATGAGGTCAAATTCACACGACAATTCAAACGAGATTTGAAGATGGCTCAAAAGCAAGGCAAGGATTTGAGCAAGCTATACGATGTGGTCGAGCAATTAGCCAACGGAGAGCCTTTGGATGAGAAATACCATGACCATGCGCTTAAGGGAGAGTATGAGGGTACTCGTGAGTGTCATGTTGAGCCAGACTGGCTTCTTGTTTACGAAATTCGAGATGATGTACTTGTGCTAATGCTATATCGTTTGGGCAGTCATTCGGAGTTGTTTGGATGTTGTGGTCAAGCGTTTTTGTAACACGAGTGTCCAATAAACTTATGTCGAATAC
>ERZ772986.2097-NODE-2097-length-11060-cov-9.586279_pt1 | contig 11060 bp, 8 predicted proteins | sample MGYA00511898_ERZ772986 | MGnify/ENA primary metagenome ERZ772986 (study PRJEB29015, sample SAMEA2737934) | human oral metagenome | biome: human oral; feature: human-associated habitat; material: dental | place: China | collected 2148 ... | reverse complement strand
GCGCCCGCCTGGCCGATGTTCTGGTCGTCACCGACGAGAACCCCCGCAGCGAGGACCCCCAGCTCATCCGCAACGCCATCCTGGACGGGATACGCACCGTGCGCCCGGGCCTGGAGGATGTCGAGGAGGTCACCACCTGGCGCGGCGACGCCGTGCGCCGGGGCGTCGAGCTGTGCGGACCCGACGACACGGTCATCGTCACCGGCAAGGGCCACGAGCCCTTCCTGGAGATGGCCGGCGAGTTCATCCGCTACAACGATGCCCCCGTCATGGCTGAGGCCGTCGAGGAGAAATGGGGACGGGGATGAACCTCAGCCTGAGTCAGATCGCAGCCGCCGTCGGCGGCAGGCTCATCGGCCCGGACGCCCCCGTCACCGGCCCCGTCGTCACCGACTCCCGCCTGGCCACCGAAGGTGCCCTGTTCGTCGCCGTCCACGGCGAACGCACCGACGGCCATGCCCACCTGGGCTCCGCTGGCGCTCTGGGCGCCGTCGGAGCCATCGTCTCCGACCTGGAGGCCGCCCGGAGCGGGCTGATTCAGGGGGAGCGGGGGGAGACCGAGGACCCGTCCATGGGGCTCGTCCTCGTGGAGGACACCGTGACGGCCCTCGGTGCGCTGGCCCGCACCCACCTGGCCGGCCTGCGCCGGACCGCAGCCGATCGCGGCGAGCGGCTCACCGTGGTGGCGATGACCGGCTCGGTGGGCAAGACCACCACCAAGGACCTCACCCGCCAGCTCCTGGCCGCCTCTGGTCCCACCGTCGCCCCAAGGGCCAGCTTCAACAACGAGATCGGCCTGCCGCTGACTGTCCTGGAGGCCGACGAGTCCACCCGCTACCTCGTTCTGGAGATGGGCGCCTCCGGCCCTGGCCACATCACCTATCTCACTGATATCGCGCCCCTGGACGTGGCCGGTGTCCTCATGATCGGCCATGCCCATATGGGCGGTTTCGGATCCATCGAAGGCGTCGCCGCTGCCAAGGCGGAGATCATCGCCGGCCTGCTGCCAGAGGGCGTCGCCATCCTCAATGCCGACGACGCCCGCGCCGCAGCCATGGCAGGCCTCGCCCCGGCGCAGGTCCTCACCTTCTCCGCCCAGGGCGGCCCCGCCGACCTGCGGGCCGAGCGAATCGTCTTTGACGAGGCCGCCCGCTCGGCCTTCGATCTTCATCTGCCCGGCCTGGACGGGCCCAGGCGCGTCCAGCTGGCCGTGGCTGGTGCACACAACGTGGCCAACGCCCTGGCCGCCGCGGGCCTCGCCCTGGCCGCGGGGCTGGAGCCCGAGCTCATCGCCGAGCGCCTCGGTTCGGTGAGCATCGAGAGCCCCCACCGCATGGACGTCTCAGAGCTCAGTGGTGATCTTCTCCTCATCGACGACTCCTACAACGCCAACATCGACTCCATGACGGCTGCATTGGCAGCTCTGCCGGCTCTGGCCGGGGGCCGTCGCCGTGTCGTCGTGGTTTCCGAGATGCTCGAGCTCGGGGAGTCCTCCGCCGCCGATCACGCGCGCACCGGGGAGCTAGCGGCCGAAGCCGGAGCCGCTATGCTCATCGGCATCGGCTCCACCCAGGAGGCACTCGACGCAGCCGGGGCGCGAGGGGTCGAGGTCGTCGGCTTCGACGATGCCGCGGCCGCCATCTCCCAGATCGACGCCCTCCTGTCCGACGGTGACGCCGTCCTGGTCAAGGGCTCCAACGGATCCGGCGCCTGGCGCCTGGCCGACCACCTCAAGGAGGTTCGTTCCCGATGACCGCCATCCTCATCTCCGGCGTTGTCGGACTGGTGGGCACTCTGCTGGGAACCCCGCTACTCATCCGCTATCTCCATGCCAAGGAGTACGGACAGTTCATCCGTCAGGACGGCCCCCAGGGACACTTCACCAAGCGCGGCACGCCGACCATGGGCGGCCTCGTCATCATCATCTCCACCGTCCTGGGATACACCCTGGCCAATCTCACCCAGCTGCGTACACCGCGCGCCTCCGGGGTCCTGCTGCTGTTCCTCGTCGTCGGGCTCGGGCTCATCGGCTTCCTGGACGACTTCGAGAAGATCTCCAAGCAGCGCTCCCTGGGGCTGCGGGCCTGGCAGAAGATCGTGGGACAGGCGCTCATCGGCATCGGCTTCTCGGTGGCGGCCCTACACTTCGCCGACCGCAATGGGCTCACCCCCGGCTCCACCCGGATCTCCTTCGCCCGGGACTCGGCGGTCAACCTGGCCTTCGCCGGCAGCGTCGTCGGGCTCATTCTGTTCATCCTGTGGGCGAATTTCCTCATCACCGCCTGGTCCAACGCCGTCAACCTCACCGACGGTCTCGACGGACTGGCGGCCGGTGCCTCGGCCATGGTCTTCGGCGCCTACACGCTCATCGGTGTGTGGCAGACCAACCAGTCCTGCAACTACGGCCACGAGAGCATGGTCCCCACCACCTGCTACCAGGTCAGGGATCCACGTGACCTCGCCATGATCGCCGCCGCCCTCATGGGGGCCTGCTTCGGGTTCCTGTGGTGGAATGCCTCACCGGCCAAGATCTTCATGGGAGACACCGGCTCCCTGGCCCTGGGCGGGGCCGTTGCAGGGCTGTCGATCCTGACCCGCACCGAGTTCCTCGCCGTCATCCTGGGCGGGCTCTTCCTGGCCGAGGTCATGAGCGACATCATCCAGATCGTCTCATTCAAGTCGACAGGCCGACGCGTCTTCCGCATGGCTCCACTGCATCACCACTTCGAACTGGGAGGATGGACCGAGGTCAACGTGGTGATCCGCTTCTGGATCATCGCCGGCCTGTGCGTCATCGCAGGACTGGGACTCTTCTACGCCGAGTACCTGCGCCAGCTCATCTTCGGGTGAGCCGGGGCGCCCGGGCCCCACGGACCGACGAACCATCGATGCAGAGTCCTCCCACCGGCGGTCCCGGTGAGGAGCAGTGAAGAACCAGGAGCGTGAACCCGCACCGTGACCAGTCTGACTGAAGTCCCCGGTGAGCCGGCCATCAGTGCCGGACCGACGAGGATGTCCGGTTCCTCCGCTCCTGGCACCCTCACCGCCTCCGCCGGCGCCCTGCGCGACCAGCTCGACGGCGCCCACGTGGCCGTTGTCGGCCTCGGGCGCACCGGACGCGCCGTCGTCGACGCCCTGGCCACGCTGGGAGCCCGCACCCACGTCTTCGACAGCCGCGAGGCCTCCATCGAGGCACTGGGCACCTCCGTGGTCTCGGCCACTGTCGCCGACGGCGACGCCACAGCGGCCGCTCTGGCTCAGTCACCGGCGCGGCTTCTGATCGTCTCACCAGGAGTCCCGGCCACCGGCCCGGTCCTGCGCACCGCCGCGGCGGCAGGCATCGAGACCTGGAGCGAGATCGAGCTGGCATGGAGGCTCCAGCAGGACTCCCGCCGCCCGGACGTCCCCTGGCTGACGCTCACCGGCACGGACGGCAAGACCACCACGGTCGGCATGCTCTCAGCCATTCTCGAGGCCCAAGGGCTCACGGCCCCTGCCGTCGGCAACATCGGCACCCCCGCCATCGAGGCGGTCCTGGCCGGCAGTGCCGACGCCCTTGCCGTGGAGCTGTCCAGCTTCCAGCTCCACACCACCCGGACCCTCTCGCCCTTGGCCTCGGCCTGCCTCAACTTGGCCGCCGACCACCTCGACTGGCACGGGGGCCGGGAGACCTACGCCGCGGACAAGGCCCGTGTCTACTCCCGAACCCGGCTCGCCGCCGTCTACAACCTCGCCGACGATGCCACCCAGGACATGGTCCGTCAGGCCGACGTCGTCGAGGGCTGCCGGGCCGTCGGCTTCACCCTGACCACGCCGGGGCTCGGGCAGGTCGGCATGGTCGAGGACCTGCTGGTGGACCGCGCCTTCCACGCCGAGCGGCGCTCCAGCGGTATTGAGCTCGCTACCTCCGCCGACCTGGCGCACCTGGCGCCGGGGGGACGCACCGAGAACCTTCCCTCGCACCTTCTCGCCGACGCTCTGGCCGCCGCCGCCCTGGCGCGAGCGGCCGGGGTCGATGCCGAGGCGGTGGCGGCTGGCCTGCGCGCCTACAGTCCCGGAGCCCATCGGATCGTCACTGTGGCCGAGGCCGATGGCGTCACCTGGGTGGATGACTCCAAGGCCACCAACCCCCACTCCGCTGAGGCTGCGCTGACCTCCTTGCCCTGGGGAACCGGTGTCTGGATCTGCGGTGGGGACACCAAGGGCGCTGAGTTCTTCGACCTCGTGCGCGTGGTGCGGCCCCATCTTCGCGGCGCTGTCGTCATCGGCAAGGACCAGAGCGACATCCTGGCCGCCCTGGCGCAGGAGGCGCCGGGACTGCCGGTCGCCCGGGTCAGCGACGCATCACCCGAGGACATCAGTGCCGCAGCCGTGGAGGCCGCCGGTGCCATGGCCCGCAGCGGTGACACCGTCATACTGGCTCCGGCCTGCGCCTCCTGGGACCAGTTCAGCTCCTACGCCCAGCGCGGCGACCTGTTCGCCGCCGCGGCCCAGGCCCACACCAGGCGGAACAGCACCCGGTCCGCGGATGCCCCCGGTGCTCAGGAGCAGCTGTGAAGACGAGGTTCACCTCGGCCACCGCTCCTCACCCGTCGACGTCCTCCTCGTCAGGATCCTCGACAGTGCCGGATCGCGTCTCAGAAAGGTCTCGGGACGATCGCAGGCCGGACGGGACCACGGCCCGGGGGACCTCGGCCGGTGCGTCCAAGCAGCCCAGGAAGCAGAAGAAGTCGTCACGTCCCGGCCAGCAGCCCGGTCCGCGCTCGGCCACGTCCCGGCAGTCATCGGGTTCGCCGAGGCGGAGCACGGGCAGCTCCTCGTCCCAGGCATCTTCAGGGGCCTCATCGAGGACGCCGTCGAGCGGTGTCGGTTCCCGGACCAGGGACCGGATCGGTCACCTGCGCGCCTCCTGGCGCACGCGCCTGGCGCACTGGGGTGAGCGCCTGTCGCGTCCCTGGGACGGTGCCGCGGACACCACGCCGCATGATGCTTCACAGGGACCTCGTGGGCACCGGTCGAATGACGCGACCAAGTCTGCTCAGAGCTCGGAGCAGGTGACACTGACGTACTACTGCCTGCTCATCTCCGCCCTGGTGCTGGAGACCTTCGGACTCATCATGGTCTTCTCCGTGCAGTCCGTGACTGTAGCCGCCAACGGGGGCAACGCCTTCACCGATTTCGCCAAGTACCTCATCTTCGCCGTCGTAGGAACCCTGGGCATGGTCGGGATCTCCCGCATGCCACTGTCCTGGTTCCCCCGAATGGCCTGGGTGGTTCTGGGGCTGACGATCGCCATGCAGTGCCTGGTCTTCACCCCCATCGGTGTCAACGTCTACGGCAACCGCAACTGGATCATGGTGCCCGGGGTCGGCACGGCCCAGCCCTCGGAGTTCATCAAGGTGGCCCTCGCCCTGGTCCTGGGCACACTGGTGACCTGGTACACGGCCAAGCGGCGGGACCGGTCGTGGAAGGCGGGCTGGGGCGGCGTCGCCATCGCGATCCTCGCCGTCTTCGGGGGACAGGACCTGGGAACGGTTATCATCCTGGTCCTCATCGTCGCCGGCGCCCTGTGGGTGGGGGGGATGCGGAAGCGCTGGTTTGCTCTTCTGGGGGTCGGCGGCGTGGTCCTGTTCGCCGCAGCCTCCATGCTCAGCGCCAACCGGCGCGCGCGCATCATCGCCTGGATCCACCCCGAGGGCGCCGATCCCACTGGTGTGGGTTACCAGCCCAAGCACGGCATGTGGGCGCTGGGGACCGGCGGCTGGTTCGGCGTGGGCCCCGGATCCTCACGCCAGAAGTGGGGCTACCTCACCCAGGCCGACTCCGACTACATCTTCGCCGTGCTCGGTGAGGAGTTCGGGCTGGTGGGCACCCTTGTCGTCATGACCCTGTTCGCCACTATCGGCGCCTGCTGCCTGCGCCTCATGAGACGCCACACCTCCACCTACGTCACGGCCACGACCTCGGCCATCGGTGCATGGATCGTGGGGCAGGCGATCATCAACATGGGCGTCGTCACTGGAGCCCTGCCGGTGCTGGGCGTCCCACTGCCCCTCGTCAGCCGTGGAGGAACCGCGCTGGTCTCGGTCCTCCTGGCCATTGGAGTGCTTCTCGCATTCGCCCGTCACGAACCCGGCGCGCAGGAGGCCCTGTCCACGAGTCCCGGGGCGCTGCGTCGTTCCCTGGCAGTCATCGTCCCAAGGAGGAACCGTGCCCGAGACAAGTGAGAGCGCAGGCTCGCCCCAGGGGGCACAGCCCGAGCGCGCCCAGCCGCTGCGGGTGCTGCTGGCCGGTGGCGGTACCGCCGGCCACGTCAACCCGCTGCTGGCCACGGCCGCAGCCCTGCAGGACCCGGCCCTCGGCGGCGACCCAGGGACGCGGATCCTTGTCCTGGGCACCGCCGAGGGACTGGAGAACCGTCTGGTGCCCGAGGCCGGCTTCGAGCTGGCCCTCGTTCCCCGGGTCCCCCTGCCCCGGCGCCCCAGTGGGGACCTGCTGCGCCTGCCACACCGGCTGGGCAAGGCGATCAGCGCAGCCACCGAGGCCATCGAGGCGGTCGAGGCCGACGTCGTCGTCGGCTTCGGCGGCTACGTCTCCACCCCCGCCTACCTCGCCGCCCGAAAGGCAGGCGTGCCAGTCGTCATCCACGAGCAGAACGCCCGCCCGGGTCTGGCCAACCGGCTGGGGGCGTCCTGGGCTCACGCGGTCGCACTGACCTTTGCCTCCACCCGTCTCAAGGCCTCCAAGGGACGTACCGAGGTCACCGGGCTGCCCCTGCGCCCGGCCATCGCCACCCTGGTGACGCAGCGCTCCACCACCGAGGGGGCTCAGCGCGCCCGCGTCGACGGTGCCCAGTCGCTGGGGCTCGACCCTGAGATGCCCACGCTCCTGGTGACGGGCGGCTCTCTGGGAGCCCAGCACCTCAACGAGGTCCTCAGCGAGTCCTTGGACTCCCTGCCCGCTGGCCTGCAGGTGCTGCACCTGACCGGCAAGGACAAGGACGCCCCCGTGCGCGCCGCCCTCGAGGCGACGGTGGACGCCGGCGCACCGGAGGACCTCACCGAGCGCTACCACGTGCTGGACTACCTGACCACCATGGAGCAGGCCTACGCCTGCGCCGACGGGGTCCTGTGCCGCTCCGGTGCCGGCACCGTCGCGGAGATCACCGCCCTGGGACTGCCGGCGCTCTACGTCCCCCTGCCCATCGGTAACGGGGAGCAGCGTCTCAACGCCGCCGATGTCCTGGCCTCAGGAGGCGGTCGCATGGTGCTCGACGCAGATCTCAAGCCCTCCGACATCCTCGACTTCACGGTGCTCATCTCCGACCCCGAGCGCCAGTGCGCCATGGCCCGGGCCGCGGCCTCCACCGGTGTCCAGGACGCGGCGGCCCGCCTGGCCGCACTCATCCAGCAGTGCGCCTCCACGAATCACACTCCCACCGACGAGGAGAACGCGGCATGACCGCCACGACACACCAGCCCACCCCCCACGCCGGTACTCAGCAGACCGGCGCCGACCGCCGCACGCTGGCCGGTAGGACGTTCCACCTCATCGGCATCGGGGGAGCGGGAATGAGCGTTGTCGCCCAGTTGCTGGCCGCTCGCGGCGCCGGGGTCTCTGGCTCCGACGCCCACGGCGGCCCGGCTTTCGACCACCTGGCCGACCTGGGTATCACGACCCACCTGGGTCATGAGGCCGCGCACGTTCCCGAGCAGAGCACGGTGGTGGTCTCCACCGCGATCAAGGAGACCAATCCCGAGCTCGCCGAGGCACGCCGCCGGGGCCAGGAGGTCATCCACCGCTCCCAGGCCCTCGCACTGGCCGCCCAGGGGCTGGACTTCGTCGCCGTGGCCGGCGCGCACGGCAAGACGACGACCTCGGGCATGCTCGCCGAGGCCCTCACGGACGCCGGGGCCGATCCCTCCTTCGCCATTGGCGGGGTCGTGCGGGCCCTGGGCACCGGGGCCCACCTGGGGAGCGGCTCGACCCTGGTGGCTGAGGCGGACGAGTCCGACCGCTCCTTCCTCAACTACACGCCCCGCGTGGAGATCGTCACCAACGTCGAGCCCGATCACCTCGACACCTACGGCACCACCGAGGCCTTCGAGGCGGCCTTCGTCGACTTCGCCCACCGCCTGGTCCCCGGGGGGCTCCTGGTCGCCTGTGCCGCCGACCCCGGTTCACTGCGCCTGGCGCAGTCGGCCGCCGCTGAGGGGCTGCGGGTGGTCACTTACTCCTTCGACCGCCCCGACACCCTGCCTGGTGGGAGGTTGGTGGGGGAGGGGCACGTCCACCTGAACATCCGGGAGCGCGGAGCCAGCTCCACCCGTGCGCTGCTGACCCTGACCAGGGCGGCAGACCGGGAACAGAGCGGCGGCGTGGCCGCGGGGGCACCGGCTCAGAGCCAGGTCGAGCTGGTGCTGGCCGTGCCCGGGGACCACGTGGCCCTCGACGCCGCCGGCGCCTGGGCAGCGGGCATCGAGGTCGGTGTCGAACCGGCTGAGATGGCCCGTGCTCTGGGCTCCTTCGGAGGTACCGGGCGGCGGTTCGAGGACCGGGGCCAGGCCGACGGCGTCCGCGTCATCGATGACTACGCCCACCACCCCACCGAGATCGAGGCGCTGCTGCACACTGCGCGCGAGGTCGCCCAGGAGCGCGGAGGCCGGGTCCTGGTGCTCTTCCAACCGCACCTGTTCTCTCGCACCAGGACCTTCGCCGACCGTTTCGGGCAGGCGCTGGCCCTGGCCGACGTCGTCGTCGTTGCAGACGTCTACCCCGCCAGGGAGAACCAGGCGGACTTCCCCGACATCACCGGGGAGACGGTTGCTCAGCGGGTCCCCGGCGACAGGGCCGTCTTCGTCGCCGACCGGCAGGACGCCGCCCACACGCTGGCTGCACAGGCCCGTCCCGGCGACCTGCTGCTGACGGTCGGAGCCGGTGACGTCACCGAGCTCGCCACCACCGTGCTGTCCGACCTATCGACCCGCGAGGGTGGTGCACCTGGTTCGCTCGCGCAGCGAGGCGGGCACGCATGAGGAAGCCCTCGGCGCCACGCCCCGAGCCGTCCAGCCGTTCTGAGGGACGTCCGGCCAGCATTCCTCCGCGCCGTTCAGGCAACCGGCGTGCACGTCCTGCTCGCTCAGGGCAGGGAGAGGCCGGGCAGAGTGGCACGAGGCGCTCCCAGCAGAGCACGCAGACTCAGCGGGGGGCTGAACCACCGGAAGTCGGTCCGGCCCGGCGACCTCGAGCGCCGGGTGCCGGTACCGCAACGCGCTCTCCCGGAGGTGATGCGAGACCTGCCTCCTCCAAGGGCGGCTCACGCTCCGCCATCCCCAGGAAGCAGACCGGTGACGGCTCGTCCAAGCCGAGCCGGAGCCCTGAGGCGACCACCAGCCAGAGCGCGCCCGGCACCGAGCTGACGGTATTCGGCCGGCGACAGGTGGCTCTTCCCAAGGGGGACGACCGGGTCGTCTCCACCGGGCTCGCCGACCGTCTCAAGGAGCGCCAGCAGGCCTCGCGCCGACTGCGTCTGCGCAGGATGGTGACAGCTGCCATCATCGTGCTCGTCATCTTTGTGACCACCTGGGCCCTGGTCTTCTCACCTCTCCTGGGCCTGCGGACGCAGAAGATCACCGTCGTCGGATCGGACGGCAGCGTCTCGGACAAGCAGGTCCGTGACGTCCTGGCCTCCTACGCGGGCGACTCGTTGCTACGGCTCGATACCGGCCGTCTCTCCACCCGGGTGAGTGACAGTCTGAATCGGGTGCGTCAGGCGCAGGTGACCAGGGCCTGGCCCCAGGGACTACGGGTGCAGCTGACGATGCGGGTCCCGGTGGCCACTGTTCAGGGCCCGGACGGCTACCAGGTCCTCGACAACGAGGCCGTGGTCCTCGAACGGGTCGTTGAGGCGCCCTCGGGACTGGTGACCATCATGCCCGACGGGGCCGATGGGGCGACCGGGCCTCAGGCGATCTCGGCCAAGCAGGTGGCGGCCGTCACCCAGGTGGCGGGCGCCCTCACGCCTCAGACCCTGGCCCAGGTGACAAGCGGGAGCGCCACCGAGGCCGGACAGGTCACGCTCACCCTGTCCAACGGAGCCAGCGTGGTCTGGGGAGACACCCAGGACAACGAGCTCAAGGCACGGGTACTGGCAACCCTCCTGACCAGCAGCGCCTCCATCTACGACGTCTCCTCGCCCCATCGCCCCACCACACGATCCGCCGATGGTGCCACGGCCGCACCTGCGACTCCCTCGCAGGCCTCCTGAGTGACGCGGCCGTGCCACCGGGCACTCAGGTGCAGGCGTGAGGACACGCACGTCGCACCTTCAGGTTCGTTACAGGCGAATTGCAGTGATATAGCAGGAAATCCGCAGGCAACTGCACGCGAACACGCCGGGCTTCAATGCGTCGCGACGTCCGGGAAGTCTCATAGCGTTAAGCCAGTCATTCAGAGAATGACATAAGTATTGACCTTAACTTGAGGTTGAGGTTTGAGGGGAGTCCTCGTCAGAGGGCTCATGACGAAACTCGCGGAGGGGACGCCAGTGGTCGAGAGCATGGCTGTGGACGACTCACAGCACTACCAGGCAGAGATCAAGGTCGTCGGCGTCGGTGGCGGCGGCGTCAACGCCGTCAACCGCATGATCGAGGCCGATCTGCGTGGTGTCGAGTTCATCGCCGTCAACACTGACGCCCAGGCGCTACTCATGTCTGATGCCGACGTCAAGCTTGATGTCGGACGGGACCTGACCCGTGGGCTGGGGGCGGGCGCCGACCCGGCCATCGGCCGTAAGGCGGCCGAGGATCATGAGGCGGAGATCCGTGAGGCCCTCGACGGATCGGACATGGTCTTCGTCACCGCCGGAGAGGGGGGTGGTACGGGTACCGGAGCCGCTCCCGTCGTCGCCCGCCTGGCCAAGAGCATCGGCGCGCTGACCATCGGTGTGGTGACCCGTCCCTTCTCCTTCGAGGGGCGCCGCCGTTCGGCCCAGGCCGAGGACGGTGTCCAGGCGCTGCGCGAGGAAGTCGACACCCTCATCGTCATCCCCAACGACCGCC
>ERZ772986.2096-NODE-2096-length-11061-cov-3.279030_pt1 | contig 11061 bp, 10 predicted proteins | sample MGYA00511898_ERZ772986 | MGnify/ENA primary metagenome ERZ772986 (study PRJEB29015, sample SAMEA2737934) | human oral metagenome | biome: human oral; feature: human-associated habitat; material: dental | place: China | collected 2148 ... | reverse complement strand
GACATCCATCTCATTATCGTCCTCCTCTGCGGTACTCCCTGCTTTTTCGGTCGTACCCTGCCCTGTTTGGGTGTTTTGCCCTGCAAAAGAGCCGATTCTTTATAACTCTTTGATTATAAGTACTTATGAAATTGAAAAAAGGAAAAGGGTTATAACAAAGGAAAGCAAAAGGATTATCCCTTTCCTTATTGAAATACCATTGATTTAGCATGGGACTTTTATAATAATTATAAGTGGAAAACAAGTCTTCTAATATGCCTTCTCCATTATAAAAAGTTCCAAGACCATCATCATCCCCTTCCTTGGGATCATAAATTTTCCAAGAGTTTAAGAGCATTCACATCATTATAGAAACGGCCACTCACACTCTTCACTATGGTTGGAAGCTGCTATTTATTCCGGATCAGGTCCGTCTGATTCGTTTGAAAAACCTTCTTGTTCCATCTCCTCTATCATCTTAGGACTACTGATACCGAAGAACTTATGTGTACGTGCATATTGATAAACCCCTTTGCAGCGAAGCATTATCAGACAAGTCCAAGGCATGGGGGCCCATACGTTTGACGTGATATACTGTCGATACTTCTCACGCATCTTATATTCAGAGTTTGCGAAATAACAAAAGATTCTGGCTTTCTGTTCAATAGTAAAGTGCTTACTATTCATATCATTCTTATCTCGCATAAGATCATATATGTAATTGGCAAAGTTGTCATCATAATAGTCATGCTTATTACCCGTAGTGTTTTTTTCTATTGTCTCTATCAATAATGTATGTGCAATTATATTATTATTGGGAGTTTTATCAAATATTCTGTTTACAAAATCATAAGGTTCATCTTTATACTTGAGGAAATACCATTGATTTAGCATGGGACTTTTATAATAATTATAAGTGGAAAATAAGTCTTCTAATATGCTTTCTCCATTATAAAATGTTCCAAGACCATCATCATCCCCTTGGGATTGTAAGTTTTCCAAGAGTTTAAAAGCATTTACATCATTATAGAAGATGAAGTTATTTAGTGCTTTAATTTGCTGAAAGATCTGTGATTTCAATTTTATCTTGTCGCCCTCTACAGACAATAGGTCACGAAGTAACCAGTTGTAAGTTATAAATCTATCCTTATATATCGCATAATAGGGCAAGGTAAAGTTGAAGTCACAATCTGCCCCAATTCCCTCATAGCCTTTTGTCTTATCCATTTTCAACTGATTTCCAAAGACATACTTGATTCTTTCTTGAAATAGCTCTGTAGAAGGTCGCTTGTAGCCATGGGTGGCAAGATAGTATTCTACCAAGGGAATGGTCAACTGGAAGTCAGTCTCTGTAGGCATATATTGCGGTATAGATTGGTCATCACGGAAATCACCTCCATTCCATGCATTCTCCTGTAATTCTATATGTTTTAGCAAGGTATCTCTGTCAATACCCATTTCTTTTAATCTTTCCATACTGATTATGCTATCATATTGAATGTGTGTTGTTTTACGTGATTGCATAGCAACAATGTTCACACGCTTTGAATTTCCTGTACACTGAACAAACATAATTGTCAGTGCAAATAAAGGAACTAATCCCAATAATTTTTTCATATCTTTATTTCTTTGAATAATGTACTGCAAAAGTATAAAAATTTGGTCTCATTCCAAGTTCAAAGGTTACTGACAAAGCGATGAAAGAAACGCCCAAGATAGACACCAACAAAGGGAATATCAAGGAACAGGTGGCAAATATTGTCCGCATGGTGCTGGGGCATTATCGCTTCTGCTCCTTGGGCGAGCTGAACGCCATCCTTTCTGCATACAACCTTGCCGTAGAGGAGGTCAAGACAGAGTTTCGTGGAAAGAAGTATGACGGACTGGTTTATGTCTCAACTGATGATAAGGGTGACAAGGTAAGCACGCCCATCCAAGCTTCGGACATCGGCCGTGGTATAGGCTATACTGCCGTGCAGAACAAAATATATAAATCTAAGCAAGCCATCAAGCCGTTGATTCCAGCTATAAGGGGCAAGGTATTACAAACAATGCATACAGAGAAAGACCTTCGAAAACGATTGGAGGAACAGGGCTTGCGTGTGACAATCCGAAAAAACGAAAGCGGACGCATCTATGGCATCACATTCATTGATGACGAAGTGGGTGTTGCACTCAATGGCTCACGATTGGGCAAGGGATATTCCGCCAATGTATTCAATGGCTATTTCTCCAATCCTGCACATAACCCATTCTTGGACGAAACGCTGTATGGCAGACCTTCTGTCTGTTTGGAACAATCGGCAACTGTCCAGCCTTTACAATCCAATGCTGAAGAGGGTGACAACCTTATCGACGAACTTATCGGGGATATGGTGGGCGACTCATTCACATCTACGGGCAACGATGATTGGAAGGAAGCGGCCTGGCAACGTAAACTCCGCAGGCAAAGCAAAGTCAATCTCAGACGGAGGAAAAGATAGGTAAGGTAAGGTATTTCAAACTTTGTTTGAACGATATTCAAACGCAATTTAAATAACTATAATACAACAAAAATAAAGGCAATATAATTATGGCACAGGAAGACGATTTAAGGACACTAGGAAAAGTTATGGACTTTATGCGGGGCATATCGGTGATATTCCTTTTGATTAACTGTTATTGGTTCTGCTATGAGGCTTTCCACACATGGCACTTTACAATAGCCGTAGTGGACAAGATTCTGATGAATTTCCAACGCACGGCAGGCTTATTTTCGTCCATCCTTTGGACAAAACTATTTTGTGTGGTGTTTCTTGCTCTTTCTTGTCTGGGGACGAAAGGCGTTAAGGAAGAAAAAATCACATGGCCGAAGATTTGGACGGTGCTTTTCTCAGGCTTTGTCTTTTTCTTTTTCAACTGGTGGCTCTTGGCATTGCCCATCGGCAAGGTTGGTGCAGCTTCGCTTTACATCTTCACGCTGTCCGTTGGCTATATCTGTCTGCTGATGGGTGGCGTGTGGATGAGCCGACTACTCAAAAACAACTTGATGGATGATGTATTCAATACGGAGAACGAGAGTTTCATGCAGGAAACAAGGTTGATGGAAAATGAATACTCGGTCAATCTTCCTACACGATTCTACTATAAGAAGAAGTGGAACAAGGGCTGGATTAACGTGGTCAATCCCTTCCGTGCCTCAATGGTGCTCGGAACACCGGGTTCGGGTAAGTCTTACGCTATCGTGAACAACTACATTAAGCAGCAGATAGAAAAAGGCTTTGCCATGTACATCTACGACTACAAGTTCCCAGACCTTTCCGAGATCGCCTATAATCACCTGCTCCATCATTTGGATGCCTATAAGGTAAAGCCGCAGTTCTTTGTGATTAACTTTGACGACCCACGCAGAAGCCACCGTTGCAATCCCATCATCCAGCCTTTATGACGGATATATCGGATGCCTATGAGAGTGCCTATACGATTATGCTCAATCTCAACCGCTCGTGGATTCAGAAACAGGGAGACTTCTTCGTGGAGTCACCGATTATCTTGCTGGCTGCCATCATCTGGTTTCTGAAAATCTATGAGGACGGGAAGTATTGCACCTTTCCTCATACCATCGAGTTCCTGAACCTCCCCTATGCACAGATATTCCCGATACTTACTTCCTATGATGAGCTTGCCAACTATCTTTCTCCCTTTATGGATGCGTGGGAGGGAGGGGCGCAGGATCAGTTGCAGGGACAGATAGCCAGTGCCAAGATACCGCTATCACGTATGATTTCTCCTGCACTTTATTGGGTGATGACAGGCGATGATTTCTCGCTCGACATCAATAACCCTAATGAGCCGAAAGTCCTCGTTGTGGGTAACAACCCTGACCGCCAGAATATCTATTCGGCTGCTCTCGGTCTATATAATAGCCGTATCGTGAAGCTCATCAACAAAAAGAAGCAACTCAAATCGTCTGTGATAATCGACGAGTTGCCGACTATCTACTTCCGTGGGCTGGATAATCCCATTGCTACAGCCCGAAGCAATAAGGTGGCTGTGTGCTTGGGTTTTCAGGACTTTTCTCAGCTTACCCGTGATTATGGCGACAAGGAAAGTAAGGTAATTCAGAATACTGTAGGTAATGTCTTTTCCGGACAAGTAGTTGGGGAAACAGCCAAGACGCTTTCTGAGCGGTTTGGAAAGGTTCTGCAACAACGGCAGTCTATGACCATCAACCGTAACGATAAATCCACCTCAATCTCCACACAGATGGACAGTCTTATCCCTGCTTCCAAAATTAGCAACCTTACACAGGGTATGTTTGTGGGTGCGGTGTCCGACAACTTTGACGAACGCATTGATCAAAAAATTTTCCATGCAGAGATAGTAGTGGACAATGCAAAGGTTTCCGCCGAGATAAAAGCATATCAGCCTATACCCACAATAGTGGACTTCATAAACAAAGATGGCTCCGATAACCTCAAAGAGACTATTGAAGCCAACTATCGTAAGGTAAAGCAAGAAATACTATTGCTTGTTGATTCAGAGATTCAAAGGATAACACACACACCAGCCTTATCCCATCTCATTCCTGCCAAGTAGCGCAAGCACAGATAGAGCGTTGTGAATGTGGTGTGACAATTAACCTGAATTATTTCATCCCGATGTCGATGACGTGTCGAGAAACTGATTCTGATGTAAGTCCTCACTTCCCATATGTATACGACACTGATCATGATTCTCTTGATGAGACTGGCCATCGTGAAGTTTTCAACTGTGTATCCTTGAACAGTTGATGTTTCATGTCATTGCCTGGAAAATTCATTGATGTGCCATTAGACTTCAGTCCCATAGCGTCACTAGAAATGCTCGTCATCGTCAAGATCAACAAGCTTGACGCCGGCTGGCTAACTTCCACAAGGCTTACCCCTACACCTTACTCTTGCCCTTATCTCTACTCTTCTCTATCTCCTCGAGCTCCTCTAGGAAGCATTCCCTGCACAGTATGCGTCTCACATATTCTTTCACGATAATCTTTAAATACAAACTATGGTTCCATGCTGCGAAGATAGGAAATATCCAGCGATCCGACCATGCCCATGTACGTATATGGCGAATGAACAGAGCGATCTTAATGGCTCACTGATCTTACAGTGAAGGGACAACAGTCAGAATGTCATCCACAAGATGGATATCGAGCAGAAGGACACACAATAGGTCAATACCTTGCGAAACTTCTATTCAGACCTACCAAGAACAGCATACAGAAAAAGGCGACTGATGAAACATCTATCGCCTATACCCAAGAGTGTGACCTTGCTACTGTCTGATTAGTATACAAGGCATGTGAGATTAAGAAACTTAGATTTTTAAAAATATATTCGCAATATCTGTTTCCAGTATTGAGAAACATTTTTTGAAGTTCTTTTAAGTTTTACACTAGACTAAATATTTACCAGTTTGTTCTTACACGAATGAATCATCTTAACGAAATGGAACCATCAGAATGTATTGTTGCTATAATCTGTTTTTTATTGCTAATTGCTTTGAACTGTATTTTTAATCTCAGATTTGAGTGTGTGTAGCAGATTAACTCGTGAATAGTACGTGTAATCTGTTCTTTACAGACAATAATATTACTCACCTCTATACCAGTATGTTCTGTTTGATTATCAATTGCAATGGAATCAATTGGTTCAAAATACTTATTCTCAACTAATAGCGTGTAATATTCAGGGTAAATATCTTCTTTATTGCAAGATACCAGTATTATAATTGTTCCAAAAATAACTGTCACAACTAACATCTTTATACCAAGATAGTGTTTTGTAAAATTCATGCTCATATTTTCTATCTTTATGATTGTTGGGAATATAAATGCTAATTCCTGAACTGCCATTTAAAGGGATTTTACCGTAAACATATCTGTATGATTATATGATAATATCATATCAGATAGAAGTTTTATTACTAATTCTTTTCGTTCGGAATTTTTAAAGAGAGAAACAAAACCTCCAATGTCAAACAGCCAAGATGTTGCTTCTTGATCGTATTGTAGAATAGTGCTTATATCGGGAACTGTAACATCATGGTTTATCAATTCCTTTAAAGACTCTGAAAAAGATTTTAAAACAGATGTCTTTACAACAGTCATAGACGCAGACTTTAGGACACCTTTCTTTTCGTTATATTGAGCAATATATTTTTCTACAATTTCACTGTAATTTGGACTATTGCTTAATAATTCAGGTAGGATTTCTTTGTAAGGAAATCCTGTAGCAAGGACTTCCGTAGGCGAGGATACAATGTAATCAAAACTGTTTCTCATCTCATATAAAACTTCTATTGATGACATAAAGCAAGCGTCAAATACCAAAAAATCATAATGAAAAGGACGCAGTCTCTCTGCTAACTCCCTAATATCCATTTCATAAGGTTCTTGGGGTTCCTCTGTGGTTATATCAATTCCAAAGGAACGAGTTGATGAAGTTGAAGCACATTTAGAATTTAAAATTTCTGATTTTGGGAGCCAAGCACTCCCATGAGACCAAAGTACAATACCTTTAATTTGCTCATTGGCTTTTCTTGAAAAGGCTATTGCGTCTTTTAAAGCACTTACAAAAATATCTGCACTTGACGAGTTTTGTTCTGGATAGGTTTTGATTATCTCGGAAACTATTAAATCTGTATTGTCTGCCTTTACTTTATATAGGCATGGGTGAGAGGTTTTGCGATTCTTTACCCTGTCTACATAAACATAAACCCCATTACTAATTTGATTTTCAGAAAAACCCCTCTCCATCTGATTGATGTTTTGTATTGCAAAGTAATCTAAGTCATTATCTGCAGCCATATAAACGAATATAGCGTTTTTCTCGGAATGCCTAACTATGTCATCATCTTCAGAACAACTCAATAATAGCACTGACAAAAGACAGCATAACATAAATTTAGTATGTATCATTCCTATTGAAATATCTTAAAGGTGTCAATTCCCTTCATTCCCGAAGTTGTATTAATAAACCAAATCTGTCCGGAGTTCCTTACAAAAGACTCAGGTTGTATTTCTCCATAAAATTTTATGTCTAAACGAGCTAGACCTTTGTACTTTTGACATTTTAAATCATAGTCGTTGTAGTCTGCAAATAGGGTTTTGCCATGGCTATATTCCTCTTTGTAGAAATTCATTATTTCTCGAATAGTATACTGTGTAGGTTTAATGCCAATATTCTTAGCATAGGTACTTTCTACGGTTGTAAGCTCCCCATTCACACAATCTCCAATACTTAGCAAAATATAGTACTGGCTAATTTTAGAAAGTTCAGGCTTTAGTAAATATAAAATAGGAATACCTTCTGAATTAATAGGAGTTGGACTTTCTTTTACAACCTTGGTTTTATCTATCTCATTTAAATTGGTGAAATTATGGTACTCTTTTAAATCCGCAGGGTTATGGAACACAAGAGGCTGGTTACCGATTACGGCATACTCAAGGACGGTCGAAGACAAGTTTTTGATTGAAAGAAAATCTGCTCCGTTTTCTTGATAGTCTCTTTTCAAGGTAAGCTGGCTAAAAACGCTTTTCCCCGAATGTGTACCAACAATACTGTCATAGGCGACCAAGACGTTCTCTCCACCAATCACGCAAGGAGTAGAAAGCCTCTCTGTTTTGACTTCGTTTTGACCATTATTGCCCAATATACTATAATGCACTTCCACTTCTCCGGGAATATCATCTTTTGTGGTTATTGCAATATAATTATGCCGAAGAATAGTTGTTTTGTGTACTCCTTCCTCTAAATCAACCTTTGTACATTGGGAAAACAATATCGTAAGAAAAAGCCAAACATACAATTGTAAAGAGAAGATCTTCTTCATTTTGTTACATCTTTAAATTAATCCCAAACCATTAACCAAGGATTCCACCAATCAACCTTTGTATAGTTGCCGCTATTCTTCTTGTCTCCTGGCACGCCTACTTTTGCACCATTATCTATCTGAAGGAAATAATAGTTTCTCCAGAGCCAAGAACCAGTCTGTTTTGCACCATAAGCTAAAGTCCAATGTAATTGCCCACCAGAACCACACAATCTGATTGCAGGTTTCTTATAATGCTTTATTTGGTCATATGCAAAAAGATCTGCAAAGCACAGAGCTGGATTAATCCATATTTTCCCATTGGAAGCAATAGGCATTGTCCACCCCATTTCTCCCGGAGTCATCGGTCTTCCGAAAAGACGCAAAGCAAAATTTAAAATACCAAACTCTCCAAATGAAGAAGCATTATTATAAAAGAAATCATATTTATCTTTGCCTTGATTCACATAAAGGATATATCCGCAAACCCAAGGACCACATGCACCACCTCTTCTGTAAAAATGCTTTCTGTCATCATACTTATCAATCCATTTTAAACTTTTATCGGTACGACTAAAGATTCTTCTAAATAATCGTCCAAAAAATTTACCTTCATTATTAAGTTCTTCATCGCTTGTCTCTAAGAGTTCTTGTTCATAAGCACTTAAAGTATTCCAATATGCTTTAGCTTCTTCTTCTGTTCTTGCTAAGCTGACTTCCATAGAGTCTTTTAACGCCTCCACAGTCATATTTTTTCCATATTCGATCTCTTTATTAAGTTCTTCGTCTGCCACCACATAATCTGGTACTTTTTCAAAAGCACGTTGATCAGGTATTAATGTTGGAAGTATGTGAGTTTCCATATGCTGGATAATCTCTTCACCTTCTAATTCTCTCATATTTTCCATGAGTACAGGAGTCCCATTATCAACTGATATAATTTGCTTGGGTGCTTTACCAGCCTTTGACCTGACTCCTACAAATTGTTCCCCTTTCCAATCCATAAAAATGGAAGGGTTGGAAGCATTGGATTTTGTTAAGAACTCATTATAATCAAAAACGCTGGAGTATACTCCGTTTATGACACTACTGTTTTTTCGGTTGGCATTGACACGTATTGTACCTATAGCATTGTTTTCCGAGTCAAATGCAATAAAATCATAAAACTTCGGCCAAGATTCCAAATTGTATATTACTACAGGATTTGGTGCTAAATGATAGCCGTTCCAGGCCATATCTTGGACAAATCCCGTTTCATTCATCTCTAACAAGGTAATTTTTCTCGCTAATTCAAAATCAAGAACTTTTTTATTTTGAGCTAATTCCTTTAATTCAACAGAGTCAGCATAAGGAATGTAAAGCTCTTGACGTTTGTGATTACTTTCTATTGAAGAACCTAATATCTCTGGAGAGAGGTCTTCGTTGTTGCACGCAAAAAGTAAAATCACACAAAAGGGAATTGATAATAGATCTATTTTATTCATAATATGTGAATTGAATATTTGTTGCTTTGGCAAATATAATAAAAGTTTATAATCCTTCCAAGAAACCGCAGTACGTTGTGTGGCATATTAAAATACTTTACACATATCTAACGGTTTGATACATGTTGCATATACAAAGCCGCTATTGGTTGCACAAGTTCTTCAAGCCTCTTCAAAAAAGAGTTAGCCCTTAATTCCGCAACACTATTATAAATTAAACTTTTTAAGTACCTGAGCAACAAAAAGTTGCTCAGGATTTTGCCATGTCATAATTTTCACTTATCTTAGTGTTGCAAAAAAAACAAGAGAATCCGACGATAGACATGGCGAAGATACAAATTAAATCTGAGAGACTCACTCCTTTTGGGGGATTATTTTCAATCATGGAGCAATTTGACTCCACATTATCATCTGTAATCGACTCAACCCTCGGTCTAAGGTGTAGATCGTTCGGTTATCAGTACAGCGAAATCATCCGTTCTCTCATTAGTATCTACTTCTGTGGCGGTTCATGTATTGAGGATGTCACTACTCATTTGATGAACCACCTCTCGCTTCATCCGACACTTCGCACTTGTAGCTCTGATACTATCCTCAGAGCGATAAAGGAGTTGACGCAAGAAAACATTTCATACACATCAGATATGGGCAAGACCTACGATTTCAATACGGCTGACACTCTCAATACTTTATTGCTCAATTGTATATTTGCATCTGGCCAACTGAAAGAGGGTGAGATGTATGATGTTGATTTCGACCACCAGTTCATAGAGACAGAGAAGTATGATGCAAAGCCTACATACAAGAAGTTCCTTGGTTATCGCCCTGGCGTGGGGTTATTGGCGATTTGATAGTCGGTATAGAGAATAGCGATGGTAACACAAATGTTCGTTTCCATCAGAAGGACACGCTGAAGAGGTTCTTTGAGAGATTTGAACAGAATGGGCTCATTATCAATCGCTTCAGGACTGATTGTGGATCATGTTCCGAGGAAATCGTGGAGGAAATAGAAAGACACTGCAAGTCCTTCTATATCCGTGCTAATCGCTGCAGTTCGATCTACAATGACACCTTTGCTCTCAAAGGCTGGAAAACTGAGGAAATCAATGGCATTGAGTTTGAATTGAACTCTATCCTTGTTGAGAAGTGGAAAGGTAAGGCATATCGACTTGTGATTCAAAGACAGAAACGGATGGATGGTGTGCAGGATTTTTGGGAAGAAGAATACACATACCGTTGTATCCTGACTAACGACTATGATTCTTCCGTAAGAGAAATTGTCGAGTTCTATAACCTTCGTGGAGAAAAGGAACGTATCTTCGATGATATGAACAATGGTTTCGGGTGGGACAGATTGCCCAAATCCTTCATGGCAGAGAACACAGTGTTCCTTCTTCTTACAGCACTTATCCGTAACTTTTACAAGGCCATTATTCAAAGACTTGACGTAAAGAAGTTCGGACTCAATGCAACAAGTCGCATAAAAGCGTTTGTCTTCAGGTTTATCTCTGTACCAGCCAAGTGGATCAGGACATCAAGGCGGTATGTGCTGAATATCTATACCTGTAATAATGCTTACGCAGATGTTTTCCAGACTGATTTTGGATAGTGCCTACAACTTATGGGAATGATATTGTGTATTGCCTCAAGTCACATTGTGGGGTAAGGGGATATTGTAGGCAGAAGTGGGTGCTTCAAGTTCAAATTATCTGCAAATTCAGTAATGAGAGGACGTGTAAACGCAATAAGGACGTTCAAGGGCTTA
>ERZ772986.2093-NODE-2093-length-11069-cov-3.857817_pt1 | contig 11069 bp, 12 predicted proteins | sample MGYA00511898_ERZ772986 | MGnify/ENA primary metagenome ERZ772986 (study PRJEB29015, sample SAMEA2737934) | human oral metagenome | biome: human oral; feature: human-associated habitat; material: dental | place: China | collected 2148 ... | reverse complement strand
ACAGGGCGATAGTTCTGTGGGTGAATACTGCTTTTCATAACCTTGGTATTTTAACAAAAAACCGCTGGTATTGCAATATTTACCGAAAGGGCGTGCGGACGCCTTGACGTATACGTAAAAGGTAGCGCATAATTACAAATGAGATATCCTAATCTAGGAGGAGGAATCATGCAAGAGAGTTCTACTATATATAATAAGAACATGGGTGTTGGATCGGGGTATTTAACAGGAGAAGCTCTCCGTCGTTCTAAGGAGTTAGCTATGGTGAAAGAGGTAGAGATGATATTAGAAAATCCCGATAAAACCGAATCTTTTGTGCTATATAACTCGGGAGAGCCAGAGCGTATGATGGCGCTAGTTGGCGGTGAGTTTGGGGTTAGAGTCGACCAGGCGCCAGGTAAGCCTAAAGAGGTAACTGCAAAATTATTTAAGCCGCACGAGACGATTCAAGATTCACATAGAGAAGTGTTGCTAGATATCCACACTTCGGTTGTAGCCTTTGATGCGCGTCGTATATGCGTAGGAGATGGAATTCCTTCGGGAGAAAAAGTTTCATTGCTATTCTTTAAGCTATCAGCAAACGTATCTGGCGAGCCAATTCCGCCTATGACTGTGGAAGATTTGAACCGTAAGACTATTACTTATGGTGCTATCGTTTCAGATAATGGAATTGAGTATTTTGAGTTTACTAAAGATTGTGATGTTAAAAAGGTATCTTCTATAGATTCACCTCTAGATAATAGTTTAGAAAGAATAGAGCTTAGCGAGGAATTGGAAAAATTCGTCCAATCTCGTCAAGGGGTGGTTGCCTCTGATGGGGATTAGTGGTATAATCGTCGGGTAACTAATTTTAATGACACAATCCGCTTCACACTCCACATCGTGAGCGGATGAGGCAAAAGGAGAAGGAAATGTCTGTAAAGGTAGACATTAAGGCTTTGCTGGAGTCAGGTGTTCACTTTGGACACAAAACCAGCCGTTGGCACCCAAAAATGGCGCCGTATATTCATTCTAAGCGTCAAGACAGCCACATCATTGACTTGGTCAAGACGGTTGAAGCTTTGGATAAGGCACTGCCAGAACTAACAAAAATCGCAGCGTCAGGCCGCAAAGTATTGTTTGTTGGTACGAAAAAGCAAGCCAAAGATGTGGTGCGTCAGGCTGCTGAAAAGATCAATCAGCCATATGTGGTTGAACGCTGGATTGGTGGTATGTTGACCAACGGTTCAACAATTGCTCAGCAGATCAAAAAGCTGAAGAACCTGGAAAAGCGCATGGCGTCAGGTGACCTGGAAAAGCGTTACAATAAGTTGGAGGTGCAGCGTTTCCAAGAGGAAATTGATAATCTGAATTTCAAGTATGGTGGTATCAAAGACTTGATGGGCAAGCCAGGCGCAGTGGTCGTGGTTGATGCTTTGATTGACGCAAATGCAGTACGTGAGGCTCAGACATTGGGTGTGCCAGTATTTGCTATCGTTGATACCAATGTCAATCCAACTGGTATCGACTACGTTATCCCTGGCAATGACGACGCTATCAAGGGTATCCAATTGTTGCTAGACTACTTCACTGAAGCTGTTGCCGAAGGTGCGGGTAGCGTGAAACCTGAAGAAAAACCAGTGAAAAAAGAGGAGAAATAGGATGGGCGTTTCTGTTGACGACATTAAAAAACTGCGCGAATTGACAGGTGTGGGTTTGACTGATGCCAAGAAAGCATTGGTTGAAGCTGATGGCGACTTTGATAAGGCACTGGAAGAGATGCGCAAAAAAGGTTTGACTAAAGCTGAGAAAAAGGGTGACCGCGAAGCGCGCGAAGGTTTGATTGAGGGCTATGTTCACTCTGGTCGAATTGGCGTGGTGGTTGAAGTGAACTGTGAGACTGACTTTGTGGCGCGACTTGATGATTTCAAGACGTTGGCGCACGAAATTGCTATGCAAATTGCAGCCATGAGTCCGAAGTATGTTTCTGAGGCGGATATTCTAGCTGAGGAAGTGGAGCGGGGGAAGGCTGAGCTGATGACTAGTGAAGCACTCGCAAGCAAGCCTGAAGAAATGCGTGAGAAGATTGTGGCTGGCCAGCTGAACAAGCATTTTGCTGAGCAAGTATTGATGAGCCAGGTATACATTTTAGACGATTCTAAGACAGTTGAGCAGCATATTAAGGAAGCAATCGCTAAGCTCGGCGAGAATATCGTAGTTCGCCAATTTAAGCGAATTGAGCTTGGTGTAAGCGGATAATCTTTTACGCACACAGAAATAAATCGGTTGTAGTAATGCGGCCGATTTTTTGTTTTGTCAATATTTACTACAAGTATATTGACAATATCGCAAATATGTGCTAGTATGATTATATATCAGACAGTAAAACAACAGACAATTGTAAAAATAAAAAGGAAAAGTATGAGCGAAAAATTAGGATCTACCACGCCATCGCCTAATACAGGTGAAGTAGTAAATACTGCCGAGGACGCGGCGGCTAAGGCGAACAAAGGACCAATGACACGCGAATGGCGTGTTGCTGATGGTAGGGAAAAGCTGAACGCACTAAAGGACAAGGTGAAGGAAGGTCTTCGTAAGACGTGGAAAAAAATGTCTGAGGGCTTTTATGTTGGCGCGAGCTATGGGTTTGAATGGTCTGGGAAGGCTAAGGAAAAAGTCGGCAACACCTATACTGCGGCAAAAGCCAAGGCTACGGAATTATTTGCGGGTGGTCGTAAGTTTATTTCTCAAAAAGCGGCAGAAGCTCGTACACGCAAGAGGGTGAGGCAGTGGCAGCGTGAAATGCGTGTAGGAGATCGAGACATATCTCGAAGTGAGCGTAAGGCCGAAAGACAACAAGACCTCCAAGCGAAGGAACAAGATAGGAAGGACAATACAGCCGACAAAGCAGTGATTGGTGATAATAAAAAAGATATAGAAAGCTATAAGCGAGAGCGAGAAGAAGTGGCTACCAAGTTGGAGGCAGCAGAAAGGAAGCGGCGAGAAGCTGAAGAGAAAGCTAGGGTCGCTGCCGCCGGAGCCAAAGCCGCAAGAGAAGCTTCGGATGCTGATCCGTCTAATAAGAAATTACGTCTAAAGGCTGCTGAAAAATATAATTTAAGTATGGCGGCTAATATGGCATTAGAGAGTGCTAAGCTTGATGTAAATAATCTCAAAGATATGATTAATTCTGCTAAGGAAAAGATTAATAAAGCTAAAACTGAAATAGATGAAGTTAGAGATCGTATAAGGGATCGTGCGAATGAGGCCAGAGCTCGTAAAAACGCACGAAGGCAGGTTCGCAGGGAAGCTCTTGGCGATAAATGGGAATCTGCTAAGGAGAAGGTTGCACGAGTTGCCGGCAAGAGCGCTGACTGGATGAAGCAACTTGGTAAGAAGATTTCTTCAGGAATTGGCAAGGTTGCTAGGAAAGTCGCCAATAGGCTTGATCCAGTAGAGTCAGATGGTAACAAATAAGCATAATTGATAATAAAAAATAAAAAGGATATCATAAAATCATGAATAACGACCAACCTCAATTAAGTATTCAAGCAACAATAGTTACCAAGGCGCAGCTGAATTCAATCGGCATTAGTCTGCCAGACGATCAGATGCAGGCGCTGATCCAGCACGTAGAGGAGACAATTAACGGGCGGATTAGCGAGGAAGTTGTTGAATCACTAAGCGATGATCAGCTAAAAGAGCTGGTGGAATTACAGACTAGTAATGCGCCGGCTGAGGAAATTGATGCGTGGATTCGCGAACATATTCCAGAATATGATGAAATTATCGAGGATAATGTGGCGATTGTTCTGGGTGAATTAGTGGAAAATTCCGACGCTATTCAAAAGTAAGTAATATAAAAATAACAATGATCCGCCTTCTTTCTGGGAGGGCGGATTTTACTGTGTGGAGATGATTAGGCAGCCGTCTTTTTGGTGTCGAGCGTCTGTGGTGGTGACGATGAATTGATGGTTTTGAATAGTCTCTTGGAGGAGCTTTTCGCGAGTGGCGTCTAGCTCAGAGAAGACGTCATCTAGTAGGATTAGCGGTCTTGATTGGTTAATTTTTGTTTGCAATTCCAGTTCTAACAGCTTGAAGGCCAGCATAATGGTACGCATCTCGCCTCGGGAGGCGATTTTAATGGCAGGCTGATCGTGAAGAAAAATGGTAAAATCTTCGCGGTGTGGGCCAGTCGAGGTAAATCCGGCAGCAATTTCGTATTCACGAGATTTTAACAAGCGGTCAAATAGGATTTGATCATAGTTTTCTAGCGCTGCCGCCGCGTTATAATCAATTGACAATTGCGTATTTTTTCCGGCCAAAGATTCGTATAAATTTTTTATACACTGTTCGTTGGTTTGGAGAAATTCGGCTCTTCTTTGAGCAATACTGGCGGCATATTGAGTAAATTTTATGTCCCAAGCAAACAGATTGTCGCGCCAGATTGAACAATTTTCTTGGTGGTTTTTTAAGAGTTCATTGCGCTGTAATAATGTGCGATTGAATGCCCGCAAATTTGTGTCATATTTAGTGTCAAGTCGGGCAATTAGTCCATCAAGGAAATCGCGTCGTCTGGATGGCGATGAGGAAATCAGGCGTAGTTCACTTGGCTCAAATAGGACTACAGGAAGACGATTTTTCCTAGTTAGGATTTTCGACTTGTTATTGTTGATGATGAATTCTTTACTAATTTTTCCTGATGCAGTGCCTAGTTTAATTCGTCTTTCACCAAAATCTCCCTCCAGATGAATAATTGTTTGAGGGGTGTTGAATGTCATGCAATCACTAAGACTGCCACGAAAACTATTGCCACGTAGTGCTACATAGACCGCTTCAAGCAAGTTTGTTTTACCAGTACCGTTTGGTCCAATGATGACGGTGCCAGAGCTGCCGAATGTCGTTTCGTGCAGGGGATAGGAGCGGAAATTATATAGCTTAATCTTAGAAATCACTCTGTTATTATAGCATGGGACAGGGTGTGAAAATAAACAGACAAGTTAGCGGAAGTCTGTTATAATAGCGATAGATAATCGGAGGAATATATGTTTGACACAAACCCTTATGAAGAGAAAATGAACGCGGCTTTTAGCTTTTTTCAGGACGAGTTAAAAAAGGTGCGAACAGGCCGAGCACATTCTGGAATGCTGGACGGTGTTATGGTGGAGGCTTATGGTACCAAAATGCCGCTTAATCAAGTGGCGAACGTTACTGCTCCAGAGGCGCAAATGTTGTTGGTGACACCATTTGATCCAGGAAATATTACCGCAATTACTTCAGCCATTCGTGATAATCAAAGTCTAGGATTTAACCCATCTGATGATGGGCGAGTAGTACGCGTGCCGGTGCCTTCTCTGACTGAGGAGCGTCGCCGTCAGCTGGTAAAGCAGGTTGGCGAGAAAGTTGAAGAAGCTCGAATTGCGATGCGAAATATTCGTCAGGACGCCCTGAAGGATGCTAAACGGATGAAGGATTCTAAAGAGCTGAGCGAGGATGATTTGAAACTGGTAGAGAAGGAGATTGACGGATTGATGAGTAAAATGCAGGTGCAAATTGACGAAGCATTTAAGGCAAAAGAAAAGGATGTCTTGACAGTCTAATGAATCAAACTTTTACCGAGCGTGTGAAAGAATTAGGACTGTCGCTAGATCAGATTATTGTCATTGGCAGCGGTATTTTGGATCAATTAGGAATTCGTAAAGCTGCGGATGTTGATTTAGTAGCTAGCGATGAAGTATTAGAAAAAATTGCTAGCGATCCAGATTGGGCTGAACAATGTGATAAAAATCAGCGCCGATACTTTGTAAAGCATGATGGATCTGCAGAAATTTGGGATGGTTGGGAATTTGACGGGCAAGTGCTTAATTATGAGGAGCTGTTGAAATGTTCGGTGGAATATGATGGTGTGAAGTTTGTTAGTTTAGATTTCTTGCGACAATGGAAGGATTGGCGCGGGCGCGAAAAAGATATGCGGGACATTAGGTTAATTGATGAGTGGAGGACAAATAATGAGTGAAAAAGCAGAATTGCCGCGACATATTGGGTTTATTGTTGATGGAAATCGTCGTTGGGCAAAGCAACATGGCCTACCGGCATATGAGGGGCATTTGGCTGGATACAATGCTCTAAAAGATGTAGCCTTAGAGACGCTTCACCAAGGTGTAAAATGTGTGAGCGCTTACGTTTTTAGTACGGAAAACTGGAAGCGATCAGAAGAAGAAGTCGGGCATTTGATGGGGCTGCTATTAAAGATGTTGAAGGCTGATGTGCCGATTTTTATCGAGAATAATGTACGATTGCGCGTGATTGGCTCCAAAGAACGATTATCTGATGCGTTGGTCGAGGCGATTAATAATGCGGAGGCAAAAACAGCGGATTTGACAGGTGGTGATTTGGTACTATGTTTAAATTATGGCGGACATTTGGAGATTGCTGATGCGGTTAAAAAAATTATTCAATCTGGAATTTCTTCTGAAGACGTAACACCGGAGTTGGTAGCGCAGAATATATATGTGCCAGATGTACCACCGTGTGATTTGATAGTGCGAACTAGCGGCGAGCAGCGTCTGAGTAATTTTATGCTATGGCGGGCGGCATACAGCGAGCTGATGTTTATTGATAAGCATTGGCCAGATATGACGACTGATGATGTTACGGTGATTCTGGACGAGTATGCTCATCGGAACCGGCGGTTCGGGGGGTGATGATGTTGATTCTGGGGATTATTCTAGGACTATTTGTACTGATTTTACTGGTTGTTTTACATGAGCTGGGGCATGCTATGGTCGCTAAACGAAATGGTGTTAAAGTAGAAGAGTTTGGAGTTGGTTTTCCGCCAGTCGCAAAGAAATGGAAAGTAAAGCAAAGTTTTTTGGGTGAAAATGTAACGTTTAGTCTAAATTGGCTACCGTTGGGCGGTTTTGTACGTTTGAAAGGGGAATATGATTCCGCAAAAGGTAAAGGCACTTATGGCGGTTCGACGTTTTGGGTAAAAACTAAGATTTTGTTCGCCGGTGTATTCATGAATTGGCTTACGGCAATCGTTTTATTTACGATTTTAGCTGTAATTGGCTTACCAAAAGTATTATCCCACCAAGTTCAATTACCGTTCGATACGGAAGTGCAACGTTCGCCGGTGACAGTGGTACGGATTACACCAGGATCGCCAGCAGATAAGTCAGGACTAGAAGTCGATGATCAGCTTCTAAAGATAAATAATCAGCCGCTGAATAAAGCAGAAAAATTGCCAGACTTAACCAAAAAAAATACTGGTAAAAAAATAGCTATTCAGTATCGGCGCGGCGGTAAAGAATCATCAATTGAAGTGCAATTAAATTCTGAACAGGCGGCAAAATCTGGTGGTTATTTGGGTGTGGTGCCAGGTCAGACGGAAAAAACGTATAGTACGTGGTCGGCACCTATTATGGGAGTGGCAATTACAGGACAGTTGTCGTATGAAACGGTTAAGGGTGTTGGCGTGCTGTTGGTAAAGACGGTTGGTGGATTCTTTGGGCAATTTTTCGGTTCGACAGAGTCAAGGGAGGCTGCGCGTGCTGATTTGGCGTCGGTTGGTGAGAATGTAGCGGGTCCAATTGGTATATTAGGTATATTATTCCCGTCTGTCATTCACTCTGGGGCAACACAGGTTATTTTTGTAGCAGCAATCATCTCACTTACTTTGGCGGTTATGAATGTTTTGCCGATTCCAGCGCTTGATGGCGGTCGATGGTTCACGATGGCAGGGTTTCGTTTGTTTAAAAAGGATCTAACAAAAGAGCGCGAAGAAAACATTCAAGCTACGGGCATGTTGATTTTATTAGTATTAACAATTTTAGTGACGGTAAGCGATGTTGGGAAGTTTTTCTAAGAAAATAATAGGCTGCAAGTGGTGGCTGCTGTTGGCACTTCCGGTATGGGTTTACGGTGTATTTTTAGTGGTAGAGCTAGCTCTTTCGCTTTTGGTTGGAGAATTGTCTCGCATTGGTGCGCCATTAGGTTCCGTAAATCCAGTCATTTTTAGTACAATTTTTTCAATTGTTACGTATGTCGTATCTTTGGCTGTGGTAATTTACGTTCCAGTGTATATCAAAAATCGCCAAACGTCTCTTCGTGATTTGGGGGTAAATGATTGGCCGACTTTTTTGGAAATATTTATCTCGCCGCTGGCGTTCGTGGCATATTTTCTGCTAACGATGGTCACGATGAGTATTGCTAGCGGCGTTTTCTCGGTAAATATACAGCAGCAGCAATCGCTACCGTTTAGCCAGAGTATGCTATCGACACATTGGCAATTTTTCTTAGCATTTATCGTAATGGTAGTCTTGGCGCCAATTGCCGAGGAACTTTTATATCGTGGATACCTTTATGGGAAGCTGCGCAATTCCTTTTCAATTTGGCTATCGATTTTAATAACGAGTGTGGCGTTTGGTTTGGCTCATCTGTGGGCTGGTCCAAATTTACCATTGCAATGGGCGGTGGTAGTTGATACATTTACGTTAAGCCTAGTGATGTGCGCAGCGCGGGAATATACCGGCGCTATTTGGGTGCCAGTCCTGATGCATATGATGAAAAACGGGATAGCCTTCTATTTTCTATTTGTTAACACGAATCTAATAAATCAAGTCAACGCTTTATTGCCATTCATGTAAGGAGGAAAAATATGCGAATGACACAACTTTTTAACAGAACCTTAAAACAAGCACCAGCAGGTGAAGTGGCGCGTAACGCCCAGCTGCTGATTCGCGCTGGCTACGTGCATAAAACGATGGCGGGCGTTTATTCATTTTTGCCGCTGGGACTAAGGGTGGTTGAGAATATCAAGCAAATTGTTCGCGAAGAGATGAATAAAATTGACAGCCAAGAATTGGTGATGAGCACGCTGCAGAGCAAAGAATTATGGCAGGAGACTGGGCGCTGGAGCGACGAGTTGGTCGATGTTTGGTTTAAGTCTAAATTGCAAGACGGCACTGAGGTCGGTTTCGGCTGGACGCACGAAGAGCCGATTGTTGATTTGCTGCGTAATTATTTGAAGAGCTATAAGGATTTGCCAATTAGCGTTTACCAATTCCAGAACAAGCTGCGCAACGAGCTGCGCGCCAAAAGCGGTATTATGCGCGGCCGCGAGTTCGTTATGAAAGATATGTACTCGGTACATGCCAGTAAAGAAGATTTAGATAAATACTATAATGCTGTGATTGAGGCTTACAAGCGCTGCTATGACCGCTTTGGTATCGGCGATGAGACGTATGTGACGTTTGCCTCAGGTGGCGCTTTTACCAAATTTAGCCACGAATTTCAGACGATTTGTGACGCTGGCGAGGACTATATTTACCTACATCGCGGCAAGAATATTGCCGTGAACGAGGAAGTTTTGGATGAGGCTGTCAAGGAGCTGGGTATTGACCGCAGCGAGCTGGAACGGGTCAAAACTGCCGAGGTTGGCAACATCTTTAACTTCGGTACGCAAAAGTCCGAGGAAATGCGCTTGGTATTTACTGACGCTGAAGGGGTGGAACAGTACGCTTATATGGGCAGCTACGGTATCGGTATTACCCGGGTGATGGGCGTGATTGTTGAGAAATTTGCTGATGATAAAGGACTGGTTTGGTCAGAAAATATTGCACCGTTTAAAATTCATGTAGTGTCAATTGGCGAAAAGGGTCGGGAAATGGCGAATAAACTGTACGCTGAGCTGGCTGGCAAAGGCGTGGAAGTGCTGCTGGATGATCGGGACGAGAGGCCGGGCGTGAAATTTGCTGACGCCGAGCTGATGGGGCTGCCGTGGCGGATTACGATTAGCGATCGGGCAATTGAGGGCGACGGACTGTTTGAGTTAACCGAGCGGGCGACTGGCGAGACGAAGAAACTGGACTACCAACAGCTGGTCAAATTTTGCTTGGACCGGTAGACTGATTGTATTGACATAAGTGGGGTTGGTTGCTATAATCAGATAGACTTACTTGAAACTAGCTAAAACACTATATCTGTTGTATAACGTCAAACTAAAACCGCTATATGTAGTAGAGGAGGATGTATTTATGAAGAAGAGTTATCAGATTACTGAGGCTGGAAAGACTGACTTGGAGGCTGAGCTGTCGGAGCTAAAGGGTCGGCGCGGGGAAATTGCTGAGAAAATTGCAACAGCCCGAGATTTTGGCGATTTAAGCGAGAATGCAGAGTATGATGCCGCTCGTGAGGAACAGGGCTTGGTTGAGACACGAATTTTGGAAATTGAAGATATATTGCAGAGCGCCGAGATAATTCAGTCTAGTGATGGCTCGGCGGTGGTTTTGGGAAGTACAGTAGAGTTGCAGTCTGCTGCTAAGACGGTTACTTACACGGTGGTCGGGCCGGTGGAAGCTGATCCTTTGGCGGGTAAGATTTCTAACGAATCGCCAATTGGCAAGGAGTTGATGGGCAAGAAAGTTGGCGACGAGGTGAAGATTAAGACGCCGAAAGCGGAAATTGTTTATATTGTTAAGTCGATATCGTAACGTGGTTTTCTGCTGTTTTTTAGGCGTCGGCAATTCATGGCTCGAGTGAGTGTGGTATAATTATCTCTGTTATGGCGACATTACAAGATTATCGAAATGAACGTTTGCGAAAATTAGAAACCCTGCGCCAATTGGGCGTTGATCCGTATCCGGCGCGGTCGGAGCGGACGCATGGCTGCGGCGAGGTTTTAGCGCGGTATGATGAACTGGCGGGCCAGGAAGTGGTTGTGGCGGGGCGCATCGTTTCGATTCGTAGTTTTGGCAAACTAGCCTTCATTAAGCTGCGCGATCAGTCTGGTGAGGTGCAACTATATTTGCAGCGCGATGATGTGGCGGAATTGGACGCTGGTCGCGGTGTGCTGGGTATGAAGCAGCTGAAGCTTCTAGATACGGGTGATTTTGTCGAGGCGCGCGGAGTGATGACGACAACACAGACTGGCGAGAAGTCGGTTGGCGTGCATGAACTACGGTTGCTAACTAAGTCACTGCGGCCGATGCCAGAGAAATTGGAAAACAAAGAAGAGCGTTTTCGCCGCCGCTATGTTGATATGAACGTCAATCCAGAGGTGCGTCAGCGGTTTATTCGCCGCAGCAAGT
>ERZ772986.2091-NODE-2091-length-11082-cov-5.126054_pt1 | contig 11082 bp, 13 predicted proteins | sample MGYA00511898_ERZ772986 | MGnify/ENA primary metagenome ERZ772986 (study PRJEB29015, sample SAMEA2737934) | human oral metagenome | biome: human oral; feature: human-associated habitat; material: dental | place: China | collected 2148 ... | reverse complement strand
CAAAGTTCCTCTCTTTTTTTATTTATTTCTGTAACATATGTCTTATCACATTACAAAAAATAACCCATGATATAATCAGTTCACATCGGCATCCTATCGTTGTAACTGTGCCCTGTAAATTTTCAGGCTAATATAGTTAAAAACTGTACCTATGAATTTCGATTGCTTTTGTCAATAAAGTCAAAAATAATGCTTATTTTCGCGTATTTGCCCCTATCTGTATTCTAAAAAAATATATAAATTGTATATTAAAATAACAGCACTTTACTGCTATCATAACAATAGTAGAAAGAGTACACAATGGCTAATCGGTAATAGTAACGTGATTTGTATAATGAATATGCAGGGATGTACGGAGGGAATAATAATGATAGAAACAAATAAGCATACAAGCGACTCAAGTCGCTCTGAGAAGAATGATAATACTTTAATTTTCGTAACCACAGCGATGATGACTGCCATGGTTATGATTGCAACTACATTTTTCAAGATTCCTAACGCTATGGGATACGTCCACCTCGGTGACGGATTCGTACTGCTTGCTGCAATAATTTTACCGAAGAAATATGCATGTTTTGCCGGAGGTGTTGGTGCAGGATTAGCTGACATATATGGAGGATACGCTGTGTGGGCTCCTTGGACGCTTGCGATTAAGATCGTAATGGTGCTGATAGTTCAGTTTTTCTTCGACTTTATCATGAAGCGTGCATCAAACGGAAGTCATACGGCTAAGCTTGTAGGAATCCCTTTTGCAGAGTTCTTCGCGTATGTACTCGCCGTTCTTTGGACTGTATCGGGATACTATGTAGCTCAAGGCTTCATATCCGGAAACTGGGCGGCTCCAATCGCAGATGTTCCGGGCAACATCCTGCAGGCATCCGTGGGTGCAGTCATTGCAATCTTGGTATCCGTTACTCTCGGCAAAACCAATCTCGGAAGAAGCTTTTACTACAGGAGGTCTACTCTCTAAATACTTGTAGAAAGTGAAACTATAGCGAATTTTAGATTTGTTCACATATGTTTTAATAACTTCATCCATTTCTTTTGACGATGTCGATAGAAGGCACTTGCCCACCTCCACACGATAATGGTCTTCCAACCTGCACCGATTTCAACTTCATCGGAATAGTCCGTTGTGCCATTTCCATTATCTTTTAATACGATGCGGTGGTTCCAAATTGGAACATGTGTGTTTGTTTCATTGGTATATATTCCGTTTTTCTTGAAATCAATAACATGAATGGTATGTGTTCCATAGGGAATTAGGGAGAACATTTTGAACCGAAATGAGAAAGTTTCTCCTTCTTTCCATTTTATATCTTGTTCAGCGTCAACGGGAACAAATTTGGCATACGGGAACGCAATATACTGCAATGTTTTTAAATCTGTCAACAGCCTAAAAATCGTGTCGATGTCAGACGGAAATGTGCATTTCTTATAAACGGTTTTTGTTCTCATTTTTTTATTCATCTTCATCTCTACCTAAAATCAATAACTCCCCAATATGTCTTTGTCATTAGACGAAAACCTGCAAATGGTAATTTATTCATTCGTCATAATTCCCTACATATTTATAGAATTGCTCATGTAAACCTCTCATTTCATCAGGTGCATTTATTGAGTGTCGGTACATAAATCTTTCCCCGAAACTGCTTCGAAAAACAAACCCAAGAACGAAGCTGACAATAGAGCTTGGAAGGAATCGAAAAAATTTCATTATCCTTTCCACAGATTATGATATCTTAAAACTAATGTCAAAGTCTTTGAGAATATGAAAAGCCTCACTTGCAAAAATTTAGGAGTTCCTTATTTTTTTCACATTCCGGTTCATCAAATGTCTTCCTAAATTCCTATATATAAAGGCTTTGATAGCCGATGTCTCTTGATAATGACTTTTCTGTAATTCATCCGGAGAATCATATACACCAAAATCCTGCTTGATTCCCTCACTCTGTATGTAGGTATTATTTCTATCAAAATCAATAATCGGATGTTGAAAATCCTTCACCGCCACACCATAACCACAAAAAGAGCCGTCACAGTCTGCAAATTTTTTCTGTAGCTTTGACAAATATTTCCGATCCAATATAAAAGCCTCAAGTTCATACCATTTGTCTTCAAAATAGACTTCAACCCAGCTGTGAAATATATTCCGAGGTGCATTTTTATATATAAACCCGCTCATTGCACCTTTCTGTAGCTGTTTATCTATCGTAAATCCATGAACTCTGCAAGAAATTTTGCAGGCACGAAGCAATGCCATAAAAAGAGTTCCCTTTGTATTGCATTGACCATATCCATCCTCCAGGACTTTTGATGCCGGAATATTGTCATCTACATTGTATCCGAATAAAATATCATCTCTTACAAAGTTATAAATGCCTTTAAGACAGTCGAATTCATTTTGTTCTTTCCAAGCTTTCTTTTCTATCAGTTTTTGTATATTTGGATTTGAAAAATCCAGCATGGCAGTTTCCTGCAAGTATCGATTCATTTTATTTCCCATAACAACTACCTGTCTATTTTATACATTGAAAATATGCTATCAGGCTATCTGTATGAATTCTGGATTCAGTTACATGAAATCAAGATTTATCTTCCTAATAATCCAACAATCAAAGCTTGAATCGCCGCTACAAACGGTATGATCAGAAACGGAGTTAATACAAAATGTTCCATGATTGCTAAATGCTTCATCCAGTTGCCGAACTCATAATCAGGGTGTCCTTCTGTCCCCGGAATTACGATTTTATCCTTATATTTGCCTTGAAACAGCAAACAATCCAGCAGAAAAAAATCCCCTAAGTTCAATATGCTCCACTGAATATATCCCATCCAAAAAAGATTCCAAAACCCCGAAACATTTGTATGCAAAAGACTTACAGCCGAATATATGAAACAAATCCCACAAATTACGATTGTTAGGATGAGATTTATCTTTTTCTCTTTTTGGGTCATTTGTTCAGGCGTAGATTTCTGAATTGCCTTTGGATAAGAATCAAAAAAATATCTCGGATTAATAAGCACCCAAGCAGCTACTACACCGTTAAAGATAGCAGCTATTGCAATTCCGTCCAAAATAGCTCGTATTACATCCATAAAACACTCTCCCTGCAAGAAAAACAAGTTTTTCAACATTTCCTTTTGTGATATTCAATCATATTTTGCCAACCGGTCTTTGATTCTTTTACAATCGGAAAAAATGGATAACAATGATATAAATTTTCTCCTATTTCCGAAATAACCCTTACACCACACTCTTCTAATTTAGTTTTGATAGGTTCATATGCGGCATATAAGACTTCATCACTTCCATAGGAAAGATAAACCTCCTCCAATCCGTGATAATCTCCCTTTTCAAGATAAAGCATGTATTCCTGAATAGTTTTCCCATGAGTCATGATTTTATCAATAATTTCCATATAAGATACACTTAATAAAATATCCTTTTTATCAAGTATGCGCCCTTTCCTGATCAACTCTTCATCTGTAAAACACTGTCCGGGAGATGATGCATATATTCGTTTGGGCACTTCAATATTCTCATGCATTACATTTATATGCGACACAAGACCTAATGCAAGTGTCGCGCCTGAAGAACTTCCTGTAATAAGGATATTCGAAGCACTATAAGTATTTAGCATTGACTTATACAAAGCATAGATCCAGTCAAAGACTTCATCAATTGTATGGTTTATGCAAAGTGGATAATATGGAATTACCATATCACGACCGCTTTCAACAGCTATTTCCAAAGCCTTTTTAATAGAATTAGGACGAGGATGTACAAGCATTCCACCTCCTATTATAAACAAACATACTTCCTTTGTCGGTTCCTTGTGAGTTATGTAAACAACTTTCTCTCCATAAAAATCTTTAATTTCATAATTTATTTCACTATGGGAAAGCACAGGAATTTTTGTTTTATCCATACTCTTTCGAGCTTTTGCAATCATATCCCGTTCATTTGCATTAAAATATTTTTTAAATCCTATTAGTTTAAGAATCAGTTTTAATAAACGATATTTTAATGATAATCCGGACATTATTTCACCTATCCCTTTCTTTGCTTGTTCGTTTTTATACATCAAATCAACGCCTTTAATTATTCCTTTTCTTTTTGTGACCCAGGTAATTTTTTTGATGGTTATTTTTATTTCCGATGTCATAAGCTTCGGCTTTAAGGCTGCAAGCCCGCCATGCCTATACCCTCAGACATCTTGAAAGTCGACTTTGGAAAATGTTTTTTCACATATTTGATGTCCCATTTTCTATCTTTCATCTCTGATTTTTGAATGCCAGTACTCTATATTTTCGCAGTTTGTCTGAACCGCTTATTTTCTTGCCCATATTCACGGATTGTCATTCCTCTTTTTTTTATTCGGGATCCACGGCAAACAACGATTAACTTTCTTGCAGTACTCCACGTATTCATCACCATACATATCTAACAGCCATTTTTCCTCGGTACTCTTCATAAGCACAGTCAATAGCCACCAGTAAAGAAAAGGAAGGACAAAGAACCACGCATTGCCGACAATAAGAAGTACGCCTGTGCATAGAATCATAAAAGCAGAATAAATCGGATTTCTGACCCAAGCATAAACTCCCGATGTCACCAAATGATTCTTTTTGATATTCTCATCCAACTTTGATATAATGACAGCCTGTATCCATATAAAAGCAGACAGAATGACAAAAAATATGCCAATAATGACAAGCGGTATATGAAGAAATTGCAGGCTTCCTGATTTGAATAGAGGCAAATTCCTCAAAATCACAGCAACAAGCGTCAGCAATAAAATGGAAATAACATAAACAGGTCCTAAGCCTAAAATTGGTAAATGCTCATATTTTTTTATTTCCCTCTTCCTCATTAAAATACTCCACAATACCTCCGAAATTACAATCAAGTACCTTAGGTATACATCTTTTCTTCGGTTAGTTTATACTAACATCATATTCCTGTTTACCTTAATTTTCAAGAATTTTGTTTTCTCTTTATCATATCTCAATCTTCTTTCAAAATCATGACCACTGGCTTAGCCGGTGGTTTGTACTGCCCCTAACGGACATGTCAATGCCAAATTCCTAAGCAATGTATTGTAAAATTACATAGCTTGCCATCTACATGACTTCTATGATATAAACGTATAATTTATTTCTCGACACGATACACCATGTCGCCACTATTCCAAATGTACATAATTGCTGACACCGGAGCCTTTCCATTTTCCCAAAGCCATCCTGTATATGTTGTCGTGTTACCAAAATAGCCTTCTGTGATTATTTCAAACTCCGAGCCTGCATACTCATCCATAAATTGTTGTAATTCAGTAGCCTTTCCGTTAAAACGACCTTCACCCAAAGTTTTATTAAATATCAGAACATTGCATAGGTCCACATCACAATCTCTAAAGCATACTTCCCCCGGATATGCTTTTTCTTCATCATCCACAAATTGGAACATTTTATGTACTTTTAATGTCAAAGTATTATTGTGATATTTTATCTTATTCACCCTGCTGTCATGAAGGCTGAAAAGTATGTTGCTCGTTCTGTCGTGTATAAATTCCATATTATTCCTTCCTAATTTAAGTCAGAGATAAGGCGCTTATTACCTTCCACATCGTCACAAATAAAAAATGCAATTGTATCGCCAGCATGATACCCGAAATCCTGATCAGGCTCATTTAAAAGCGTTCCCATAACACGTCTATCACTAAGACCGTTAATCCTGACCCAACATCCTTCTGGTTTCAATCCATTTTTTATGATAAAAACAATAACATCATCTGGATATAATTCATGTCTAAATATATCTAGGAACTCAAAGGTGCGAGAGGTTTCAACCTCCTTATCTGCATCATATTCAGCTATTACTTCAAGATTACGTTCAAATTTCTCCTTTATTGGATTATCTCCATAACCAACAAATTCATACTCTTCGTCAACAACCGAACCGATACGAATGATTCCTCTTATTTTCTCTATTATCTGCTTCAGTGCAAACTGGCTATCACCAACTCGCTTAACGCAACATAAAAGCTCTAGTGTGAAACCTGCCATCCTATCACAGTATCCGTATGTTAAAACGCCATCAGCATCCTCATATTCAGGAAAATCTTGCGCCACTACCTTTATTGTTTCGTTCATCGGAAAAATACAAAAATTGTGGTATAAAGGTCTAAAACCGGTCTCAGAATATTTCATGACTATGCTTCCTATTCTCTAAAAATATAATTTATAATCTACTAGTTAAAGTACGCATTAAAATAAAAGCAAAAGACTATTAATGTCTTAAAGCCGTAATAGGTATAACATAAACACCATCATTTCTTTTATAAGCAAAAGGTGCTTTTGCACACAACACCATCATAAATGACGGCTTGGACATATTTTTTGTATCTATTTTAGATGCTAAATCTTTTAAAGTTTCAGCACCTTCTTCAATTAATTTATCCCCACCAAGTTTAATTTTGATAAGTCCATAAGCTCCATTTCTCAAATGAATCACTGCATCACATTCTAATCCATACCTATCTCTATAATGATAAACTGTTCCATCTAAATAGTCTGCATAAATTCTTAAGTCACGAACACATAAGTTTTCAAATAAAAAACCCATAGTGTTTAAATCATCTAGAATATCGTTAGGGCCTATACCTAATGCTGCAGTTGCAATAGATGGATCCGAAAAGTATCTTGTATCTGTTGTTCGTATGGATGTTTTCGACCTTAAATTTGGGTTCCATGCCGGAGAATCTTCTATAACAAATATTTTTCTTAAGGCATCTAAGTAAGAATAAAGTGTTACCTGATTAAATGTATCTGACTGATTCGCTAACAGATCTTGCCTAATAGTTTCTAGAGAACTTTGCGTACCGACATGTCTTGCATAGGATTTAAGTAATCTCTTAGCTCTTTCTTTATCCCTTTTTATAGAATCCACTCTACTAATATCAGTAGACACAACAGAATCAAAATAATCTATAACTTGAAATAAAGCTGGCTTTTCATCTAAACCAATTGCTTTTGGCCATCCACCTCTACAAATTAGAAAAGCGATTTTTTCAAGACTTGTTTCATTAATAGCTGAGATGGTTTTGCCTTCGAATAAATCATTGATAGAAATTTCACCGTTCGAATCTTTTGATTCATATAAACTCAAAGGTCTCATCAAAAGCCTAGATATCCTTCCTGTACCTGTATGCATAGAATCATCAAATTCATTAGGTACAGCTGAACCTGTTAAAATAAATTGACCAAATTCATCCCTATTATCAACCTCATAACGTACAGCATTCCATAAAATTGGTGCTATTTGCCACTCATCAATTAGTCTTGGTGTTTCTCCCTCAAGTAAAGTATTGGGAGAAAGCTCTGCCATCTGCTGATATTGTTTTGACATATCAAGACGATCCATAGATATAAAGCTTTTAGCCTTTTGTTTCGCTGTTGTTGTCTTTCCACACCATTTAGGACCTTCAATTAAAACTGCACCCTTTGCGTATAATCGTTCTTCTAACAATTTATCTGCGATCCTAGGTAAATACTCCTTCATAAATTCCTCCCATACCCATTATTTGTATATATTTTAGTGCTTATTCAAGTATTTGTCTAATTTTTATTAAAGTATTTGTCTAATTTTTATTCAAGTGTTTATCCAACTTAATTAAAGTAATTCCGCTTTGATGTTTGCAGCATCAAAAACATCCTTCACCTTGTCAAAATTACTGCTCATAAGAGTTGCTTTCTTAAGGTTTGGAAATTGCTGTAGCTCTGTCAAAGTTATTTCATTTAGATCAAAACTTCCATCTTCTCCATCCCATTGCGGAATAATATTCATATACACATCATTACCGCCGTCCATATAGATCGTTTCTACATAAGGTGCAAGCCTCTTTGGAACTTGCAAATTCTTAAAGAAGTTCATTACAGGTTCAATGACGGTGTCACTGTCTGTATCAATCTCTTCTTTGTAACGGTCGGCAAAATCATAAATATCAAATTCCGGATTCAGCAGCTTCAAGTCATACATCAAAACTTGAATAATCGCCAGTTTGAAATTTAGATTATCGAAATGGAGCATATCTTCCGTACTTTTTTCGCTGATAGGTATCAAATGTGACTCTTTTATATCGCTATTTTTCATGCTTATCACAAGCTTTGACGCCTCGGATTTAAGACTCTTGTTCTTGTATATAGATGCAACAATTACAGGTATTATTATAGCAGGTAGGCATACAAATGAACCAACAAGAGCAACTCCTAGATAATGATTTCTTGTGTGACTACCTTCAGAAATATTATTCATAAAGTCCGCCGTCTTTGTAAGAATGTCACCTCCTCCTAACATCAATAGAAAAACAAGCTCTAAAACGAATACTCCGGAGATGATTATCATCATTTTCTTTGCTATTTTACTACATATTTCCATTTTCATTTCCAAATGGATTGATTCAGCATCGGGTATATTAGAAAACCATTTTTTTGCTCGTTCTTCTTTCGTCATAAGTATTTCCTCTCTCAAGTTCTAATATAGCAAATCAAAACATCATATCACAGCTCGCGAAAGTAGCATTACGCACTCCGCATATGTTATCTATTGTATAATCTCACATTTTGAGAATCTTTTTCCATCCATTTCCCCTAAGTGTACAACATTCTCTGTGTTGAACTAGAAGCTGATTTTTAGGCAATAGATGAATAATTTGTTCATGCCATAGCCTCATCTTGTTCTCCCCTTGCATATATTCTTCAAGTACATTAAATAATCCTTGCTTTTCAATCTCAGTTGCCTGCTTCCAATCGAATCTCGTCTCTCTCGTTCTCTTGGGCAGGCTTTGCATGAGGCCTACATCTGCCTACAATGCTTTCTTCGGACATGCTTTTACACACTCCATGCATAAAATACACTCCGTTCCATTTTTTCGTTTTCTGGAATTATCCGTCATATCCACATCCATAGGGCACACCTTCTTGCATTTTCCACAGGATATGCACTTTTCTTTATCACACTTTACCCGAAACAATGAAAAATAACTCATCGGCTTCAGGAATACGGTTATCGGGCAGAGATACTTACAAAATGCCCTATTGTCCTTAAATGCGATAGCCAGGGCAATACCAACACCATAGTATACGACATTTCCAATAATGAATGCCCAAAAAATAATATGTTCAATATTTCCGACCTTCGCCAGAAAAAGTGTCGCCACAAATATCAATGATACCGCAAAAATAATGTATCTGATCCACCCGATCTTTTTTCTCGGCCGGGCCGGAACCTTGTACGGCAGAAAATCCAATACCATCGCTGTCCAGCAGGCATATCCGCACCAGCCCCGTCCAAATATCAGTGGTCCGAATATCTTTGCAATAGCGTAATGAATCGTTGCCGCCTCGAATACTCCGGTAAATAGATAATACCAAAAACCTTCTATTTGCATATTCTCATTACAGATAAGTCCCAGATAAATGAGCATATACAGGCCGACCAGTAACTGTACAATACGCCTTGCATATTTGTATTTCCTGGTGAATAGGAAAATGCCCAGTGAAATCGAGATGCCGATATAGCTGAAGTTGAACATGTAAAACAGGTTGTCCTTTGTCAGCCACAGTGTCACTGCTACAGTCTCAAATATCGCAAGCATTATGACAGACCAAATGTATTTTCTATTTTGCATAAATTACTACTCCTTACTTCTTCTTTTTCGGAACAAGAAGCTCTTCATGCATTGCCTCCAACAATTCCCGCAGAAATTCCTTGTTATCCACATTCTCCGCGAGCAGCATTTCCTTCGCGCCTTCATACGGAAGCTCCCTGTCCGCATTCGGCATCAACGCCACAGCAGATTTTGTCAATTTCACAAGAAGGCGGTCATCGTAAATACCGCCGACAATCTTGCCACAATAGTAAATGATGTATTCTCCCATCATTGCATGATAGGTCACATCATCCAGTTCCGAAAGCTGCTCCAGTATAAAATCCAGGTATTCCTTATCAGTCGACCCACATAAGGAGCAGAGGTTCCGATCTCCTCGGCCGGTTTTGCCTGCGTAACACTGTCCTCTATACATTTCACCTTTACATCGACTTCGATATTATTCTTCTGCTACCGTCTTTAAAAATAAATTCTTATCCATTTACATTTCAGTCTGTCTAAATTCGAATGATGGGTTTTCGCTCACAATAATTCAAAAGAAATTCTTTAAATTCCAGTCTGTCTAAATTCGAATTCTATGTAGTACATCCGAAGTATCGTCCTCATGTCCTTTAAATTCCAGTCTGTCTAAATTCGAATGGACTAAGTTATGAAGGCATAACCGAAATGGAAATCTTTAAATTCCACCCTTCATATAATATATTTTAACACCCTTTTTTTCATTGACAAACCCCTACTACAAAGTTAAACACCCCATGTTTTAAATATAAAAATGCCTTAATAAGATTTTCTATAATACTGATAGAATAAATAATATTACTACTTAGAAAAACCCTATTTTAGGCATTTTGACAAACATGGAGTATAGGTATAGGTTTTTGCATCACTTTGGAGAAAATTATATCTCCTCCACATAGTACAGGTAATTTACTATTTTATTGCTATAAACTTAGGTGGGTGTATTTTTTGACATCAATACGACCGTCTCCACATGGAACGAGCGAACACTAAGTATGTCTTATTGACAGGTTCGTATGTGGGAACATATCTATGAACTTTTTTACGATACCCCCTAACTGTCGTTAAAAGGTATCAGTTCGGCAAACCGTGACCTGTACACGTGCCTAAGGGATTTTCATTTCTCTGTACATCTCCCGATTCTATAAAAACGGCAATATACACAGGGATATAATTAATGCCATTTTACCACTTATAATCCTTCGTATGAACAAGGTATTTATCTCTTATGTGACTACTGAATTTTCTACAAAAATCGTCCAGCGATTTATGATTTCTATAGTTTCCTGATTTAACTTCCACCGGACATATTTTATCGGCTGTTGATATTAGAAAGTCGATTTCATGCAAATGATTTGAAGTTTCACTCCCCATTGTATAATAAAAAAGTTTA
>ERZ772986.2080-NODE-2080-length-11118-cov-4.473018_pt1 | contig 11118 bp, 9 predicted proteins | sample MGYA00511898_ERZ772986 | MGnify/ENA primary metagenome ERZ772986 (study PRJEB29015, sample SAMEA2737934) | human oral metagenome | biome: human oral; feature: human-associated habitat; material: dental | place: China | collected 2148 ... | reverse complement strand
CGGTGCGCGGGTGGAGGTGGTGTCCGGGGAAGTTGGCGTCGGCCAGGAGGATCTCGTCGCCGTGCCCCATCTCCATGAGGATGCGGACCAGTTCGGGCGACAGATTGGCGGGGATGTTGCGGAGCATGATGGTTCCTTCCGTTGAGGATTGGCTGAGGAGTGGCAGTGGGGTCCGTGCCGGGATCTGAAATGCGCCGGCGCTCAAGGGACGCCAAGGCGAGCCGCTGCCAACGCAGTAAGGCGGCACGACGGCAATGCGACAACACGGCAACCCGACAACGCTGCATCGTCATAGCGGTGCATCGCTGATGCGTGCGGTGCGGCCCGCCCGGGCCCCCATCTCTCGGGCGGGCCGCTGTGATCGGTGCTGGTATTGCTGGTATTACTGGCGCTTGGCCTCGGCGAGGCGGTTGCGCATGGCGGTGAAGGCCGCGGTGTCGTCCTGGTCGTCCTGCGGTGCCAGCACCGTGCGGGGGCAGGAATCGCTCAGGATCTGACCGCGGTCCTCGGGGCGGGTGACGCCCAGGGCCTCGAACTGGGCCAGGAGGTTGCCGGTGGCACTGGCCTCCACGGCTCCCACGATCACCTCGCGCCCGCAGGCGGTGGCCGTCATCTGGGCCAGGAGGCGGTTGCGCGCACCGCCCCCGATGAGGTGGATGGGAGCGGACGCCTCCAAGCGGGATCCCGCCAGCGAGGCGAGTTGCTCGGCGTAGGCCGCGTGGGCGCAGGCCAGGGACTCCAGGATGAGCCGCACGGTCTGGGCCCGGCCTTCCGGTGCTGTTCCGTAGTGCTCCTGGCACCACCGCGCCAACTTGCCCGGCATGTCCCCGGGACGGGCGAAGACCTCATCATCGGGATCGACGACGACGCCCAGTGAGGGCTGCTCGCCGGCGGCCCGGACCAGGGAGGCGACATCGTCGTCGTTCCAGGCCCGCTGGCATTCCTGCAGCAGCCAGAGCCCGGTGAGGTTGCGCAGAAGACGCACGCCGCCGTCGGTGCGGACCTCGTTGGTCAAACCGGCCTCGAGCACCTGCCGTTCCAACAGGGGCTCGGGCAGCGTTGCCCCGATGAGGCTCCAGGAGCCGCAGGAGATGAACAGGGCCGTCTCCTGCGGCTCCAATCCCAAGGCGTGCACGGCGCAGGCGGTGTCGTGCCCACCGGGGCGCACGATCGAGGTGCCCGTGCCCTCGACCCGGCCGGCGACGGTGGCGTCGTCCACCAGGGGCGGCAGCCACCTCGGGGGCAGGCCCACCGCCTCCACCATGGGAGCCGACCATTCCCGGGCCCCGGGGGCGGCCATCTGGGTGGTGCTGGCGATGGCCCGCCCCACAGACGCCGGGGCTCCAAGGCTGTAGGCGAGCAGGTCCGGAAGCGGCAGGAGCAGGCCGACCTGATCATGCAGTCCGGGATCCTCCTGGAGATCGGCGTAGACCTGGTAGGCGGTGTTGATCTCCAGCGGGGCGATCCCGGTGGCCCGCCACGCCTCCTCCCGGCTGATGCGGGCATCGAGCCCGGCGGCATGGCGCGACATGCGCTCGTCGCGGTAGGCCCGCGGCGGACGCAGGAGTCGCCCCTCGTGATCCAGCAGCCCGTAGTCGACTCCCCAGGTGTCGATGCCGATGCTGTCGGGCTCGGCGCCCAGGGCCTCCCGGCCCCGGGCCAGACCGGTCCTCACGGCGCCGGTCAGGGCCTCGATGTCCCAGCACAGCGCTCCTTCCTGCCGCTGGGCCTGATGCGGGAACCGGTGGACCTCCCTCATCGTGAGCACGCCATGGGACAGCACCCCCAGGATGGCGCGGGCGGAGCTGGAGCCGAGGTCGAGTGCGACGGCGCCGTGGGAACCGGTCTGGCTCATGGTCGTCCCCTTACCGGTAGATCGGGCCGAAGGTGGAGCAGGCGCGGAAGTCGGCGCTCTCCAGGTCCGCCGTGCCGAAGGGGATCCACGCCTTGGGGCGCATGATCCGCTCGGTGGGCACGTTGTGCATGTAGACCGGGATGCGCAGCATGGAGGCCAGCGTGATGAGGTCGGCCCCGAAGTGCCCGTAGCCGGTGGCCGTGTGGTTGGCGCCCCAGTTGGCCATCCAGTCGTAGACCGAGGCGTGGGCGCCCTTGCCGGTCAGCCGCGGCACGAAGAAGGTCGTGGGCCACAGCGGGTCGGTACGGCCCTCGATGATGTCGCGCACCTCATCGGGCAGCTCGATGGTCCAGCCCTCCGAGATCTGCAGCGCCGGCCCGAGGCCCGCGACGAAGTTGAGCCGTGAGGCCGTCACCGGCATGCCCCCGGCGGTGACGAAGTGGGTGGAGAATCCACCGCCGGGGAAGTACTCGGCGTTGGCGGCGTGGAAGGTGGTGGCCTTCAGATCGGCCGCGATCTCCTCCTCGGTGATCTCCCACCAGGGCTTGATGACCGGGTTGCCCTCGGCGTCCTTCTCCTGGCCGGTGGCATTGAGGGTGGTGGCGCCGGAGTTGCGCAGGTCGATGAAGCCCTCGGCAGCCACGCCCTCCAGCTCGTAGCCGGTGACGCGCTTGACGGCGTCGGGGCTCCAGTAGGTGCGCACGTCGCTGAAGAGCTGGGGGCGGTTGGTCAGGACGGAGTTGAACAGCATCGCCAATCCGTTGCAGGCGTCCCCCTCGGTGGCGAAGACGACCTCCTGGCGCTTGCCGTTCCAGTCGAAGGTGGTGTTCAGGAGGGTCTCCATGATGTCGCCGTTGGGCTTGTAGTCCGTCCACTGGCGCTGGCCCTGGAAGCCCGCGGCGATGGCGTTGTGACCACCGGCCTCCTCGACGAAGCCGAGCTCGGCCAGGCGCGGGTTGCCCTCCATGAGGTCGCGGGCGACGAGGACCATCTTGATGGAGTACTCGAACTGACGGTCGTACTCCTCCTGGGTGCGGGTGTTGGCCGGCAGGTTGCGGTTCTCGCCGATGGTCAGGTGCTCGCGCGCCCAGGAGATGGCCTTGTCGTACTCGGCGGTGTCGTAGATGCCGTTCTCGATGCGGCGGTCGATCTCGATCATGTCGATGTACTCGGTGCGCATGCCCAGGTAGTCGGCCAGGAACTGCTCCGGGGGCCGGCACCCGGCGATCCCCATGGAGACCGTGCCCATGGCGAGGTAGCTCTTGCCCTTGATGAGGGAGACCCCGAGGGCCGCACGGGCGAAGCGCAGGATGTCCTCGACGACGTCGTCGGTCAGGCCGGAGTCGCCGGCATCCTGGACGTCGTGCCCGTAGATGCCGAAGCAGGGGATCCCGAGCTGGTTGTAGGCGGCGGCGGCCGCGGCCAGGGTCACGGCCCCGGGGCGCTCGGTGCCGTTGAAGCCCCAGATGGCGTGCGGGATGGAGGGATCGAGGTCGAGGACCTCGGTGATGTAGTTCCAGGAGGCCGTTACGGTGAGCTCAGCACCGACGTTCTCGGTGCGGAACTGCTCCTTGCAGGCGACGGCCTCACTGACACCGCCGATGTTGGTCTCGGCGATGACGCACCTGACCGGTGAGCCGTCGGGGTAGTTCAGGGACGAGGAGATCAGCTCGGCCACATCCTTGGCCAGTTGCGTGGTCTTGTCCTCAAGGGATTCGCGGACACCGTGGCGGCGGCCGTCGATGAGCGGGCGGATTCCGATGGCGGGATAACTGTGAGCAGACACGTGGTTAGACACGGTGAGTACCTCTCTTGCTGGGCGTCGGTGACCAGCGCCTCACTGATGTGAGCGCACACATTGATCCTGGCACCACCTCTCTTAGCCGTCAAGATACTTTTTGAAAATCAATGGTCTTGACATGAGAGCGCTCTCAAACCAGACTGCTCGCGTCACGTCATGCGCAAAGAGGCGCGCCGAGACGCCGCCCGGAGGAAAGAGAGACCCATGCTCCTGGAGCACGCCCGTACCGAGATCACAGCCGCCTGCCAGAGCCTCGCCCCCGATCGACTCATCGTCGGCACCGCGGGGAACCTGTCCATTCGCGAGGGCGACCTCGTCGCCATCACCCCGAGCGGCCTGCCCTACAGGGATCTTCGCCCCGATCTCGTGGCCGTCGTGGACTACGAATCGGGCGAGCAGGTCGAGGGCCCGCTCAAGCCCGCCAGTGAGCTGGATCTGCACTTGACGACGCTGCGCACGACCGGCCTGCCGGCAGTGATCCACACCCATTCCTACGCCGCCACCGCCGTGGCCAGCCTGGAGGGCGTCAAGGCCCTGCCGGCGGTGCACTACTACATCTCCATGTTCGGCGGTCCCGATGTGCGCGTGGCCGACTACGCCACGTACGGGTCGCCCGAACTCGCCCGCAACGTGGAGCGCGCGCTGCAGGGGCGCACCGCCGCCCTCATGAGCAACCACGGATCGGTCGTCGCCGGCCCCACCCTGGCGGAGACCTACGTTCTGGTCCAGGAGCTGGAATGGGTGTGCGAGCTCTACCTGCGCACGCTCAGCGCCGGAACCCCGAAGATCCTCGACGATTCCGAGATCGCCACCGTCATCTCCAAGATCAAGACATACGGCCAGAAGGCACCAAAGGCCCAGGCCACCCACCCGGCTCACTAGAGCTGCAGCCGAAAGGCACCGGGAGCGGCATCAGGTCGCAGGCCGGGTCGACTCCCGGATGACGAGCCGCGCCCGCAGCAGCACATCCTCGGGCTCCTCGCCGTCGGCCACCGCGACGACCTGCGCCATGACGGCGCGGCCCAGAGCACGGAAGTCCTGAACCACCGTCGTCAACGAGGGAACGAGCATGCGGCTGGACGGCACATCATCGAAACCGATCAGGCCCACATGATCGGGCACGCGATACCCGGCGTCGTGCAGCGCCCGCATCACCCCCAGGGCCAAGTCGTCGTTGGCCGCGAACACCCCGTCAGGAGAGGCCCCCAGAGCCTCGGCCCCGGCACGGGCCCCGGCCTCCGCCGACCAGGCGCCTGAGTCGACGACGACGGCCTCCACCCCGGCATCGGCGCAGGTGCGCACGAATGCGTCACGGCGAGCAACAGCATCGACATTGCTGAGGTCTCCGGCAACGTGAACCAGTCGTCTGCGCCCGGTGCGCAACAGGTGCTCCGTCGCGGCAACAGCACCGGATGTCTGATCGATGGCGACCGTGGTCACCCCCGCGATCCCACCCTGACCGGCCACAAGAATCCGGGGCCTGCTCGCCGGCTTGGCCCCGAGCTCATCCAGGGCCGCGATGCGCCGCGCCAGAATGATGGAGACCTCCACCCTATAGCCGGCGAGCTCGTCGAGAGCCATGGCGACCGAGACCGAGGAGTCGTCCCGGGCCGAGACCACGACGAGCTGGTACCCCTCCTGCCGAGCGGAGTCCGCAATCGCCGCGAAAATGGCCGCCGTGCCATGACTGAGCTGCGAGGTGAGCAGCACGCCCACTGTGCGACTGCGACCGGCCGCCAGCGACCGCGCCGCAAGATTGGGACGGTAGCCGAGACGCTCGATGGCGGCGTTGACACGGGCACGGGTCTCGGGGCGCACCGAGGGATGATCGTGCAGGACGCGCGAGACCGTTTGCTGGGACACGCCCGCCTCACGGGCGACATCACTCATCACCACCGGGCGCACGCGCACCTCACCTTCCTTGCGACCCCTCATTCATTGATTCCAGCACCATGATAATAGCCGTCGGTAATAGGTGCCTCACAGGCAACACCAAGACCCATTCCAGACGGAAAATGTTATGCTCTTAGCACCCAAAAGGAAGGACTCATTATGAACGACAACGGGGCCTACGACAGACTGTCCGGCAAGGCCAAGGAGGTCGCCGGGAAGGTCACGGACGATAAGGAGACCGAGACCGAGGGCAGGCTTCAGCAGGCCGAGGGCAGGGTCAAGAGCGCCGTCGATGACGCCAGGGGCGTGGTCGAGGGGGCCGTGGACCGCCTCAAGAACGACAAGTAGCTGATGCAGCTGATGGGGAGCTCACCGGGCTCCCCATCAATGCATCGCAGGCGGCGTGCCACCCTCGGAGCCGGCGTCCGGGCTCAGGCGCGCGATCAATGCGCGAACCGGTAGCCGCTCCTTCACGAGCCGGAGTCAGCGTGAAAGGCCTTGTACAGGGTCAGTGCCAGCACGGTGCGGTCGGTGGCCTGCAGCTTGCGCAGCAGGGCGGAGACATGATTCTTGACCGTGCCCTCGGCAAGCACCATGCGAGCGGCGATCTCCTGGTTCGTCAGCCCCTCGGCCACCAGCGCCGCAACCTCGCGCTCGGTCGGGGTCAGGATCGCCAGTACGGGCGGCTCGCCCTCCTCATCTCCCGAGGCGGCGAAGGCGAGGCGCGCCACGCGCGGGTCGATGACCAGGCCACCCGCCGCCACAGCGCGGACCGCCTCGGCCAAGGACTCGATCGAGGTGTCCTTCAGCAGGAACCCGGCCGCCCCAGCTGCAACTGCACCTTGGACGACGTCGGGATCGTCGAAGGTGGTCAGCACCAGGACCGGCAAATCCGGGTGCGCCTGGGAGCACTGCCGCACGAGCTCGATCCCGTCCATGACCGGCATCTTCGCGTCCGCCAGGACGACGTCGACCTCCTCGGCGCGCAGCACCGCCAGGGCCTCGGCTCCGTGGGCGGCCTGGGCCGCCACGTCGATGTCGTTAACAGTGCTGAAGAGCATCATCAGTCCCCGACGCAGGAGCTGCTGATCGTCAACCACAAGTACCCGAATCGCAGCGTTCATGACGCCTCCGGACGAAGTGGGGTCGCGAGCTGCCGATACGGAAGCATCAGGGTGAGCAGGAAGGAGTCGCCGATCCTGCCAGCCGTCACTCTGCCTCCCATCTCGGCAGCGCGCTCGGACAGGCCGCTGACGCCGAACCCGGCGGAAGCGCCGTCATCCTCCCCCACCAGTGCCTGCGGAACCGCCTGCCGGCGGTCAGCGGGGATGTCGTTGGCCACCGAGATGAGGAGGCCGTCGCTGCTCGCAGCCGCCAGGATGTCCACCGTGCGCGCCCGGGAGTGTCTGAGGGCGTTGGTCAGCCCCTCCTGCACGGTGCGGTACATGAGGAGCTCGGCGGCCTCGGCGAGCTCGTACGGGCCGAGCTCGTCGCGGACCCTCACTTCCAGCCCCGTCCCGCGGAACGACGCCGCAACGGCCTCCAGGCCCGCGACGCCCCGGCCGTTCTCGGCGCGCACAGGGCTCAGGGCCCGCACCCAGGTGCGCATCTCGCCGACCGCCTCGCGGCTCGTGCGCTCCGCCACCGCCACCTCGTTCCAGGCCTTATCAGGATTGTATGAACGCACACGGCTCGCGAACTCCAGGCTCATCCCGATCTGCGTCAGCCGGTGTCCCAGCCCGTCGTGCAGCTCGTGCGCGGCCCGCGCACGCTCCTGGGCAAGCATGAGCTCCTTCTCCAGCGCGGCCTCCCGACGGACGTTCTCCAGGGCCGCGTCGCGCTCGGTGATCGCACGGCGTTGGGCGGCCAGGGCGGCGTCGTACCTCGACAGAACCATTCCCAGAACAGTGCCCACCAGCATGAGGGTCATGATGGAGAGGACATCGGGCAGGGTCTCCGCCCATGAGTTTCCGAGGCTCAGGGACAGTAACGGCAGGCACACAGCGGATACGAGCACATCGCCGGCCAGGCTCGTGCGCACACCGATGTCAACGACCAGTAGCGCGGTGGCCAGCATGACAGCCGGCATGGAGAAGCTGACCCTACCCAGCAGGGTCGGCCCGATCAGGAGAAGCAGCACGACCACCGAGCAGGCCGCGCGTCCGCGACCGGGCGCGAGCCGTCGTCGTAGCGTCCACACGGCGCCGATCATGCCGGTCACGGCCAGGATGTAGCACAGAGCCGCCATCTCGGCCCTGGTGAACTCCGAGACTCCTACGGACTCGACAAGCGACCACCCGAAGAGCGTCAGGCACATCAGTGCGAGGATCTGCAGGACGGGTAGAAGAGCAGCACCCGTCGGCAAAGCATCCTTCGACCGATCCGGCCGGCCAATGACGTCTTGCTGCTGGGTGCTCATCCGCTCACCGTAAACCGGCCGGCACTCGGCAGTCCCGTGACCGGGGTCACGAATATGCGCCAGGAATCCTGTCTTCGGTCACGCGAGACCTCCTCGGGCGAGCTCATAGCGTCGAAACATGACCCAACCACACACCACACGACGTCCAGACCCCGAGCCGAAGAGTACCGAGCCGCAGAGCACCGAGCCGCAGCAGCACCGTCCTCGCCTGCCCGGATGGGCACGCGCCCTCCTGGCGCTCATCGCATTCATCGCTCATATGCCGTTCGTCCTGGCAATGATGTATTTCGTCACCCCGCTGAGTGAAGCGCTCAACTCGAGTGATCCCCTGCTCCGTATGGAGGCGGAAATTCTCGTCTGGTTAGTTCCTCTTCCCTTGTATCTCCTGTTCACCTTCCTGCTTACCCGGTACGTGGACCGCCGACCCATGCGCGTCACCGGCCTGACCCTTAACCGCCGCGCGCTGCTCGGCCTGCTGGCCGGAACCGGGATCTCTGTCGCCGTCATCGGCGGGCTCACCGCAATATTCCTCCTTCTCGGCATCGGAATCCGGGCCCCAGAGGAGGCGTGGAGTGGGTCGGCCATGCTGCCGGTTTGGTTCATGGTCGTACATACCATCGTGTTCTGCTACATCTACCAAGGCATTGGAGAGGAGGCCGTGATGCGCGGCTATCTCCTGCAGAGCCTCTCCGATCACCCCAAGCGCGCCGTCTGGATCTCGGCAATCGTCTTCACCATCCCGCACCTGATCTCCAGCGGCGGCCAGCAGAACGCCCTGGATCACATCCTCTACCTCGCCACTCCTTTCGGATTCGCGCTGGCCGCCGCCTACCTCGCGTTGAGAATGCGCAGCGCCTGGGCCGCCGTCGGAATCCACGGCGGCTCCCACCTCGGCGACAAGCTCATCGGTTTCATGGGCGTGGGCCTCCCAGAAAATCGGCTCACGTGGATCGCGACCGGCCTGGCCTTCTGCACCATCGCTGCGCTGCTGGCCTCCCGGATCAGCAAGCAGCGCTGGACGGAGGTCGCCGCACGCGGACCCTACGCATTGCCGGACGGCCACTGAAAAGCCGCACTGACCAGCCGGCGGCTGAACGGCGCCCTCAGCCGCTGTCAGCTCCCAACTAGCGAGTTGTGCCCCGCCCCGGATCGGGGCGGGGCACAACTCACCACCAACCGCCTGTCACCACAGGGCCGGGCCGATGTCCGCCCAGGCCAACCCCCAGGTCGGGTAGAAGGCGCCGATCCTGTTGCCGATCAGACCGACCAGGATTGCGGCCAGAGCACACGCGCTGATCAGGAGCAGCGTCCTGCCGGCCACGTGGACCACGATCCTTCCCCAGCCGCGAGCCGCACCGGCCCAGGCGCTCGCCTTTGCCGCCCCGGTGTCGTTCTCACCGTCCCCGGTGTCCCCAGCTTCATCGCGCACAACCGCCCGGGCCGGGGCGACCAGGCACGCCAGAGTCGCCGCGAGCGTCAGCAGGAAGACCATGGTGATAACACCCGTGCCCCGGATCTGGGTGAAAGACCGCACCAGGCGGTCACCCAGTCCGAGACTCCCCTCCTGCGTAACCGGAGCCGGGGGCGCCTCGGCGGCCGGCGCCTCTTCGGATACGTCGGAGACTGCTGCATCGAGAGTCGGCGTCGGTGACGGAGTAGGAGACGGAGTCGGTAGCACGGCCCCATCCGGGTTGACATCCGGGCGCTGCGCCCACCAGGTGAGGAACGCCGAGGTCTGCTCCTTCCACAGAGCCCAGGAGTGTCCACCTTCAGGGGGCCTGACCACCTCAACGGCGTCCTCACCGGTGACGGCGGCCGGCAGGTCGGTGACCGTCCCGGCGGCCAGTGGATCGTCCTGCGCGCCCAGGAGCCACAGGCTGATCGGCGGGTGCTGGCGGCCCGCCACCAGAGCGCTCAAGGTATTGGCGTCACGGAGCTCGGGCGAGGCCAGTCCACCTTCAGCGGGGACGTCGTAGCCGGACAAGGAGCCCGCGGCCGCATAGACGTCCGAGCGCACAATGGTGGTCCACACCGCGCAGTAGCCGCCGGAGGAGACCCCGCCCAGGGCCCATGCCTGGCGTTCCTCACGGACTCCCGGGAAGGTGGCCCGGATCATCCTCGGCACGTCCTCCTGGATCCAGGTGCCCACCTTGGCACGCCCGATGATGTCCGCGCAGTCGGGCGAGGAGCGCTGGGCGGCATCAGCGTTGAGCGAGGGCACGGCGACGATGGTCGGGGGCAGACGCCCGTCGTCGATGGCGGCCTGCAGCTGAGTGCCGAGGTCCAGTCCCGGGACAATGCCGTCAGCTGTGCCGGGCACGCCGTGCAGAAGGGTCAGAACGTTGTAGGACTTCCCATCCGTGGCGGAATACCCGCGCGGCGTCCAGAACCAGACCTCGTCGGTGATGCCGCTGGCGGGTCCGTGGAAGGTCGTCTTGAAGGTGTTCCCGCCTTCCGACGTCGCCTCCAGGGAAGCGACATAGGCCGGATCGGGAGTGGGCGGCATCTCCGATCCTGCGCTCATGGAGGCGCCGTCGGCGCCATCGGCATCACCAGTCGGCTGCGGGCCGGCGACCGGTGCGAGCTCGGTCGGCCCCGAGGCATGGCCGGAGCCGGACGCCAGCTCGACGACCTGTCCGAGCGTGTTGGCGAACCGCAGCGTCGTATTGATCCGCGCCGTCGCCAGGCCAGTCACGAGAAGCTGACAGGCCAGGACCGCGGGCAGCGCCGCCAGCAGGAGACGATGGCGGAGCAAGGCGGAGCCCGCGGACGCGCTCTTCGCATGCTTAGCGGCATGCCCGGTGATATCCCCGGCCTCATGCGCAGAGCGCTGACGACTCAGGAGCCAGCACAGCAGGAGAACCGTCGCAGCCAGCGCAAGGACGGTGACGGCGGCGAATCCAATGACAAATCCCGTCGATACGACGCTCGTCTCAGATAGAGGGGACACTGAACCTTCCAAGAATTCTGATACGCATGAACAATATGCCCGCAATCGCCGACCAATCACCGAATCCGAATCTCGGTTTGGACAACAAAAAAGACTCCGACCCCTGTTCAATGACAGGGGTCGGAGTCATTTGCCACCTTGCGGTGCTTCGTAGCGGGGGCAGGATTCGAACCTGCGACCTCCGGGTTATGAGCCCGGCG
>ERZ772986.2075-NODE-2075-length-11142-cov-14.950663_pt1 | contig 11142 bp, 6 predicted proteins | sample MGYA00511898_ERZ772986 | MGnify/ENA primary metagenome ERZ772986 (study PRJEB29015, sample SAMEA2737934) | human oral metagenome | biome: human oral; feature: human-associated habitat; material: dental | place: China | collected 2148 ... | reverse complement strand
TCGACAAGTACTGGCGCACGGCAAACTATCTTTCCATTGGCCAGATTTATCTGCGAAGCAACCCTCTCATGAAGGAAGGATTTAACCGGGAAGATGTCAAGCATCGACTGGTGGGACACTGGGGAACGACACCTGGCTTGAATTTCCTGTTTGGCCACGTTAACCGCTTTATCCACGATCATAATCAAAACACCATTTTTCTTATGGGACCCGGTCATGGCGGACCGGCCGGCACGGCTCAGTCGCTGCTTGATGGCACGTATCGCGAAACCTATCCGTTCATCACCAACGATGAGGCGGGTCTCCAGAAGTTCTTCCGCCGTTTCTCCTATCCTGGCGGCATTCCTTCTCACTACGCCCCCGAAACTCCCGGATCCATCCATGAGGGCGGCGAGCTCGGCTATACGCTGTCTCATGCCTATGGTGCGGTTCTTGACAATCCGTCACTTTTGGCCGTTGCCGTAGTGGGCGACGGCGAGTCTGAGACCGGGCCTCTTGCAACCAGCTGGCAGACGAACAAGTTCATGGATCCGCTTACCGATGGCATTGTGTTGCCGATTCTTCACCTGAACGGTTATAAGATTGCCAATCCAACCATTCTTTCGCGCATTTCCGACGGAGAACGTGACGAGTTCTTCCGCGGTATGGGATATCATCCCTATACCTTTGTTGCCGGGTTCGATAACGAGGATCATGCGTCCATTCATCGCCGCTTTGCCGCACTTTTCGAGGCGGTCTTTGACGAGATTTGCTCCATCAAAAGTCGCGCCGCTGCAGGCGATGCGTCCCGCCCGTACTATCCGATGATCATTTTCCGTACGCCCAAGGGTTGGACGTGTCCGCCTTATATCGATGGCAAGAAGACCGAGGGCTCATGGCGTGCGCACCAGGTGCCTCTGGCGTCTGCCCGTGATACCGAGGCTCACTTCCAGATTTTGCGCGATTGGCTTGAGTCATACAGGCCTGAACAGCTCTTTGATGAGAATGGCGCCATTCGTCCTGAGGTTACGTCCTTTATGCCTGCCGGTGAGCTTCGCCTGGGAGCCAATCCCAACGCCAATGGCGGTCTTCTTCGCCAGCCGCTTGACCTGCCCGATGCCCGCGAGTATGAGATTCCCGTGGGCGAGAAGGGTCACGGCTTTGGAGCTACCGAGGCAACCCGCGTACTTGGTGAGTACACGGCCGATCTTATCAACAAGAACCGCTCTGACTTCCGCATTTTTGGTCCGGACGAGACGGCATCAAACCGCCTGCAGCCCTCTTTCCAAGTGACGGACAAGCAGTGGTTTGGCGGCTTTAACGATGACTTTGAAAATGACGAGCACATTTCGCCCGTAGGCAACGTCATCGAACAGCTTTCCGAGCATCAATGCGAAGGTCTGCTCGAAGGCTACGTGCTGACCGGTCGTTATGGCATCTGGTCCAGCTATGAGTCGTTCGTGCACATTGTGGACTCCATGATTAACCAACATGCAAAGTGGCTTGAGGCAACGGTCCGCCATATCCCTTGGCGCAAGCCCATCTCAGCCGTCAACGTATTGCTTTCCAGCCACGTGTGGCGACAGGATCACAACGGCTTCTCTCACCAGGATCCGGGCTTTGTCGATGTTTTACTCAACAAGTGCTACAACAATGACCACGTGGTAAACATCTATTACCCGGCCGATGCCAATCTTCTGTTGGCCGTGGGCGAGAAGGCTTACACGTCCACTAACTGCATCAACGCTATTTTCGCAGGCAAGCAGCCCGCGCCAACATGGGTTACCCTTGATGAGGCGCGAGAAGAACTCAAGCGCGGAGCCGTTGAGTGGAAATGGGCTTCCAATGTATCTGAAGGTGAAGACTACGATATCGTCCTTGCATCCTGCGGTGACGTGCCCACCATGGAGCTCCTTGCAGCTCTTGATATGCTGAGCAAGCTGGGCATTAAGGCTCGCTTTGTCAATGTGCTTGAGCTTCTCAAGATCCAGAATGCGGAGGAGAACGACCAAGCGCTTTCCGATGAGGAGTTCACCAAGCTCTTCTCGGCAGATAAGCCTGTGCTCTTTGCGTTCCATGCGTATGCGGGTACCATTCACCGTCTGATTTGGAACCGTCCGAACCACGATAACTTCAAGGTTCACGGATATGAAGAGCAGGGTTCTACGACTACGCCGTATGACATGCTCCGCCTGAACCATATGGATCGCTGGGCGCTGGCAGCCGATGCGCTGCGCATGATTGATGCGGACAAGTGGTCCGAGCAGATTGTTGAGTGGGAGCAGTTCCGTACCGATGCGTTTAACTTTGCTGTCGAGAAGGGCTACGATCACCCGGCGTTTACCGATTGGGTGTGGCCGGATGCGTCGGATGCCGGCGAATCGCTTTCGGCAACCAAGGCAACGGGTGGCGATAACGAGTAGTGACGGATAGGTAAGTAAAACAAAGAATTGCTATAGAAAAATAGCATGCTCCTAAGATGGAACATGCTATTTTTTGATTTTTGTGTGAGATACCTGAGGCTCTTTGATTACTTTAGTGCTGGTAAGAGGGTGCTGCTGGAACAGTGCTGCCGAAAAAACGCCAAGTTAGTGCTGCCGGAACAGCGCTGCCAAACTTGCAGCAAGTTGGGCACGATTAGCCAAACTTGCAGCAAGTATGGTTAATATATACCAAACTTGCAGTAAGTATGGCAGTCCAAGCCATACTTGGCGCATTTTTGGCAGCCGCTAAGCAGTATGATCATGCCCGTAAGACCTTCTCGCTTTACTTTGTCGTAACCTTGCTGTGGCTGTTGAAATTACGGATCAACGCTGTCTGCAAATCCGCAGGTAGTTGTTTTGCTCCAAGGCTTTAGCCTGTTAAGCGCGAGCAACACGCGAAACATAAAAACTACCTGTTATGCAAGTAGTGTCGGTCTCCGCATGCAATATTTCTCAGAGTGTGCAATAATGCTCACCGTGTGAAATAACGAGTGAAAGGCACGTATGACACAGTCCAGTATGACGCAGTCCATGGAATTGGAAGTCGTTCGTCCGGCGGCGCTCCTGCAACTTGATCGCCGCTCTCTGCGAACACGACTTGCACTCAGGCGCGCGCTTGCGGAAGAGATTGACGCAGTCGGCGATCTTTCTCAAGTAACCGTTACGGCCGTTACCGACCGTGCGGGAGTGACGCGCCGTACGTTCTACTCCCATTTTAAAGATATCCCCAATCTGGTTGACCGGGTTGAACAAGATGCGCTTCAAGAGCTTATGCCCTATCTATCAGCGCTTTCCGAGGTCAATCTTGAGCAACTGAAAGATGCACTTGACTCATATAAGCCCTGTCCCGGCTCTGCCGAGCTTCTCGGCGCCATCCGTAAACGCGGCTTCTACCTGCGGCCGCTTCTTGGTAAAGGTGGTGACCCTGCGTTTGCTGAGCGTCTTAAGCGGACGGCTCATGAAGCCATCGCAAAGCGCGCCCTTCACGATTTGAATCCGCGCGCCGTTGGGCCGTTCTTCGACTACTACCTGACTTTTGCCATTTCCGCCGAAGTCGGCGTTTTGGTGCGCTGGCTTGTCGGCGGTATGCGGGAAAGCGATGAACAGATGGCCGGCCTTATGACCGCGCTCATGTTTGTGGCGCCGGGCGATCTTTACGGCAAACCAATCAAGTTGGATATCCCCCGTTTTGCTTTGGCAACGTTGGTTCTTGGAGAGAGTAATAATGAATAACGAGAAGATCGAGCTCATACACAATGGAGCGGAGCTTGCTCCTGCGCAACCTGTTGACCTGACTGATGCCCACCTTATGCTTGGCATTGACGTTGGTTCCACCACCGTCAAACTTTCCATCATTGATGAAAACGGCACGTTGCTCTATGCCAACTACGAGCGCCATCACACTGACGTCCGGGCTACGGCTCGAGAGCTTTTTGAAAAGGCTCAACGTGTTATCGGGGATGCCCCTCTATATGCGGCCATTACCGGATCGGGCGGTATGTTGCTTGCCCAATGGCTTGACCTGGAGTTTGTTCAGGAAGTCATCGCGTCAAAGCGTGCGGTTGAGGCTCTTATCCCCAAGACCGACGTGGCCATTGAGCTTGGCGGTGAGGACGCAAAGATCATCTATTTTGACAACGGCATCGAGCAGCGCATGAATGGTACGTGCGCCGGCGGTACCGGTGCGTTTATCGATCAGATGGCATCTTTGCTCAAAACCGATGCTACCGGTCTGAACGACCTTGCCAAGGATGCAAAGCAGATTTATCCGATAGCGTCTCGCTGCGGTGTGTTTGCAAAATCCGATGTCCAGCCCCTGTTGAACGAGGGTGCGGCGCCCGCCGACGTTGCGGCTTCCATTTTCCAGGCCGTTGCAAACCAGACGGTCTCAGGTCTTGCCTGCGGCCATCCCATCCGCGGATATGTTGCCTTCCTTGGCGGTCCTCTGCAATACCTCTCTGAGCTGCGTCGCCGTTTCTATATTACGCTCAACTTGGACGACGAACATATCATCGTGCCCGAGAACGCCCACCTCTTTGTTGCCACGGGAGCAGCCCTTGCCGGAGAGACTGAGCGTTCAACCACACTTACCGAGCTCATTGAAGCTCTCGATAACCTTAAGGGAGCCCAGGGATCGGAGGTTGCCCGTCTTGATTCTCTGTTTGCAACGGAGGCCGATTACCGGGACTTTAAGGAGCGGCACAACAAAGAAGTCGTTCCCAAAGGAGATCTCTCCGGCTACCATGGCCGCGTGTTTATCGGCATAGACGCCGGCTCAACCACCATGAAAGCTGCAGTTGTGGGCGAGAAGGGCGAGCTGCTCTATACCTGGTACGACAATAACAACGGCGACATCCTCGGCACTGCCCGCAAGATCATGGACTCCATCTACGACGCCATGCCCAAGGATTGCATCATCGGCCACGTGACCACGACGGGATACGGTGAAGGCATCCTGATTGAAGCACTCCGCGCGGATTCCGGTGAGATTGAGACAGTCGCCCACCTGCGCGGTGCCAAAGCGTTCGTGCCCGACGTTGACTTCATTCTTGACATCGGCGGCCAGGACATGAAGTGCTTGCAGGTAAAAGACGGTGTCATTGAGCACATCATGCTGAATGAAGCCTGCTCGGCGGGATGCGGCTCGTTCATCGCGTCCTTTGCGGATTCCATGAAGATGGACGTTCGAGAATTTGCGCAGGTGGCAACCAAGGCGCACATGCCGGTTGACCTTGGATCGCGCTGCACCGTCTTCATGAACTCCCGCGTCAAGCAGGCGCAAAAAGAAGGAGCAACCATCGGCGACGTGGCTGCCGGTCTTTCTTACTCCGTCATCAAAAACGCCCTGTTCAAAGTCATCAAACTCCGCGATTTCAACGAAATAGGCGATCATTGTATCGTACAGGGCGGCACCTTTATGTCAGATGCAACGCTGCGTGCGTTTGAGCTGCTTACCGGTCGTGACGTCATCCGTCCGGACATTGCCGGCACGATGGGTGCGTACGGAGCGGCACTTCTCGCCCGCGATCGTGCGGGAGCCACGGGAGTCTCAACGCTTCTGGACAAAGAGGCAATCGACAACCTTGAGGTTAAGCTCACCAATACGCACTGCCGCATCTGCCCCAATAGCTGCCTTCTGACGATCAATGATTTTGGCGGCGGACATCGCTTTATTACCGGCAACCGCTGCGAGAAGGGCGCGGGCAGGAAACGCGGCAAGAAAAACGAAGCTCCCAACCTCTTTGCGTTCAAGAACAAGCTGCTCTTTGACCGTGAATCGCTGCCAAAGGAGACGGCTCCACGCGGTACCGTCGGTATTCCGCGTGCGCTCAACATGTACGAGAATTATCCGTTCTGGCATACGTTCTTCACTCGGCTGGGCTTCTCGGTCATTTTGTCGGACCAGACCACCGCAAAGACGTACGACAAGGGTATTGAGTCCATGCCGTCGGAATCGGCGTGCTATCCGGCCAAGCTTTCCCACGGGCATATCATGAACCTGTTGGAGAAAGACCCTGACTTCATCTGGATGCCTTGTATTCGCTGGGAGCGCAAGGAAGACGAGTCCGCGACCAACCATTACAACTGCCCGATTGTCATGAGTTATCCGCAGGCACTCGGCCTCAATGTGGATGAACTGTCCGCACCGAATGTCGAGTACCTGGCACCCTTTATTCCCTACGACAAGAAGTCAGAGCTCAAGCGTCGTTTGTACGAGCTTATTTCCGAACAGCGCGAGAAGGACGCGGCGGCCGGCAAGGGACGTTTCCGCGGAAATCACATTACGCGCTCCGAAATTGACGCGGCGGTTGATGCGGCATGGCAGGCTGACATTGAATTCAAGGATGCGATGCACCGCGCCGGCGACGAGGCTCTTGCGTGGATTGAAGCGCATGACGCACATGGCATCGTGCTTGCGGGTCGTCCATACCACAACGATCCCGAGATAAACCATGCCATTCCCGAGCTCGTGCACTCGTTTGGGTTTGCCGTGCTTACCGAGGATTCGGTGGCGCACAAAATGTTGCCGGAGCGCCCGATTCGCGTGGTTGACCAGTGGATGTTCCACTCACGTCTGTACCGCGCGGCTCGCTTTGTGGCATCCCGCAACGATCTTGACCTCATCCAGCTCTTCTCCTTCGGCTGCGGTCTTGACGCATTGACCACCGACCAGGTCCAGGAGATTCTGGAAGCTTCCGGCAAGATTTACACTATGCTCAAGGTTGACCAGGTATCCAATCTTGGCGCGGCGCGTATCCGCATCCGTTCGCTCATGGCTGCCCTGAAAGAGCAGCGAGCAGAACTTGAACGTGCTACGGCGGCGGGAGAGATTGAAGAGGTTGCACCCGTCGGTGTGCGCATGGCCGACGGTTCGCTGGAAAAGCTGCGGGACACGGGTTCTTCTCGCCAGAGTGCCTCCGAGGGCGCGAGCGGTGTTGCCGCCTTTGACGGACGGAGTCGCAGGCGAGTACCGGTGTATCGCGACGCAAAGAGCGCTGCGTATGAGAAGGTGCGCTATACCAAAGAAATGCAGGAGAAGGGCTATACCATTCTGGCTCCGCAGATGGCGCCGATTCACTTTGAGCTGGTGGAGGAGCTGCTCAAGGGCGCGGGATATAACGTGGTACTGCTGCCCTCGGTTGATCAGGGCGCCGTTGACACGGGTCTGCGCTATGTCAACAACGATATCTGCTATCCGTCAATCTTGGTTACCGGTCAGATCATGGAGGCGGTGCTTTCGGGCACATACGATTTGACGCACACGGCCGTGTTGATTTCCCAAACGGGCGGCGGCTGCCGAGCAACAAACTACATCGCACTCATCCGTAAGGCACTGAAGGACGCCGGCCATCCGGAGGTCCCCGTCATTTCCGTCTCCGCGGCCTCGGGTCTTGACGAAGACAATCCCGGCTTCAGACTTTTCAAGCCTGAACTTTTGATCCGTGCCGTGTACGGTCTTTTGTATGGCGATCTCATCATGCAGCTTTTGTACCGCGTGCGTCCGTATGAAGCCGTGGCAGGGTCGGCAAATGAGCTTTATGACCAGCTCATGGCCGATGCACGTTCACGTATTTGCACCATTAACCGCAAAGGTTTCTACAAGATGTGCCAACATACCGTGGACGCCTTTGATGCGCTTCCGCTTGCGCATGATCGAGAAAAGCCGCGCGTAGGCGTGGTAGGCGAGATTCTGGTCAAATTTCACCCGACCGCCAACAACGAGCTGGTCAAGGTCATTGAAGCAGAAGGATGCGAGGCCAATGTACCGGGGCTTGTGGACTTCTTCTTGTTTGGCATGACCAACGCCATTAACACGAACAAGGAACTCGGTACCAAGCTTAAGAGCCGCATCTCGCATATGGCCGGCATCAAGCTGGTCCAGGGGCTCCGCGGTCCCATCAATACAATGCTGGAAAAGAGCGACCGCTTTGAGCCGTATCCCGACATCTTTGAGTTGGCCAAAAAGGCGGAGCAGATTCTTTCCCTCTGCAATACCATGGGCGAGGGTTGGCTGCTCACGGCCGAGATGTGCGATCTTATCGATACCGGCACGCCCAATATCGTATGCGCACAGCCCTTTGCGTGCCTGCCCAACCACGTGGTCGGTAAGGCCGTTATCAAGCGCCTGCGACAAATGCACCCCGAGAGCAACATCGTGGCCGTTGACTATGATCCCGGCGCATCCGAGGTCAACCAGCTCAACCGTATCAAACTTATGATTTCGGTTGCCAAGGAGAACTACAAAAACGGAATTTCCTCGGGCACCGCTTCCGGCCCTGCCGATTTCAGGCTTGAAAACGAGTTTGATCCGGTAACCCATGAGGCAACCATGCCGTATACGGGTCGCGACCGCTATGGTATGGATTCAATCGTGAATGAAGGCGCGGACCGTTCAAGTTGCGGAACCGATCACGGCGTAGGAGCCATTCATCTTTCCGACGAGCAGCTTGCTGCCATTGAGCGTGCCAAAGAAAAGGCAGGGGTAAAGTAAGCGTATTACCTGCACGGACAGAGACATACGGATGGTTTTGAACTGCGTCCCAAAACTTGGACGAATTTAATAGAGAGCTAGGCCACTAAGGACTGATTCCGGAACTCCTCCGGGGTCAGTCCTTTTAGTTTAACCTGACGCCTTTGTGTGTTCCAGTATGTAACATATGCGTCCAAATCAGCTTTGAAAGACTCAAAGTTAGGCCACGTTCTTCCTCGGAAGAACTCATCTCTCATTTCATCTTCATCGCTGAATTCAGCATTTCCAAAATTCCTTTTTCCTTGATCAAAGCAATGCCCTGTTCTTCGTCTCCCAGCACAATAATACTGTCCCCGGGATTAATATCAAATATCTGACGGGCTTTGACAGGGATCACAATCTGCCCCTTATCACCAACCTTGACCATTCCGAAAATGTGCTTTCCTTTTGGCGGAACGCCCAGTCCTAGATTATCTTCATTCTTTTTATCATAGGAAATCAGATCGTCTATGGTGACCCCGAAGACATTCGCAAAGCGTTTGCATTTTTCGATATCCGGAAGAGACTCTCCTGTCTCATATTTTGAGAGGGTCTGGCGGGAAACACCGATCATGTCCGCCAGTTCTTCCTGGGAAAAATCATGGTATTTTCTAAGTTCTACTAAATTCTCGGCAAAGCTCATTTCTTTCTCTCTCCTTGGATTCCCAGAACGCACCAGCGGAGTACCGGAATGCGGCTGATGATTTCATATAATACGATTGCACCTGCAAAACCAGCTGCGGCTGTGAGCAGATAGACTACCAGAGGTGCAAGGTTCGGGAGGTATTTTTTCAAGTAGAAGGCAGTCGCTGCGATCGGCAGGTAATGGAATACATAGAGTCCCCAGGACTTTGAGCTCATCCAGCAACTAAAACTGTTTACAAAATTACCCCATTTCTTCATAAAGGCCAGAACGCCCAAAGTACCCAACCATGCAAAAGCGTTACAGCAGAAGGTATCAAGCACTTCATAGTCCGGGTAGGATTTTCCCCAGTAAAGAATGGTGAATACAAGCCCTGCAATCAGGCCTGCTACCGTGAACAGGGTCCAGTGCTCTTCCATTCTCTCCATCACAGATTCGTGAGACATGACAAAATATCCGATGAAGAATCCTGTTCCATAAATGCCAAATCGGTATACAACGATGATTGGTGTATTGAGGACCTGGGCGGCTCCGTATATCAGGAAGGTAAAAAGGAAAAGAAGGATACAGTTTGCCTTCTCACCTAGGCAGTAGAGTCTGTCCTTCTCGATCTTACGGACCCAAAGGAGAGCCAAAATCAGGCACCAGAGCAGCTGAATATACCAGAGTGGGCCAATTCCACTGGCCATCATGATCAGAAAAAGCACCGGCTTCGGAAGGGCTCCCATCTGATCAAAGGCACCAGCAATCTGCATGTTGTAATATCCCAGGATCCACTGGAATACAACAAGTCCTATTGTGGAAGGTACCAGAAGTTTTCGTGTCCTTGCCTTAAGAAAAATCTTCGTATTCTTCCGCTCCAATTCGAATCGGGCTGCCATCCCTGAAACTACAAAAAGCAGCAGCATGAACCAGGGATATACCAAATACAGGAATGTATCCTGGGGCTGAAAATCCCAGAATGGTCCAATGACACCGTAATCTGTGACACCGTTATACATGTAAATGACATGATAGATAACAACGAGAACTACTGTGATCCAGCGAACATTATCAAGGTATGTCTTTCTCATATTTGTACCACCTTTGCTAGAATAATTAACATTTCTAAGCCAAGTATAAGTTGGTACATTTCCCCAATCCACCAAGTAGCATTTACATTTTATGAGTACTTTGGTTAAATTTCGTGGCGTAAAATTCAACCATTTCACACTTAATCATTAGCATCAGCCTTTCCGGTCCTGATCCAATGTCCCCCATGTATCGCAGCAAAGGTTGCTACAACACATGCGAATGCTCCACTATACGTAGGTCGATTCGTGCAAATGTTAGTGGTAAGAGAAAAAGTATCACACCGGTAATCTTATTCATCACGCTGTGCACTGCGGGATATTTTTTGTTCACCATGAAACCTAAAATGATATTGATTATCTTGATTATCGTTACAACAACGATCCAGATGTAGATCCAAAGTGGAAATCTGATTTCAGGTAAGAATTTTATCAGGCAGACCACTACAAAGATTGTATCTGCCATCATATCTATTTTTGCTCCAAGCTGACTTGTGGTACGGGTTCTTCTTGCGATGAAACCATCTAGAAAATCCGTTATTCCTGTGAGTACGTATACGCAATAAAAAGATGCAGACAAGGTTGGACATAACAGCAGGATTAGACTCGAGACTATTCTGCTTATAGTGATTGCGTTTGCCATTCTGATTACCTAAGTGATTTCTTGTAGAATACGGTATCTTCTGACCGATTGTTCTCGACGTAGTCCAACTTTTTATAAAATGCATTTGTTCTGATATTAGCCAGAGGGGTATCCAATTTGAACTGCGTCCCAAAACTTGGACAAACTTAATAGAGAGCTAGGTCACCAAGGACTGATTTCAGAACTCCTCCAGGTCAGTCCTTTTAGTTTAACCTGACGCCTTTGTGTATTCCAGTACATAACATATGCGTCCAAATCTGCTTTGAAAGACTCAAAGTTAGGCCACGTTCTTCCTCGGAAGAACTCGTCTTTCA